>Ga0066860_10000793_pt1 | contig 14096 bp, 11 predicted proteins | sample ETN07SmetaG_FD_65601 | JGI IMG/M metagenome (GOLD analysis project Ga0066860, IMG submission 65601) | Marine microbial and viral communities from oxygen minimum zone, Eastern Pacific Ocean - ETNP2014F14-07SV275 | ecosystem: Environmental > Aquatic > Marine > Oceanic ... | reverse complement strand
CCTTACAATAGCCCGGTAACAAAAAGGGTATACCTACCGGGATCACACGGGTAGCAGGGCTTCTTCCCCTCCCTCGGGCAGCATCTCAAAAGCGTTGATGTTGAACGCCAGCAAAGCGTAGTAGCCCATCAAGCTGGTCAATTCAGCCAAGCCACGGACCCCGAATTCCGACAAGGCGGCGTCAAAAGCCGCCTGGCTCACCCGGCGGGTCCGGAAATACTCTTGTCCAAACTCCACCACGGCCGATTCTTGGGCGGTGATCCCGGTCAGCGGCCGTTTGTCCCGTAGGTTGTTCACCAAGTCATCGCTGAGTCCCGCCCGGCGGACGCGGCGGCAAGTGTGTTTCCCAACCTGATAGGACACCTTGGCTACGGAGCTGGTCTGGGGATCACCTTTTACCTCTTGGAAGCCCGGTATAGCCCCTGGTGGATTCCCCGGACTGAGGTCCAAGCGGCACGGTTGGAACGTAGAAAGGAGCAAGTGCAAACATCGGGCCCGGCCTTATGGACCCTGTTGATACTCTTGGGATTGACCCTGCCCATGTTGCTGGCGAAGGGCCAAGGCCTTACTCCTGTTTATTGACGAACTCGTGGAATCCGCGCGGCTTCCGGACCAATGTTTAGGATACCTAGATTACTTCTTAGTTCTGGCATAAGAGGTGAGGGATCATGAAGAGACTACTCGGACAATTGGTTAATTCTGCCGGAAGTTGGGGGTTGGCGCAGGGCGCGCTGGCCGGGGGATTGTTGGCCGCGCCGCTGATCGGGCTCATGTATCTGCTCGACCAACTGGCCAAGTTCCCTTTCGCTCCATTCGCCTTGTTCGACTGGATCGCACGGGTCCTGCCCGGCCCATTGGTTACCTTCGGCATCGATCTGATGATTGACGGGTTGCGGTTGGCGGGAATGAGCGTCGCGGCTGCCGCTAAAACAGGGGAGCAGATCGGAGCCATATTGTTGTTCTTCTTTCTTGCCGTTGCCGCTACCGCCGTATTCTTCGCCGTCATAAAGTTGCGAAGCATTGCTCCTAAACCCAATTCCGGACTGGCCTTGGGAGCGTTGTTTGGGCTGCCGATGGCTTTGGTCAGCCTTCCCATGGGCCAATCGACAGTGAACCCGGGGATTATATTCTTGGGTCTCATGATTCTATTTCTCGTGTGGGGAGCCGGATGTGTCCCAGTCTATCGCCGCCTGATAATCAAGTCCGATGGCTTGGCTACCGAGGACGAGATCCGATGGGCTAGAAACATCAATCGACGGCAGTTCCTGATTCGCATGGGCGCGGCGGCCGCGACGATCACCGTGCTCAGCGGCGGTGTGGGCAGCGTATTGGCCCAACGCGAATGGCGCCAGCTTACCCAAGAGATTGCCGGCGCCATGGATGATTCCGCCATGGACCCCAAAGGACCTTCCCCCAACGCGAATGACCCGCTGATGCCCGCTCCGGGGACCCGCCCCGAATTCACTGAGGTAGAAGACCACTACCAGGTGTTCCTCCGCACTGAACCGACGTTTATCGACATCGCAACCTGGTCGTTGCCCATTACCGGCCTCGTGGACAACCCTCTTGTGCTGTCCCTGGACGACATTCAGAACAATTATGAGCCTAGGAATCAGTACATAACCCTTTCTTGCATCTCCGGACGCATCGGCACCGACCTGATCAGCACGCAATGGTGGACGGGCGCCAGCCTGCAAAAAATACTGGTCGACGTGCAGGTCCGTCCGGAGGCCCGCTACTTGATCATCACGTCGGGCGACGGCTTCTACGAGACCGTTGACTTGGGCCTGATCGCTTCGGACGAGAGGATCATGCTGGCATACGCGTGGGACGGCCAACCCATTCCATTCGATCACGGATTTCCCTTGCGGATATGGCTGCCCGACCGCTACGGCATGAAGCAACCCAAGTGGATAACCGGCATCCAAGTCACCGACGAGTATCAGGAGGGTTACTGGGTAGAGAGGAGCTGGGATGAGGTGGCCCAAGTCAAAGCAACTTCGGTGATAGATACCGTGGCGGTAAAAGAGATATATGACAGCGAAGGCCAGTTTCTGGTTCCGATCGGGGGCATCGCCTTCGCCGGCGACCGTGGCATCTCGAAAGTGGAGGTCAGGGTGGATGGCGGCCCATGGGCGGAAGCGCGGTTGAGGACACCCCTTTCGGAAACCACTTGGGTGATCTGGCGCTACGATTGGCCTTTCGCCGAAGGCAACCACACCTTTGAGGTCAGGTGCGACGAAGCTGACGGCACACCGCAGATCGAAGAGGAGCGCGGCAATCGCCCCAGCGGCGCCACCGGCCTCCACCGCCGGAAAACAAGGATGTAAGGTCGCCAAGCTTCCTCTGCCCGGTAGCGCCAACTCTTGGGATGTTAAGATACGCCGAGCCAATCATATTAAAAGCGAGACTAAGAGGTAACCATGACCGAATACATACCTAGCCCTAGGGAATGGGTGGCCGACCAGGTGGAGTTATATGAAGGGAGCGGAGGCACCGACGGATTAACCTTGAGGGACACAGGACTACCGGTCATTATCGTGACCAATCGGGGACGAAAGACCGGTGCTATCCGCAAGACCCCGTTGATGAGAGCGATGGATGGACGTAACTATATCCTCGTGGCATCTCAGGGTGGCGCGCCGAAAAATCCGCGTTGGTACCACAATCTAAAGGCGGAACCCAACGTGGAGATTCGCGACGAGACCCAGGTCCATTCGATGCGGGTTCGAGAAGTAGTGGACCCAGGAGAAAGACAACGGCTCTGGGACATCGCGGTAGCGGCATACCCTCCCTATCAGGAATATCAAGAAAAAACCGACCGGATCATCCCCGTCTTCATAGCAGAAGCGACCTAACGGTCCAGACCTAACTGGGGAAAATGCAGGCCTGACAGATCGTGGCGTCTAGCCAGGCTAACCGGCATTTCCCAGCACGATGGGACTCTGCCCGAACCCTTTTTCGCTCAGTGATCCGGAGCGATCCAAGAATTCAAGAATGGGAGGACACGGCTATGCCTAATCGAAAGGTGTTGCTTACAGGCGCTTCCGGCTACATCGCCTCTCAAATCCTCCCCGCTTTCCAGGACCAATACGACATGGCGCTGGTCGACGTGAACGACTCGGACCGGCAAGGACTTAAAGTGCCCGGCGTCGAGATCACCGACTTGGGCGACCCCGATCTGTCAAAGTACTCCCAGCACTTCAAAGACGTGGACACCGTGGTGCACCTGGGGTACAAGCGCCGCCAAGGGTCTCCTCTGGACGATTACTACGACGAGCAGTTCAACGTTGGCATGGCCTTCAACGTATACCGCTCGGCCTACGAATCCGGCGTCAAGCGGGTGGTGTTAGCCAGTTCCAACCACGCCGCCGATTGGTATGAGCACGCGTTGATTCACCACCGCGATATGGAGATGCTGGACCCCTACAGATTGCCGTTGTCGGACAACTTTTACGGTTGGGCCAAGGCTACTTATGAGCACCTGGGTTTCCTCTTTGCCTCCGGAACGTTCGGACGCAAGCTGGAAGTGGTACTGGTGCGCATCGGGGCTCCCCGGGAGATCAACCTGGAGGATTTTCCGGGCGATCCGGGACGTTACAAGCGGGACTTGGGAGCATATATCAGCCCCCGCGACCTAACGCAACTCTTTACCAGGGCCATCGAAACCCCGAACATCGATAACGAACACGGTATACCGTGGCTTATCGTGTATGGAATCAGCGACAACACCCGCAGCTTCTGGTCGCTTACCAGCGCTCGCCAGGTTTTGGGGTATCGGCCGGAAGACGACTCCGAAATCAAATACGCTCGGGACATCCAAAGTTTTCTCACCGGGGACGAGGCACGCGGCGGCACGGGAAGAGTAGGTCCCTAGAAGAAGAGTGCCTCCGCCGAATCAACCGGCTTTCGTGGTTATTCTGCTTATTCCTCGGAAATTTTGACCAGCAGCTTGCCGAAGTTCTCGCCCTTCATCAGTCCGATGAAGGCCACGGGAGCATTCTCTAGCCCTTCCACCACGTCTTCCCGGTACTTGATGCGTCCTTCCTTGATCCACCCGGCGATCCGCTGGCGGCCCTCGTCATGCTGATTCCTGAATTGCCCGACCAGAAAGCCCTGCGCGCGAGCCTGCTTGCCCACCAGTAAGCCCATCTTCCTCGGTCCGGGCTCCGGCTCGTCCTGGTTGTATTGAGAGATCGAGCCGCAGATGGAGATGCGGGCGCCCACGTTCAGGTGGTCGAACACCGCGTCGGTGATGACACCGCCCACGTTATCGAAATAGACGTCCACACCCAGGGGGCAAACCTTCGCCAAAGCGGCGTCGACGTTCTCGGTCTTGTAATTGATTCCGGCGTCGAAGCCCAGGTCGCTTTTGAGGTATTCCACCTTTTCCGCCGTCCCGGCTATACCAACGGTGCGGCATCCCATTATCTTGGATATCTGTCCGACAACTTGGCCAACCGCGCCCGACGCGGCAGAAACGACTACCGTGTCGCCCGGCCTCGGCTGACCAATCTCCAGGAAGCCGAAGTAGGCCGTCATGCCAGGCATGCCCAGGATTCCCAGCGCCGTGGAGAGGGGCCCGAGACTTTGGTCCACCCGGCGGAGATTGTTGCCGTCCGAGACGGCGAATTCCTGCCAGCCCAACGGTCCCTCGACCACCTCGCCCACGGTGAACGCGGGGGTCCGGGATCGGACGATTTTGCCCACCACACCCCCGACGATCACTTGGCCCAGCTCCATGGGCGTCGCATAGGGATGGCTGGCCCGCATCCGTCCCCGTTGGTAAGGGTCCAGAGATAACCATAGAGCTTGGACCAGCACTTCCCCCTCGCGGGGTTCGGGGACTGGGGACTCGACCAGGTCGAAATCCGATTCTTTGGGATAGTTGGCCGGTCTGGCCGAGAGTTGAATCTGGCGGTTTAGTGTGTTTGGCATGTCTTCCCGCTTCAGGCGATTATCACGATATTGTCGGCTTTACCATGGCCCAGAGAAAGGTTCCTCGTTGACCTCATTTATTAGATCCATCAGATGGGCTAGAACCTCGATGCGCTCCGTCAGGTTCGGGGCTTCTAACCCAGTGCGCCCCATGGCCCGGTACCGGAGGGATGCGGTCAGCGTGGTTACCCCGGCATCCCGGTACGCCCGGATACGGTCCTTTACCATTTCGTCGGTGCCTATCAGATTGGATTTGAGAACCATTTCCGCCGGCACCAATCTGCGCGCCTCGTCCCGGCGACCATCGATCCAAAGATTCTGGATCTCCTTGGCCTCGTCGGCATAACCGGCGCGGCTGTAGGCGGAGTTGTAAAAATTGAACTCCCTGGAGCCCATGGCGCCCAGACTGAACGCCAATCCCGGCTTCAGCGCCTCCACCGCCTCGTCGACGTCGTCGGTGAAAAGCACCGTGCCCCCGGCTTGGAGGTCAAGTTCTCCCATGGACCTACCGGCTTTCCGAACCCCTTTCTGGATATGGTCGAAGAAGACATCGGCATGCTCGGGCATGAAGGACGTGCCCTTCCAGCCATCGGCCAGTTCCCCGGTAAGACGCAGATTCCGCAGGCCTAGGGAGGCGATGTAGATCGGGATGTTCGGCATCTGAGGCGCCTCGGCTCGAATCGACTTGCCTTGGCCTTCCCGCACCGGCAGCCGGTAGGTTCGTCCCTGGTAGGCGACCCGGTCGCCGTTGAAGAGTTGCCTCATGATCTCGATGGTTTCCCGCGTCCGTTGTATCGGGTTGTCGAAGATAACGCCGTGAAATCCTTCAATGACCTGGGGACCGCTGGTCCCGATGCCCAAGAGGAACCGGCCATCGGACATGGAGTAGAGGGACATGGCGGTCATGGCCATGTTAGTGGGGGTGCGGGTCCCGATCTGGAGAACCCCGGTTCCCAGCTTTATACGGGATGTCTTGGCCGCCAGGTAAGCCAGCGGAGTTGCGCCGTCGAAGCCCCAACCTTCGGGAGACCAGATACTATCGACGCCGATACGCTCCGCTTCCACGGCGAAAGTGGTGAGGTCCTTCCAATCGGCCACCGCATAACCGTGAATGAATCCCGTGGAAACCCGCATCCAGACCCTCCGTTAGCCCGCCGCAACACCTTCGGTCAATATAACGCCTCGCTCCAGCAGCCTGTCGAACTCCTGACCCATGCCAACTTCCTCTAAGATCTCGCGGCCTTGGGCGCCGGGTTTTGGTGCGGGCCGGCCCGGCGCAACCGGTGTCCTCGACAGCCGGGGCGAGGGGCCGACGCCGGTTACCAACCCGATCTCGTCGTGTTCCCTGGTAAGGCTGAGACCGTGGCCGACAACCCAAGGATCGTCCAGCAGCTCACTCAATGCGCTAACAACCCGGTGAGCGCCGACACCGGCATCATTCAGTCGTTGGACCCAAGATTGGACGGTGCCAGCCTTGAAGCGTTCTTCCAGCGACTTGGTCAGCGCCTCTCCATGGAGAGAATCGATACCAGAAAGCCCGTCGACCCCGGTCAGGCGCGGCAGATCGGTCTCTTGAGCGCCGACGAAGAGCCAGCCGTCCTTGGCTTGATAGGCCTGGTGCAGCGGGCGGCCGCCCATCGAATCGATGCCCCGGGGCTCGTCCCAAGTCTTACCGTCGTAAAGCTGCATATAGGGCGATTGGTGAATCATGGCCGTGTAGGCCAGAGCCGAATCTACGTGCTGCCCTTGGCCGGTGCGCTCACGGTGCAACAGGGCCAAGGCCACGCCATATGCTCCCATGAACCCAGTACCGTAGTCGTTGATCGCATTGGGCTGGGTGGTGGGAGGCCCATCGCCCCCCAACCGGCGGTCCATGCCGGTGGCGGCTTGGGCGAACTGTTCGTGACCCGGCCGGCCGGCCCAGGGGCCTAGATGACCGTAGGCGTTGAGCGACGCGTAGATGATATCCGGTTTCCGTTTGCGCAGTTCTTCATAGCCCAGGCCCAGAGACTCCATCCTGCCCGCGCGGTAGTTCTGTGCCACAACGTCGGCGCCTTCCAGCAAGCGCCAGAACACGTCCAGACCTTCTTGGGTTTTCAGATCCAACAATATGCTGCGTTTCCCCCGGTTGACCTCGTTGTGGGAATTGACTGTGCTGCCGCGGGTTGGATTATCGATCTTGATAACGTCGGCGCCGTACTCGGCCAGCGTTCGGCCACACGTAGGTCCGGCGAGAATGATGCACAAGTCGAGCACTTTGACGCCTTCCAGCACGGAACGCATAGTCTTTTCGATGGGCTGCGCCGGAGGAACCTGATGTTGAGACGCCACCTCTAATAGGATCTCTTCCCGGTCTTGGTCCGGCGCCGGCGCCGGGCGGCGCACTTCCCCCGGAGTGAGCGACAATCGGGCGTTTATGCCCGGCTGCAGCATCCTCCCATAGGTGGGGTCCTGGACCTCGATTACCATTTTGGATTCCAGGGCGTGGGGGTGGGAGAACCACTCTTCACTGGTGCGGCACATGGCGCACTCACTGCCTGCTCCGGCAACCAAGTCTTCCCACTCTTGGGCCGTACGAGTCTTGAACAGCTCCTTCATACGGCGCTCTAGCTCGTCGGCCAACTGAACGTCACGGCCGAGCCGATCCACGTCGGTCAAACCTTCGGCGTGCCAGGAGTTGATTCCGGCAGCCTCCACGAACTGGTGAAGATTCTGGTTGCCCGAGCCGCCGAATCGCACCCAACGGCCATCTTTGCACTGGAAATGGCCGCCCCAGATACGGCGCAGATCCGCGCCGGTATCTTGTTCGCTGTGAACTCTCATGCCGGCCCGGCCGATGGAGGCAAAGGTAGCATCGAACAAAGGTTCCTCTATGCGCTGTCCAACACCGTCCCGTTCCCGGGAGATCAGCGCCATTACGGTGGCCACCGCCCCTTGGAAGGCCCCGTAGTTGGAGGAGATGGGGATGGCGGTGTATACCGGGTCTTCCGTTCCGCTCTCCGAAGGACGGGGCCGGTATGTCGCGGTGGCGGCGCCCAAGATTCCTTCCCAAGCAGGGGTGGCGGCGCGTGGGTCGTCGGAGGCGAATCCAGGCAGCGACAGGTAGACCAGGCGGGGGTTGGCAAGGGTCATGGCCGCCGCTCCCAATCCAAGCCGGTCCATGACGCCGGGCCGGAAGTTCTCCACCACCACGTCGGCCCACTGGATCAGTCCTTTCGCCGTGGCCAAGTCTCCGGCCTGCTTCAGGTCCAGCACTATGCTCCGCTTGCCCCGGTTCCAGGTGGCATTTGCTGGGGTTTTCCAGCGCGGACCGCCGGGAGGGTCGACCTTAATCACATCGGCTCCCTGGTCCGCCATCAGCATTCCCACCAAGGGCCCAGCGATGTACTGCCCAAAGTCAATCACCCTAAACCCGTCAAGCGCACCCGCCATGTCAGCCCCCTATTTGCGTATCTGTGATTAGATTTCTAGAACAATAATTTAAAAGAAGCCGGTTTCGGCTGGATGATTGTAACATTTGGCTGCGGACGGGGAGTTGGAGCGGAGGCCTGTGCGGAAATGGCAGAGGGGTGGCACACAACCCCCTATCCCCGCTTCGCGATTACTTCCCGGCTGAAGTCTTGGATGAGGTCGCGGGCGCCTTGGGCGTTGGGGACCGAGACCACGATGTTGTCGATCCCGGCAGATTCCATCACCTCAAGCTGCCCGATAATCTCCGGTCCGCTGCCGGTCAATGTCCTGGCCAGGGCGTTCTCGGTGGCGAATCTCGCCTCTCCCGGTTTCAGGAAAACCATGTGCCCCCGGTGCACGTCTAGATAAAGACGGTCTGACGGTGTTCCGCTGGTCTCCGCATACTCCTGGATATAGGTGTTGTACTCGGCGGCCAAGTCAGCGTCAGGCTGCACGCCAAGGGCCGCTCCCGGCCCGTAAGCCGCCTCCCATTGGGCGTGCATCCCCACCAATATGCTGGGACCCAGTTGCGCCACCACTCGGTCAGACGTCAACGGCTCTCCTTCGCGTAGGACGCAACCGGAAGTCAACGCCACGGTGTATGGTTTCACCGGGCCGCGGCCTGCTTGCTCCGCCGCGTTGGCGATTGTGGCAAAGTTGGGCTCCAGGTTTCTCCTGGCCCGCAGGGTCGTCACCCAACCATCGGCGAGTTCACCCACCGCCTGCAGAGCCCTCGGTCCGTTGGCCGCGAGATAGACAGGGATCGGGTCTTTGATATTTATGAAACTGTCATGATCCGGGTGAACTAGACGTATCCAGCGCTCCTGCTCTCCCTCTCGGAACAGCACGTCTTCGCCGCTTAGTAGACCCTGCACTTGCCGGGTGTACTCCTTCAACCGGCTCACCGATATCGCGGGCAAACCCATGGTATTTCGCCCAGTATAGCCGGTTCCAATCGCCAAGATCACCCGGCCCGGCGCCAGTTTATTGATGGTCGCGATGGCTGACGCGGTCACCGGAGCGATGCGGTTGCTGGGAATCGCCACCAGGGTTCCTAGCCGGATCCGGCTGGTGTTCTGGGCGGCCAGTGCCATCGTCGCGTACACGTCGCTATATATCAACTGAGAGTCGTAGAACCAGGCGTGGGTAAAGCCTGCTTCCTCGGCCGCTTTGACCTCCCGCCACGCATCGATATATGAGGGAATACCTATCCCATAGTCCATCGCTCTTCTCCGACGATTTTTTTGATTGCCTATGCGGCAGACGAGGGTTTCGGGAGGTTGATGAGCGGGGCCGATCAGCCTAGGGTTGTGAAGAATCGAGGTGACCCCACCCAGGGTAGTTCCGATGCCAAACTTCTGACTTGCGCCGGAGTGTAGACGGGCGCCATGCACATGCCGGACATGCAGACGTACAGAGCGGGCGGCCCATCTACGGGGAATCCCAGGTCCTCTACGCGGTCTTTGTCATTCTGGGGGTCGAGCACTTGAACGACCTTATGGGGAGCGTAAACCCTCAGGGCCGACTTCAGCAGGGGTCGCGTCCTACGGTCAGACGACGACCCCACCAAGACGAAATGCACCGGCCCGCGCTGCAACATATCCCATGCCTTGGCCCAAACCGGCGCCGCCGGCAGGTACAGAACTTCCTCGTCCTCTTCCATGCGCCGCAATCCCGGCGGCCCCAGGTAGCTGCTGCCCGGAGCAACACCCCTAAACAGTCCCAGCGTATCCCTAGCCCGATGTTCCAACTCCTGTCGGCCGATCAGGCAGGATAACCGAATAAGCCCCACCGCCATCAATGAGTTCTCCAACACGGGCTTCACCGGCCGCATCATCGGCTCTGGGTTGGAAGAAATATCGCAAACGTCGTGGTATCCACCATCAGAAGCGCCGAATAACCTTTGGATGCTCTCGACGACTTGGATCGAGCTTCGTAGCGCTTCAGGGTCTCCCGTAGCCTGGTAAAGATCGAGAAATCCTCCCAGGCCGTGGACTTGATCCGAAAGGTAGCGCGACCCCTGGTTAGGGCCTTCTATATCTCCATCGGTAGGCCCGCCCAAAGAATGGAGGAATCCACCTTCTTTGCTCCACCCTCTCTGCCACAGCCTATCCAATACGTCTCGGGCGAGCTGGAGATAAGATTCCTCTCCCACTGCACCGTATGCTTTTAGCAATGCCGAGGCGGCCAGGGCGTTCCAGCCGGAGTAAAAGGTTCGGTCTATTCGAGGCTTCTCCGCATGCTCTCGCTGACTCCACGAAAGGCCGTAGTAGGCTTCTCCGGCGTCTTGACTGGCGTAAAAAAGCCCGCTTGGATGGTCGTAGAGGGATTCCAGCATGTACCCGAGGGCGCCCAGACCGGACTGACGGTAGGCCTTGCGTCCGGTTACCTGATACGCCTTGAAATACGTTTCGGCAAGGCTGGCGTTGGTGCACAGCATCTTTTCGTAGTGGGGTACCTTCCAGTCCTTGGAAACCGAGTAGCGGAAGAAACCTTGGTCATTCTGATCGTACAGCCCGGCGCGGACCCCGTCGAGGGTGTTGGTGGCCATCGCCAAAAGACCTTTCTCCCGCGTGTGGCCGTAACGTTCCAGAAGCAGCCCCACGCCATCCCAAGGAGGCTGCTTAGGTTCCATTCCGAACCCGCCAAAGTCGGAATCGTATAGCTCCTCCAAGCGTTCCAGCACTAAGGAAACTTCGGAGCCGGGCTCGCCTTCCAAAGCCGGTTTACTAGCATCGGGAGCCTGGCCGGACCGGCCTTCCGGTGGCTGCCCGGAGCTCGCCTGCTCTAGGAATTTGACCATCTCTTCCGGTGGGGTGTAGATCCGGCCGGCGATCAAATCGCCTCGATGATCCAGAACAGCGACCGACGGGAAGCCGCCTTGGTTGTAGCGGTAAGAGATTTCCGGCCTTTGGTCCACGTCTACCCGCACCGGGATGAATCGGGAATCGATCAGATCGATCACCTGGGGGTCGCTATAAGATGTCTGGTCCATGACGTGACACCAGTGACACCAGGTAGCGGTCAGCGCTAGAAGAACGGGCTTGTCTTCCGATTCGGACCGCCGGAAAGCCTCGTCTCCCCACTCTGTCCAATGTATGGCATTTATTGAATCTTCTGCTGACAAGTCGAATCAGGCCTGGGGCCTCTCCATGAATACCGTGATCCCCATGTCGATGTACTTGTTCCTCTGGTCCGGGGTGCCGTTACGGAAGCTTATCCGGACGCTGGTACCCTCCAATTGTTCGAGCACATGGCGGAGGCAGTCGTCCACGGACTGAAATGGATGCTGTGGATGGGCTTCCATGTCGAAACTTAGATCGGCCGGCCCCCAGGTCAGGCAATCAACCCCGGGTTTAGCGAGCTGCCGGGCGTTGGTCACTGCGGCTAGGGTTTCTATCTGAAGGCACAGGACCCCATGCTCGTTCCACCACTTGGCGTACTCCAGCCTGTCGTCCCGCCCAGCGACACCGTAGCGCGCGGCGCCACCCCAGCTCCGGTGTCCCACCTGGGGGTAATAAAAGACGTCCAGAGCTTCATCCACAATCGCTTCGTCTTCCACCAATGGGACCTCAATGGCAGCGGGTCCCAGGTCCAAGACGTTGCCGATGAGGTAAGCGTTGTAGGTGTTCTTGATGCGGAACTGAACCGGCATGCCCAGGTTCTGGGCCGTGGCGCAGAAGGCCACAAGCTTCTCTTCGTTGTAGGGACTGTGCTGGCTATCGATGGTCAAGAAACTATAGGTGTCTTTGCTTAGGATTGCTTCCAGTTGGGACTTGCCGGAATCCAGGGGCGCCGACACTCCCACCACCACTTCTCCGGCGTGGATACGTTGCTTTAAGGAATCGTTATCAGGCAAACCGGGCCTCCTTGTTGTGGGCTGAATCCCGTATTTCCCAGATCAAACCGATTCCCCTGGGTATGGCGTAATCTGGGATACGCCAAACTATAGAACGGCATCGGGACCGGGTCAACGGGGACTCGAATCGGTCAAGTGGCTTGACCTCACGCGCTCTTTGAGGCTTGCAGGAACGCTGCCGCCCCGTCCAGAAACAGACGCGCGGCCCCGGCGGCGACAATCACATCAGAGGTCATCTCCCTTCCGGCGGCGTGGACCCTGGCCGCGACCTGGGCCTCGAATTCCTTAACCCGTGGGTGTCCGGGTTGACCCTGCAGCCCCATGGATTGGGCGATGTCCTGGGCCCCCGAACTGAATAGGTCGATGCCGTCCACCGCCAGAATATCGTCCAAGTGATCCAACACCTCGATGTCTTCTAGCTGCGCCATGACAAGGATATTCGAGTTGGTGTGCTCCATGTACTCCGGTCCGGAAGGAAAGTCGCCGTGGTAAGCGCCGCGTCCGGAACCGAAACTGCGCTTACCCTGGGGCACGTAGCGGCAAGCGTCGGCCAACTGCTGGGCGCGCTCGCCGGTGGTGATATGGGGCCCGGTGATGCCCATGATGCCACGGTCCAAGAACCTCAAAATCGTCGATGAATCTATGTTGGGCACCCGTGCCATCGGTGTGAGACCCGCCATATCGGCGACCCGGCACAGATCGTCCAAGCTTTCTGGAGTGAAAGGGCCGTGTTCAGAATCGAAGGAGACATGGTCCAGACCAGCCATTCCCATCAACTCCACAACGGCGGCTGATGGGAACGTAAGGCTGCACCCGTAGGCTTTCTCGCCAGCTTTCATTTTGGCTATAACGTTGTTTACTCGCATAGGTCCTCCTTAGGGCTTGGCATCAAAATTTGCGGTAACCTTCACCTTTTGCCTATACCATGATTTCCCCCAGACCCGGGTGCTAACGATGTTTTATAGCGACTGCTTCAACGCCGCCTGTGCGGCGGCTAGGCGGGCCACCGGCACCCGGTAGGGGGAGCAGCTGACGTAGTTCAGGCCGACTTGGTGACAGAATTCAATGCTGGCCGGGTCTCCGCCGTGCTCCCCACAGATGCCCATTTCCATTTCCGGTCTGGTTTTGCGGCCGTTTTTCACCGCCATGGCTAGCAACGCGCCGACCCCATCTGGGTCGATGGTTATAAATGGGTCAGCCGGCAAGATGCCTTCTTCCACGTAGAAACGGAGGAACTTTCCCTCGGCGTCATCCCGGCTGAAGCCAAAAGCCATCTGGGTCAGGTCGTTGGTGCCGAAGCTGAAAAAGTCCGACTCCCCGGCGATCTCCCCGGCGACTAGAGCGCCTCTCGGAGTCTCGATCATGGTCCCAAACTTATAGGGAACGGAACCATACATCTCCTGCTGTAGCCGTTCGGCCACCCCAGTTAAGGCCTGCCGGAGCCGCCGCATCTCCTCCTCGGTGCTGGTCAGAGGAACCATGATCTCCGGGTGAACTTGCACGCCGTTTCTGATGAGCTCTCCGCTGGCGGTGATTATCGCTTCAACCTGCATCTCGTAGATGGCCGGATAGGTCAGACCCAACCGGCAACCCCGGTGCCCCAACATCGGGTTGGCTTCCCGCAACGACTCAACCAATTGCAAGAATTCTTCTTTTTCTCTTATCTCGGCAATCGGGGCGCTATTTGCGCGAAGTTCGGCCAACTCGGCCAGCAGCGCTTCATGTTGTGGCAAGAACTCGTGTAATGGGGCGTCCAACAACCGGATGATCACGGGGCGGCCGGCCATAACTCGAAGTATCTGGGTAAAGTCGTCGGTTTGAAGTTGGCGCACTTCGGCCAGGGCCTGGG
>Ga0066860_10000789_pt1 | contig 14123 bp, 13 predicted proteins | sample ETN07SmetaG_FD_65601 | JGI IMG/M metagenome (GOLD analysis project Ga0066860, IMG submission 65601) | Marine microbial and viral communities from oxygen minimum zone, Eastern Pacific Ocean - ETNP2014F14-07SV275 | ecosystem: Environmental > Aquatic > Marine > Oceanic ... | reverse complement strand
AACGCAGCGAGGTTGCCGTACCCGACGAGCCATCGCCGCTCTACCTGGTGGCCAATGTGGGTGATGACGCCCGAATCGCCGCCCTGGAACTGTCAGTGCGCCTGCGCCGTGCTGGAGTCGGCGCCATCTTAAGCAGCGGCTCCCGCGGCCTTCGCGGCCAGATGCGCCAGGCCAACGCATTGAACATCCCCTTCACCTTAATCTTGGGCGACGACGAGATCGAGAAGGGAGAAGTGGTCGTCAGGAACATGGAAACGTCGGAACAAGAGAGCAAACCCCTGGCCGAATTCCTTAAAGAAGTGACCGGCTCACAGGCCTAGGATGCTAAAGCGGAAGAAGTGACCGATTCACAGGGCAGGGGAGCCTAGGGCGGAAAAGACCAGGCTGGTCCGAAGAAGTAACACAGGTGCGGATGTTGGGATGACGGGTATGAAGCGTCTGGTCGTGGTTTTGGTACCCCTGATATTTTTGGCATTGGCCTGTGGCGAGGCGGATGCTCCATCCGACCAGTTGCCACCGGCGATCAGGGCCACGGTCCAAGCTGTGGTTGCCGAAACCCAAGCCGCCGACCAGACCGCCAGCCGGCCAGACACTGAATCCACCATCACTGCGGCGGTCCAAGCCACCGTCCGTGCGCTGATCAACGCCACGCCGATCCCTTCTCCCACGCCAACCGGGAGCATCCCAATGCCCACCATCGAGCCGACCAGTTTCACCACCAGACAGGGCGGCAGCTTCAACACTGCCCCGGCGCCCACGGCCACTCGGTTTCCGACTCGCACGCCCCTTTCCACTCCTTTGGTCACGCCACGTCCCACGCGGCTGGCCCCTTGTGCAGCGGCGGTCGACGGCGTGGAGGTCTCCGCTTGGGTCAACGGCAGGTTGGCAGCCACAACGCGGGTCGAGTTCGGGAGTTACACGTTGCTGGTGGAGCAACCTTCCGGCGCGTCGTTCAGCGGCCAGATGATCACATTCAAGGTTGGGAGCTCCGACGCCAACCAGACCGTCCGCTGGGCGCAGGGCGGGGCCACGGAATTAGTTCTGAGCGCTCCCGGATTGCCCCTTAGTCGTATTTCCCCTCAAGAGCTTGGCCCGCCTTCCCTGGCCGGCGGCCTGACCGCCCAACCCCTGCCGCCTCATGTCATCTTGGGCACGGTGTTCGTGGGCGCCTGCTAGCTGACATTTCCCCATTGACCGCCCCAGTGAAAAGTTAGAACATATGTCCGTAATAGATATCTGGCGGCGTCTCGCAGCAGTCCGAATTCGGGCTGGACAGCCGCTGGCAACCGGAGGAGGGCGGATACCATGAGGATCTTTTACCGTGGATATGTCATAGACGAAGAGATACGTTCCATTAGCTATTCGGTTTACGGACAGCGTCCCGAACGGCCGGAACTGACCGCTAAAAGCACTTCCCGAGAGGCCATGCAGTGGATCGATGGCAACGTCGAACGGGAGGCCATTCTGGGAGCAACGAGAACACTGCAAACCCCGATCTACCAAGTAGCCTGACCAAAACAACAAATTTCCGGGTTGCCATGGTACCTCTTTGGCGGGAGAATGTGCGGAAGCGGATGAACTGAGGGGGCTTGTTCAATGGTGACCCAGCAAACTGGAGATGGACCCGCTTTTGGCGGGTCCATCTCTTTTTCCAAAGTCGTAGACCTTAGTTGGCCGGTCCACCCCGGCATTCCCCAGTGGCCCGGGGACCCGGCTGTGGAATTCGAGACCGTCGCTGACTTCGATAACAACGGCTATTTCCTGCGGCGCTTCTCGATGGGCGAACATTCCGGCACCCACCTGAGCGCTCCCTCCGGTTTCGAGCAAGGTGCGTCCGGACACGAGGAGTTCTCGCCTCAAGACCTGGTCAGGCCGACGGTCGTCATCGACATCGCCATCCAGGCCGAAACCGACCCGGATTACGCCCTAACGATGAACGACATCTTGGACTGGGAGTCCGGCCACGGCCCGATACCCCAAGGCAGCTTAGTCCTGCTGCGCACCGGTTGGCAGGCCAAGTGGAGCAGTCCGCTGAACTACCTGGGCGGAACCGACGCCGGGCAGCTTCACTTCCCCGGATTCGGGTTGGATGCGGCCCAGATGTTGCTTGAGGGCCGGAACATCGCTGGACTGGGCGCCGACACCGCCGGGGTAGAGCCGGGTGCCGATACCGGGTTCTCAGTCAGCCGGTACGCATTGGAAAACCGACTCATCGTGCTGGAGAACCTGACGAACCTTGATCTGCTGCCCCCCAGTGGGGCCCTGCTGGTCGTCGGCCTGCTGCGTCTGGACGGCGGCAGCGGCGGCCCGGCATCGGTTGCGGCCCTCGTCCCTTAAATGTCCCCTGACGCTTTAAACGATCGTTGCGATTCCAGCCGCAGAGCAGTCCTCGTCTTCCTGGCTGGTGCCGCCACCGACGCCCACTGCTCCGTCAACCACACCATTGCGCCTAACGGGCAGTCCGCCTTGGCTCGGGATGCCGTGACCGCCCTCGGCGGCGAGGATGCCCTTCATGATCGGCGATTCTGATCGCTCTTGCAGTTCACCGCTGCTCCGGCCGAATGCAGCCGAGGCGACCGCCTTGCCCTGAGAGCCGTAAGCTCCACCCCAGATGGCGCCGTCCATGCGGTTGAACGCTAGGAGCCGCCCGCCGGCGTCGACTACGGCAACATTGATCTTGATGTTCAGCTCGTTGGCTTTGGCGATGGCGCCCGCCACCATCTTGTTTGCTTCGTCTAGTGATATGGCCATGATTCCCTCCGTTAAAAAAGTAGGCACATTCTAGCGCAGGCAGTCAGCCACGCCAATAGGGCAGCCCTTCGAAGCTGGCCTAGGCACGGTGTTATACTGCTAATACGACCTGTGAACCCCCTGCTCTCCTGGAGATTCAACCCTATCGTGCTTACTAAACGCATAATCCCGTGCCTAGACGTCGACGCCGGCCGGGTGGTCAAGGGTGTTAGTTTCGTAGAGCTCCGCGACGCGGGAGACCCGGCGGAATTGGCTGCCTTTTATGACCAGGAAGGCGGCGACGAACTGGTCTTTTTGGACATAACCGCCAGTTCCGACTCCAGGGACACCATGGTTGACGTGGTTCGGCGGGTGTCGGAGCAGGTATTCATCCCCCTAACAGTGGGCGGCGGCATCCGTTCCGTCGAGGACGTGCGCCGGATGCTGAAAGCGGGCGCAGACAAAGTCGGCATGAACACCGCAGCGGTCAACAACCCGGGGTTGGTCAAGCAGGGCGCGGCTGCATTTGGCAACCAGTGCATCGTGGTCGCCATCGACGCCAAACGGGTCAGTTCAACTGAAGGCGAGCCTGTTCCGGAAGACGCCAGCTTGGCACTGGACGACGGCTCTAAATGGCAGGTATACACCCGCGGCGGACGCACACCCGTCGGGTTGGACGCGGTAAAATGGGCAGTCAGGGCGGTGGAACTTGGAGCGGGCGAGATACTGCTCACCAGCATGGACGAAGACGGTCAATTGTCGGGGTATGACCTGGCATTGACCCGGGCCATCTCCGAGGCGGTGCCGGTCCCGGTGATTGCCAGCGGTGGCGCCGGGGAGCTGGAGCACCTTTACCAAGCCCTGGACGAGGGGGAGGCCGACGCCGTTCTGGCCGCCAGCATCTTCCATTTTGGGACGTTTACCATCGACCAGGCCAAGGAATACCTCAAGGGAAAAGGCGTCCCGGTCAGGCCGAAATATCAGCCGCCAGCCTGAATCGCCGGTCAATCAACTATCTAGGTACCGATCAATGCCTCAAATTACAACAGTAATCTTCGACATGTATGAAACGCTGGTCCAGAACCCTCACGGGATGGGCAAGAGCAGCTTCGCCAAGATCATCGATCAGCAGGGACTGGACACCACCGTCGATGAGATGTGGGATGCCTGGATGCCCGCCGAAGCCGTGTTCCAGAAAGCCCGCTTGGACCCGGACCTGCCGTTTCAGAATTATTTCAGCGCCTGGAAAGGCGGATTTGAACTGTCTTTTTCAACGCTCGGCCTGGACGGCGATCCCCAGGCGGCGACGGAGCAATTCTTCCGCGATGTGTCCCAACGCGACCCCTATCCCGAGACCGACGATGCGGTGGCAGAGGTCCAGGAACGATGCCGGACGGCCATCTTGTCCAACGCCGACGACGGCTTCTTGCTGCCCAACCTGGAACTCTTGGAAGTCGGCTTCGACTTGATTCTTACTTCGGAACAGGCCCAGATCTACAAACCCCGGCCCGAGTTGTTCGAGATGATGTTGTCGCAGTTGGGGGTGACTCCCGGGGAGACCGCCTACGTGGGAGACCGCCAGTTGGAGGACGTTGTAGGACCCTCCGATGTCGGCATGCACCCAGTATGGATCAACCGGAACAAAACGCCCTTAGACCCGGACCTGCCCGCTCCGCCCCACCAGATATCCAGCCTGTTGGAGCTGCCCAAACTTTTGGCCAACGGCCTGGCGATCTAGCCCCAAATCGGCGCGATATACGAAAGGCAATATATGAAAGTAAAACTCAACGAACAGGGGCTTCTGCCCGCCATCGCCCAAGACGCCAACACGGGCGAAGTCCTGATGATGGGCTACATGAACCCAGGGTCATTGAAGCGCACCGTGGAGGGGGTCCAGGTCTGGTTCTACAGCCGCAGCCGGGAAGACCTGTGGCACAAGGGCGAGATGTCCGGAAACTACCTGAACCTGAAAGAGGCCTACTTAGACTGTGACGCCGACACAATTCTCTTGAAGGTCGACCCCGACGGCCCGGCCTGCCATACGGGCGAGGTCTCATGCTTCTTCAATAAATTGGAGGGTCTCCCAGACGAGTATGAAGAGACCGATTCGGGCCCCAGCATCCTGGGCGAATTGTTCGCCTTGATCAAAGACCGCCAACAAGAGATGCCGGAGGGCAGTTACACCACCTCATTGTTCCAAGACGGCGTGCCCCGCATCGCGCAGAAAGTGGTGGAAGAGGCCGGTGAGACGGCCATCGCCGCAGCCATCAACGACACCGAAAACCTGCCCGGAGAGATCGCTGACCTGCTCTACCACACCCTGGTGCTCCTAGCCGCCACCGGCGTACAACCCGAAGCCGTCTACAAGAAACTGAGAGAGCGCCGAAAGTAGGTTTCGACAGGCCCAGCAGAACAGGGGAGCGGAGCGGTCAATCGCCGGCGAGCGCTCTTTGCACCATCGGGTGGTTCAAAAACCCGTCACGCACTTCCGGCCTGCCGCAGTGATCTGCTATGTAGCCGATGAGTTCCCGGCTTTGCTGGAGAAGTTGTTCTTTATCATCCTGCCGGTCTTCGATATCCGCAACACGGCTCAACTCGTAGAGGACGCGCCAAAGAGTCAGCCGTGAACCGCGGTCTTCAGCTATCTCCCGCGCCTTGACCAGCGCTCCTTTGGCTTCGCCGGCCCGTTCCAGAGCGATCAGCGCCTGGCCTCTGATCCGGAGCAGTTCAGGAAGGACAATATCTCCACTCAGGTCTCCAAGTAGACCATGGATTTTTAGATCGTAATCTATGATCTGTCGGAAGTTTCCTTCCGCCAGCATCAACTCTCCTCGGCAGACGTCCCGCATAGATGTGAGCAAGCCAATGTACCAAAGGTGACGCTTGGACTCAAATCCAGGCCGTTCATATAAGGATTGTAGGGTCTCTCTAGCTTCGGGCAGGCGGTCCTGTTCGATGTATGCCAGTGCCAGTGGGGCGCGGAAAAACCAACTCTGGTCCGAGTCCAGCATTTCGGTTGCCCGGAAAGCTTCGTCGATCGCCTGTCCACTCATGCTTAACATCCCTTAGATAGCGGAGGCTGTCGCACTAAGGAATGCAGTTATGGGTCCTGCGCCGACGACCTCACTTAGCTTGTCGATCCCGATCTCCGTTGCCGTCAGTGCCTCGCCGATGATTCAGAAATAATCTCCGGGCGAATCATTCTTGACTAACTGTGGGCACCGTGCCTTGCATCATCTTTTTGATAATCTCGATGAATACCGCCTGCTCATCGGACGTGATAGCCGATAAGAATCTATCGTTGTTAGCCTTCACCCGGGGAGCGAGCTTCGGCACTAGGTCGCGGCCCGATTCGGTCAATTCGATTCGGACCGTGCGCCGGTCTGACCGAAGACGCCTTCTCCGGACCAATCCCCGTTGCTGAAGCTTATCTAATTGTCGGCTTATCGCCGCCGCATCCACGGGAATGATCCGGGCCAACGCGGTGAGGTGGTTGGCGTGACTGTAGAACGCCGCCTCTAGAATGGCCCATTGGCACGGCGTGATTCCCATGGGCGCTAGTTCTTTCCCAGCTCCTTTTCCGATAGCTGATGAAAGGCTCCCCACCCAGTAACCGAGGTGGTCTTGTGTTGAGATCACCGATGAATTCTCTTGTTGAATCGTCATGTGATCACATTAAATGACTAAACAATATTTGTTAAGTCATGTATTTTTATGTAACCAAACACCATCGTTTGAGTCATTCATTAGGGAAATTGGGGGGTTCGGGCTAAAACCCGGCCGGCAACTTGTCTCCGGAGTTGAATATCTGCCATTCGGAGCCCTGGTAAACGGTGACCCGGCCGGAGCCGACGACCAGCCAGTTTCCGGGTGTGCCCAGGCACCCGGTGCGGGCGTCGATGCCCAAGAATGTCAGACCACTGGGCGCATCGCTTTGAAGTTCCTTGGAGGTCTCGGCTTGGTCACGCCGCTCGTGGTGGGGCAGGATGGCAACACCCGGTACCAGGCCCAGGGCTTCAACCCATCCACCGGCCCTGGGACGTCGCATCATTGACCCCATGACCATTGCGCCGGCGCTGGAGCCAGCCAGCACAGAGCCGGCTTCTACGGACTCTAATACCGCCTTCAAGAACGGAGAATCAACGACCGTCTCCAGCAGGTGCTCGGGGCTGCCCCCGGTGAAATAGACCACGTCAGCCAGTGTCGCGGGAGCGAAGAAATCCGGGTCCTCCGCATGGTTCCGCTCCAGCAGCATCAACTGGCTGGAATCGCCGCCCAATGCCCGGAAATGGGTTGCGCCGTCGTTGGCGGCCTTGGCCGGGCCGGTGACCGCTGCGGTGGGAATCACCACAACTTTGGCCGGGTCGTGGCCCGAGGTCCGCATGATCTCGCGGTCCATCTCTTCACATCCGGTCCTGAACTCGTCGCCGCCAACCAGGGCTATCTGTCCGGGCATATCTTCCTCACTTGTCTATCTGTGTTTGCCAATCAGACCAGGTGGTCCACGAAGATGGCCGCCAGACCTAGGAACAGGACAAATCCGATCACATCGGTGAATGTCGTGACGAACACCGCCGACGACACCGCTGGGTCCATCCGGAAATGCCGCAGCAGGAGGGGCACCCCGGCGCCGAACATCCCGGCCACTAGCATGTTGCCCAGCATCGCCAAGCCCAGCACCACCCCAAGAGTAAAATTCCCCTTCCAGAGGTAGGCCACGAACCCGACCACTATCCCCAGAGCCACCCCGTGGATCAGCCCCAGGGCCAGTTCCCGCGCCAAGAGCCGAAGTCCAAGACGGCGGGGCACCTCGCCAAGGGCCATGCTGCGCACCACCAGCGTCACGGTCTGAGTGCCGCCGATGCCGCCTTGGCTGGCGACCACCGGCAGGAAGACAGCAAGGGCTATAACTCTGGTGATGGTTTCCTCAAACACGCTGACCATCGCCGCCGCCAAGAAGGCTGTGGCCAGGTTGATGTACAACCAGGGCAATCTGCTGCGGAGGGAATTGGTCAGGGGCCCGGAGATCCGTTCACCGCCCACGCTGGCGATCCGGAACATGTCTTCCGTGGCCTCTTCCGCCACTACGTCCACGAGGTCCTCGGATAGAATTACGCCGGTGAGGCGGCCCTCGCTGTCCAGCACTGGAAGCAGGTTCAAATTGTAGCGCTGCAGAACCCTGGCACACTCTTCTTGGTCGGTCTCGGAGGAGACCGAATTGATGTCCCGGTCCATGATGTCGCCGACCAAGGCGCTGGGGCGGGCTAGGGCTAGCCGGGTAACGCTAAGCGAACCGACCAGACGGCGCTGGTCGTCCACCACCAGCACCGAGTTGATATTCTCGGCGTCGGGGCCCAGCAACCGGAGTTGGTCCAGGGCATTGGGGGTATTCGTCGTCTCGGTCACCACTGGGTAGTCGGAGGTCATCAGACCGCCGGCGGTGTCATCCTGGTACTGGAGGAGTTCCGTCACCTCGGCCGGGTCGGTCATGGCTTCCAGTGTTTCTTGCTGCTTCTCTTCTGGGATCTGCTGCAGCAAGTCCACGGCCACGTCGGCATCGGTCAGGTCTAGGACTTCGGCCAATTCCGCCGGTTCCCGGTCGCCGATCAGTTCGGCTGATTCCTCGGGTTCCAGGTATTCTAGGATGTCGGCCACCGCCGATGCTTCCAGATCATCTAGGAACGATCGGCGGAGTTCCCGGGGCAGCCCGTCCAAGACCTCGCCCTGGTCCACCGGGTGCAGTCCACCGAAGCGTTCCAGGGCCTCCGGACGCTGACCGGACTGCAGAAGACGCTCGAGTTCCTCCACCAGTTCCTGGATCACCTCTTCCGGTGGCCGGGACTGGTCTTCTGGGCGGGAGTCGGGCGGTGCTATCTGAGATTGGTCCATATGGTTCTTGTCGTGGGTAGTCCAGGGATTTATCGTCGAATCAGGCTCGGAGCAGCGAGGAAACCAGCGTCGAAGCAATTGTAACAGGCGGTCTTCCGGCCGGACATCTTCCAAGCGAGTCCGGCCACTCTCCCCAGCCGCAGGTGTGGCTTCAATTCCGCCCTTGATCCGTGCCTGAGATGACTCTGCCGTGTGATAAGATATGAGCATGTCAATCAACATTGGCGGCCGGTGTATGGCCGCCTTTCGTTATTTGATAAGTCGTCTAAAACGCAAGGACCATTCGCCGATGCCGGCTCCCTTATTGATCGAAACCATCCAGCAGCTCGTGGCCCGGGCCTTGGAATCCGCCCGCCAGGAAGGCACGTTGCAACTGGAAACCATGCCCGAGATTCAGGTGGAGCGGCCTGGCAACTCGGACCACGGCGATTTCGCCACCAACCTGCCCCTGCGCCTGGCCCGCGCCACCCGGATCAATCCCCTGGAGCTGGCCCAGTCTCTGGCCGCCCACATCGCCACCGGCGACGTCATCGACCGGGTTGAAGCCGCGCCGCCTGGGTTCATCAATTTCTACCTGAATGAGTCCTGGCTGCGGCAGCAGGTGGAAACGGTGCGGCAGGCCGGCAACCAGTTCGGAAACGTCGAGTCCGGTCAGGGCCGCAAGATGATGGTGGAGTTCGTCAGCGTTAACCCCACCGGGCCAGTCCACGTGGGCCACACCCGCGGCGCAGTTCTAGGCAGCGCCCTGGCCAACGTCCTGGAGGCCGCCGGGTATGACGTGACCCGGGAATACTACGTGAACGACGCCGGCAACCAGATGCAGTTGTTCTACAAATCGGTCCTTGCCGCCTACAAAAAGACTCTGGGACATGAAGCAGAGATGCCGGAGAACGGCTACGAGGGCGAGTACATCTTCGACCTAGCCAAAGAGATCGCGAACGCGGAAGGGACCCGGTTCCTAGACCAAGAAGAAGAACAGGCCCTGAAAGAGATCGGTGACATAGGCCGCGAGAAGATGGTTGAGACCATCAAGGAAGACCTGGCCGAGATCGGAGTGGAGTTCGACAACTGGTTCAGCGAGCGCACCCTGTTCACGAGCGGCGAGTACGACACCGCGCTGGGCCTTCTCCGCGATAACGACTACTTGTCGGACCGGGACGGCGCTACCTGGTTCAACTCAACCATGCTCGGTGACGACAAAGACAACGTTGTGGTCCGCTCGAACGGGGAGCCCACCTATTTCGCCTCGGACATCGCCTATCATTACAACAAATTCGTCAAACGGGGCTTTGAAACCGTGGTGGACATCTGGGGAGCCGACCACCAGGGCCACGTTCCGCGGATGAAGTCGGCCGTCGAAGCGTTGGGCATAGACCGTGACCGCCTGACCGTGCTCATCTCCCAGTTAGTGACCCTAGGCGAGCGGATGAGCAAGCGAAAGGGAAACTTTGTGACCCTGAAGGAATTAGTCGATGAAGTCGGCGTAGACGCCTGCCGGTTCTTTTTCCTGGCTCGGACTCCTTCCACCCAGATGGATTTTGACCTGGAACTGGCCAAGAAAGAGTCTTCCGAGAACCCGGTCTATTACGTTCAGTACGCCCATGCCCGGAACGCCAGCATCCTCAACCTGGCCCGTGAGCGGAACATCGATTGGAACGACGGCGACGTCAGCCTGCTGACCCACCCTGCCGAACTTGAGCTGATCCGCGCCATGCTCCAGCTTCCGGAGTTGGTTAACCAGATGGCCAAGGCCATGGAGCCGCACCATCTGCCCCATTACGCCACGGAACTGGCCAACTCCTTTCACAACTTCTATGAGAACTGCCGGGTGGTCTCATCCAACGAGGAAGACAAAGCCATGACCGCCGCCAGGTTGAAGTTGGTGGAGTCGGCCCAGATCGTGTTCCACCGCGCCCTGGACCTCATGGGCATGAGCGCCCCGGACCGGATGTAAACTCCTTCAAGAAAGCCGTCCACCGTCGTCTCTGTCCTTTCGGCCTTCCACTGAATCCATAGCAGCCGCACCAATGATTCAGATGGTCGTAGGGGCGGGTTTCTAACTCGCCCAACCCTTCGTAGACCAAGTCGCGGCGCAGGTTCGATGGTTTTCCTTTGATGACTTGGTCCCCCTGAAACAGGGCAGGTTTCTAACCTGCCCTCACGCCGCCTCTATCTCGCGACGAGATCACCGCGATCAATCGCCAATGATAAGTCCCTATTTATTCACGTCATAGAGAAATTTGGATTGTGTAAATAGTCGCCTGTTAGTAGAGTCTTTATAGAACTACCAACGGAGCAAACGACATGCTGATCGACTCTCCTTCGCCGGATGGGCTGCTAGGCAAGGTCCGTGAAGCCTACTCTGAGGCATCGGACGACCCAGGGGGTTCCCATCCATTCCCCCTCTGGCTTGATTTCGCCTTGAGTCTTGGCTATCCCGAAGAGCTTTTGCGAGGTCTCCCACAATCGTCCGTAGACCGGTTCACTGGGGTATCTAACGTGTCGGTCTTCGCTAAGATCCCGGACGGGTCCTTGGTGTTGGACCTTGGCTGCGGTGGGGGCACCGACTCGTTGATCGCGGCGGGCAAGACCGGACCGGCCGGCCGGGTTTACGGGGTGGACTTCAGCCCGTCGATGTTGGCCCGTGCCAGGGCTGGCGCCGCAGAGGCCGGAGCGTCCAACTTGGAGTTCCACGAGTCGGAAGGGCAGCGACTTCCCTTCGAAGATGGCATGTTCGACGTTGCTCTGGTTAACGGCATCTTCAACCTCAACCCCGGCCGAAGCGAACTCTTCCGAGAGCTGGCCCGGGTGATTCGTCCTGAGGGGGTGCTGTACGGCGCGGAGATAATTCTCTGCTACCTCATGGACGATGAGGAAAGGTCCGGCCTGGCAAGCTGGTTCTCTTGAGTCGCCGGCGCCAAGGAAGGGGTCACCTTCCTAGCCGAATTCACCAACGCTGGATTCGCCTGTGCGGAGATCACGCGGACGAGAAGGAACGCCCGCACCAACAATCCCAAAGCCGTGGCGGCTGATATAATTGCTTACAGATAACATCTGGGATCGCGCCAACTATCTGTAGGATCTAATTTTGGTTGGGGGAACGATATGGCTTATCAAGTTGCTCCGGATGTAGAGCTACTACGCAAGGACATCCAGGACAAATATACCGAAGTCGCCGATAGTCCCGAGCTTGAATTCCACTTTCATCACGGGCTGCCGTTGGCCAAGATCCTCGAGTATCCCGATGAGCAATTGGAAGACCTGTCGGAAGAGGCGATAGAGTCTTTTGCCGGCGTGGGCAATCCCTTCTCGGTTGGCAAGATCGCTCCAGGCGAAACCGTGTTGGACATCGGTTCCGGCGGCGGATTCGACAGCTTTATCGCCGCAAAGATGGTTGGCGCCTCCAGCAGGGTCATCGGCGTAGACATGACCGACGCCATGTTGGAAAAGTCACGGAAGACCGCCACAAAATTGGGCTTCGAACAGGTGGAGTTCAAGAAAGGCTACGTCGAGGAATTACCGGTGCCGGACGCGTCGGTGGACGTGGTCATCTCCAACGGAGTGCTCAACCTAACCCCCGACAAATACGCCAGCTTCGCTGAGGTGTTCCGGGTCCTGAAGCCCGGCGGACGGCTGTATATCGCCGACGTTGTGGTCTACAAAGAAGTCCCCAACGCGGCCAAGGAGATTGTGGACCTCTGAACGGCTTGAATCGGCGGCGCTCTCCTGGAGGGAGAGTATCTGGACGCCATCACAGCCTCGGGTCTGAACGACGTAGAAGTCGTATCCACCAAAGATGTGTTCACCGGAGCGGAAGGCGAAGAGAGGGCCAACAGCTTCGAGACGATGGGAGCCAATATCCGGGCCGTTAAACCGTGACCTAACCACTCACGTCGAGCCAATTTGGTTTGAAAAGGGCCTCTGCCGATTTGGGCGGAGGCCCTTCTTTATGTAAATTTGACATGCACAACGAACTTCTTATAACCGTTATTCAGCTTGAACTGGCCGTCTCTTTGGGCGTATGATTGGTTGGCTGCCAAGCGCCCGGCTCCAACTACGGATTCAAGCGCCACGCAGCTCAAATTTCCGTTCCGCAATCAGCCTTAAAGAACGGCGCGTCAATTTTCGACGGCCGCAAAGTAATCCTCTTTTGCGGTAGGTGGAACAGGCATATACATTTAGATGCAGATCCTCGTCCGAATCACCAAGATCGCGTGGCAGTTCCGCGCGCGCCTGATCTTGGCATACCTGAGCTTCTTAGCTGCTGTGGGCGTATCCCTGCTCATACCGCACCTATTCGGCGAAGCCATCGACCTCTTGGTCGCAATTGACTCCAGCGGAATCTCCAAGGAGCCGGCAAGCACCCGCACCCTAACGTATTTCGCCCTGGCCATACTGGGAGCCAGCTTGTTGCGCGGGTTCTTGGATTTCGCCCGCACGTATTGCACCGACTCCCTCTCCCAGAAAGTTTCCTATGACATACGCAATCGCTTCTACGACAAACTCCAGCACCTGAGCTTCGCCTACCACGATACCGTACACACCGGCGACCTGATGTCCAAAGCCACCGCGGACGTCGAGGCCATCCGCCGCTTCGTCAACATGGGCTTGGTCCGTGCGCTGGAAGTGGTCGTCCGCGTGATCGCATTGCTGCTGATCCTCAGCCTGATGAACTGGGAGCTCACACTCATCAGTCTGGCCTTCGTTCCTTTCATCGTCATCAGGTCTTCCATGGTCATGGGGCGGCTCAGGAGAATGTGGTCGGACGTGCAGATGCGGATGGGTGAAGCGGTCACCATCCTCCAGGAGAACCTGGTCGGCATCCATGTGGTCAAGGCTTTCGCCTCCGAGGAATACGAGAAGAGGAAGTTCGCCAAGAAAGCCCAAGAACTCCGCGAAGAGTACTACAAGTCAGAGCGGCTCCAGGGCACCAACAGCGCCTGGATGACTCTGTTTTTCACTTCTGGCATGGGCCTGATCCTCTGGTACGGCGGCTGGGAAGTGATCCGGGGAGACCTGACCGTGGGCGGTCTGACCAAGTTCATCCTTTACCTGAGCCAGTTGACCTTCCCCATTCGCATGTCATCCTTCATCATCAACTCTTTCTCCAGGGCCATCACGTCCGGAGGCCGCATATTTGACGTCTTGGACGCCGAATCACCGGTTGCTGAGAAGTCAGACGCCGTCGTCTTGGAGCGGGCCGTGGGACTGGTGGAATTCGAGGATGTTTCCTTCGCATATAGCGAGCGGATACCGGCGCTGCGGCACCTGAACATCTCCGCCAGACCGAACCAGATAACCGCCATACTGGGAGCTCCCGGCAGCGGCAAGAGCACCATCGTCAACCTGCTGCCCCGTTTCTACGACGTCTCTGAAGGCCGAATCACCATAGATGGGCGGGACATCCGGGACTTCACTCTGGAATCCCTGCGCCACAATGTAGGAATCGTTCAGCAGGACGTTTTCCTCTTCAGCGCCAACATCCACGACAACATCGCCTACGG
>Ga0066860_10000786_pt1 | contig 14149 bp, 18 predicted proteins | sample ETN07SmetaG_FD_65601 | JGI IMG/M metagenome (GOLD analysis project Ga0066860, IMG submission 65601) | Marine microbial and viral communities from oxygen minimum zone, Eastern Pacific Ocean - ETNP2014F14-07SV275 | ecosystem: Environmental > Aquatic > Marine > Oceanic ... | reverse complement strand
AGGTGTTTGCATGGTACGACAAGCACCTCAGCTAGCCACAAATGGCTTCATAACAGGACTACTGTTTTACGTATCCGACGGGATTCTTCACATCCGCTCAGAATGGCGAATCCTGACTCCTGAAAACCTGATTACCTGAAAGCTACGCCCGGAGGACACAAATGTGCACATACGTCACTGAAAAGGCAAAGATCAATGGCAGCGGCAAGGGCCAAAAAGGCTGGTTCCCGGTGACCGAGGCCAGGGTCTATTACGATCACCCCTTCTACCATCCGGCAGACCACACCCTGAACATTGACCTCATCAACCAGAGCATGGGCTTGGACGCCCGTGTGGCCGTGGAACTGACCGAAGATTCTGCGCGAGCGCTGGTCAAGGCAATCAACGCCGCACTGGAGACCGGAGAGTACCTCCACGCGGCTGACTGACTCTGAAATTGCTGATTGTGTAGGCGTCGAGGAGGCCGCCAGGCCGAAAACTGATTGCTGGTGGCTACTCTACGGGTAACGGTACTCCCGTATTCCCTTCAGAAGCCACCAGATCAACAGGACGACTACCACTCCGACGACGCCTCCCAATATAAGCGTGTTTCCGGCCCCTATCTGCTCGGACATGAACCCGACCTCGAAGGTTCCCAGGTTGTTTGCGCTCATGGCAGAAACTGAGTGGAAACTCACGGCGCGTCCGCGCATGTTGTCGGGAGTCGTCAACTGCACGGTTGTCTGTCGGGTCGTCATACCGATGGCGTCCGACGCCCCCAATCCGATGAGGATCACGGTCGCTACCCACAGCGAGGTGTTGAATCCGAAGACGATCAGCAGCAGTGAATAGGCCAACGTCGCATAGACCACCAGCATGCCCTTGGCCCGATAGTTCGCCAGGAACAACACCGCGAACGTCCCTGCGACTCCGCCAAAGGAACTCGCCGCGTTCAGCACTCCCACAGCTCCAGCCCCAGCCTTGAAGAGCTTGTCAGCGATCAACGGCAGTATGATCCGATAGTAGCTGACTATCGTCACACCCACGTCCATGAGGTAAAGGCCAGGCAATATCGGGTGAGCCTTGACGAACAGGAATCCTTCCCACATCCGCCGGAGCATCGGAGCCTGATTTGCGCTGTCTTCGGCCACGCCCGAAGTCCTGATGAACAGCGGCAGTACTGCCGCGGGTAATGCCGACACCGCCGCGATGGCGAATGTCGTCGTGGCGCCGAATCTGGTGAAGGCGACAGCAAAGGCAAGAGGCGCGAGGATCGCGCCTACCTGGAAGGTCGCTGTGTTGGCCGTGACCGCGTGCAACAGGTGGGTTCTAGGCACGATGTTGGCTGTGATGGCTGAACGGGCCGGCTGTCCCAAGACGCTAGATATCCCCAGAATCGCCGTCACCGCGTAGATGTGCCAAGGCTTGAGGTTGCCCGTTGCCATCAGCAGGGTTAGGATAACCAGGAAAACAAAACTGAAGGATTGGGTAAAGGCGATCAGCTTCTTGCGGTCCAACTGGTCTGCCAACGCTCCTCCGAACAATATGCCCGGAAGCTGAACCGCCAACTGCACAACGCCCAGAAGACCCAGTTGAAGGCCTGAGCCGGTCTCTTCGTATAGCCAAACTCCGGCGACCAGCAGCCGCATCTGCATGGTGACCAGGGACGCAGCCGAGGAGAGCCAGAGGATGCGGTAGTCCCTGAAAGCGAACGCCGACCACGGCCTCAGTGGGGGCTGGGGTTGCGAGGAAGTTTGTTTGCTCGGTGGCAGGCCGTCGATTTGCTTTTCGCTGGGGTCGCCTACTGCCACGGAGCAGGGTTCTTCGGGAGAATGCGAATCAGGATATTGGAATCGATTTTCATATAATCGACGAAATTATACAACACAAATCCAGGACACAGCGAGAGGAATATGGCGCTAAGAACCAAATGGAAACCAGGCAAAGAAGAAGTGGTCGCCCAGAACGGAGCAGTGACCTCCATGCAACCCCAGTCTGCCGAGGCAGGACTCGCCATGCTCAAGGCTGGCGGCAACGCCGTTGACGCGGCTGTAGCTATGGGGTTCTGCAACGTCGTGCTGGAGCCGTACATGGCGACCATCGGCGGCATGGGTTACATGCTGGTTCATGTAGCCTCCGAGGGCAAAACCTACGCCATCGACTTCAACGGTCGCGCTCCCAGGAACGCAAACCCGGAGATGTACAACGTCACCGGCCCCGCGCCTGCGGGCGGCATCCACCTGTTCGATGTGGAGGGCGAGGCCAACCGTGAAGGCCCACTCTCGGTCACGGTTCCAGCCACATGCGCCGGCTTGTGCGAAGCGCATCAGAGGTTCGGCGTTCTGCCACTGGAGCAGGTTTTGGAACCTGCCATCCAGTTAGCGTCCGACGGTTTCGAGGCCAACTGGTACCTGACGCTGTACGCCGCAAACAGCATGGACGCTTTCAACAGAGACCCCTACCTCGCCAGCATGTGGCTCCCAAACGGACGCCCTCCCCGTAGTTCGCCCAAGCCGGGTCAAAAGGTCATCCAGCGGGATTTGGGAGACCTCCTCCGAAACATCGCGACTCAGGGGCGGGCAGCCATGTACGAGGGCGAGGTCGCCGACTCGATTGACAGCTTCATGCGCGACAACGGCGGCGTCCTCACGAAACAAGACCTGTCAGACTACCAGCCGATAGTCTCTGAACCTCTATCAGTTACTTACGCCGGCCACGAGGTCAAAGCCGTGCCCACTCCTAGCGGAGGGATCACGAACCTCCAAACGTTCCGAATTCTCGAAAGCCTGGGATTCAGTTCCATGAAGCACAATTCGGTCGAGTACTTCCACACCTTCATTCAGGCGGCTCGCCACACCTTCGCCGACCGATTCCGATACCTCGGAGATTGGGAGCATTCTGAAGTTCCGCTGGATGGGATGTTATCCGTAGAGTACGCTCGCGACATCGCGGGGCTGGTGACAGCGTCGGAGCGAGCCAACGTGGGCGTGGACTACGACGAGGAGCCGTGGGGCTATTACCTCGACCGCGAACTCCATGACCCCTGGAGACACCAGAGCCGTATGGCTCAGTCCCCAGTTCCCGTGCCAGCGATGGACCAGAACTACGAAGACACGACCCAGATCAACGTGGTGGACAAGGACCGCAACGCCGTCTCCTGCACCCACACCGGAGTATTCACGGCGGGGGCCAACCCGCCATCGACCGGGGTCTATCTGGTAGGCGGCATGGCCTGGTTCCTCCCCCAAGGAGGCTACGCAAACTCGGTGGCAGGCTGGAAACGTCCGTTGAACAACATGGCGCCAGTCATGGTGTTCAGAGGTGGCCGTCCGGTTCTCTGCCAGGGAGCGCCCGGAGCGCGCAAGATCATGAATCGTGGGGTGCAGGTGGTGTCCAATGTCGTCGCCTTTGGCATGTCGCCACAGGAGGCGCTGATCGCCCCAACTGTGGACGCCAGCGGGCGCGACACGCTGGTGGACTCCCGACTGCCCGACTCCACAATCCAGGGTCTGATTGATCTCGGACACCGCGTCCAGGTCGTTGAAGAGGAGCCGGGGATGGGCGGCAATTTCTCACGACCATCTGCCATCAAAATTGACTACCAACGCGGCGTCCTGTACGCAGGAGTGGATGTTTTCAGGCCAGCCATAGCGCTGGGCTACTGATGTCCTGAAACAAAAACCGGTCAGGTCTCGCGGCCTGACCGTAGATAACACCCAGAAGGGGTCAGTCAGCCGGCTGGGCCATCGCCAGCGCGTCCTCGCGGGTCACTTCCTGATGATGAACGGCTTTGCCGTGTTCCAGAACCAGGGACACCAGCTCATAGTCGGTCTCCGCTCGCAGGACTTCTCCGTATGGGCAGTTGACTACTTTCGTCATCGTTCCCTCCCTTTCCTACTTTGGTTTGTTGGTTGCGGATATAATATCGATCACTTCTTGCCAAAGCCTTGGCGCTTTATGGGACACATCATGACCATGCGGATATACCTCTCCGGACGGGTGGCTATCGAGCTTGACGGTCAGGTGTTCATAGACCAGAACCAGTTCAGAGACCGACAAGGCAGGCTCCTGTTCGCCTATCTTGTTGCGGAACGCACCCATCCCGGTGTCCAGACAAGAGCTGGCGTCCCTAATTTGGGGCGACACCCGCGCCAACTCTTGAGAGAACGCGCTCAGCGCACTGTTGAGCGGAACCAGTCGAGTATTGTCGGACGTCGCGGGTCAGGGTTACGAAGTCTCGATAACGCGACAGATGCGCCATTATCACCTTCAACTGCCTGCCGGAGTGTGGATAGACCTGGAGGCCGCTACCTCCGCAGTTGACCGCGCCGAGGTCGCGACAAGCGCAGGCAAGTTCAACACCGTCAATGGGCCTGCGATGGTCGCGGTCTCCATCTCTCGCCGGCCATTCCTGTCGGGCGTCGCCGGAGCGTGGGCCGAAGCTCGACGGGCGAGGCTGAACCGCATCCTGCTTCGGGGCCTGGACTGCCTAACTGAGATGTGGCTGGAGTTGGGCGAGCCTCAGTACGCTGTTGAAATCGCTTCAGGGGGCCTCGGGTCTGGCCCCATATCGGCGAGCGCAGTCACCGACTGTTGATGCGCGCCCACGCTGACGACGGCGAGCCTGCCACGGCGGTGGACGTCTATCACCGTCTATCCAATCGTCTCAACGAGGACCTTGCCACAGGCCCGTCTTCAGAAACCGAAGCCCTCTACATGGAAATGCTCCGATAGAGTCCACTCATACTTTCGTACCATGCGATTCTAATGCCTTCGGCGGATGCGCGTTTTCTCAAGTTTTCATTATATGAATCCATCACTATTACGATGTGCAGCGACGCTCGTCGATGTACATTTGAATCAGACAAAGCGCGATGACTTCCGATGACTACTATGACAACGAAACCAACAATCTACATCGGTCAACGATTCTCATGGATGGGGCGCGGCGCAGCGCTAATCGAAATCTTGGCACTCGCTGTGACGGCACTGGTTAGCTGCCAGGATTTTCACGAAGGGCCTACGGAAATAGTCGAAAGCTCGTTCGATGTCGGAGAATCGCTTTGGCTTGAGGTCAATGGATTCAATGGCAGCATCACCATCATTTCAGGAATCGCTGGCGAGGCGGTGGTGAGGGCGAGCCTCCGACAACCGGACCGGATCGAATACACGACACACCAGGACGGAGACAAGATAGTGGTAACGGCCAGGAGATTAGGAAACTTCTTCGATCTGATGAGCCGCGCATCGGCCAGAATCGAAGTGACGGTTCCTAGAGATACGTACCTGGTTCTTAGCACCAGCAACGGCGGCATAAGGTCACCGGTGTCGGTGGCAGGGGAACTTTGAGCACGTCCAACGGCGCTATTACTATCACCGGCGTGGAAGGCGACTACACGCTGGGCAACAGCAACGGTCGTATAACCGTAGAAAACGTGCGAGGCGCTTTCGACATCCGAACAAGCAACGGTAGCATCGAGTTTGATGGAGAACTGCTACCCGGCGGGGGCAACAGAGTCAGGACTTCCAACGGCTCGGTCAGCATAAATCTGCCTGGGCTTCCCAGCGTGAGCCTGGACGCATCGACGTCCAACGGTTCGGTAGTCAGCAGGATTCCGATGACCACAATATCATCTGAGAAAACTCACTTGAGAGCAACCGTGGGCAATGGCGACGTAGAATTAAGCGTCCAAACGTCAAACGGTTCCATCACCTTCAGATAGGTTTCATAACGCACCCTCAGAAAGGACTTTATTGACATGATTCACTTCAAAAGCTGCGAGCGATGCAAAGGCGACGTGGCACAGACCAGCGACTGGTACGGTGAATACCTCCAGTGCATGCAGTGCGGTTGGGCCAAGGACGTGTCCGGAGACCCGCTAACCGGACTCATCTGGTCAGTAATCGAGCCTGCGCGGGAGGCCGTGCTGGCTAACCGCAAAGCCAGCTAGAACACACCTTCTATCTCGCTTCCCTTTTTATGAGGCGCCCTCCGTTAATTGTGGAGGCCGCCTTTTTGTTTGTGACGAGACGCCGAGGTTCCGGAAACAGGCAAACCTTTACGCCCCTCCTCGATGGACGTTATACTCCCAGATACGAAAATACCCTCGCCCGCGTCTTCGCCGGCGACAGATGGAGGCCCCCAATCGACGAGGTTCGCCTGCGCGCCGCCCTGGAAGATTTCAAACGGGACGGCATAAGCATAGATGATCTGATGTCGCAGCTTCGCGGCATGCCGTACGAAGACCTTGATTTCGCCAAGGTGGACCATCATCGTGCCATCCGAAAAGGGTTCCCTGAAGTGGTGTTCGGACAGGGCAAGACGCCCCAGCAAATCGCTTCCATTTCGGCGGCGCTGCTGGAGAGTTCAGACACGCTCCTGGTGACCAGAGCCAGCCCGGCGGCGTTCGACGCCGTGAAGGCCGGCCCCGGCTCCGACGCGCATTACGACGAATTGGCCCGCACCATCGCGGTGGACCGACGAACGGATCATGTTCCGACGCCCGGAGTCGCGGTGCTTTGCGCGGGAACAGCTGACCTGCCAGTCGCCAACGAGGCGGCTGTCACAGCCGAGCTAATGGGGTGCGGCGTAGAGCGTATAAATGACGTTGGCGTGGCCGGGCTTCATCGACTCCTGGGCTACCTGCCCATCTTGCGAAAATCGACGGCGCTGGTAGTCGTCGCAGGCATGGAGGGCGCGCTGCCTTCGGTGGTCGGAGGTCTGGTGAACACTCCAATCGTCGCGGTGCCGACCAGCGTTGGCTACGGCGCCAGCTTCGACGGCCTTGCGGCGCTGCTGGCAATGCTCAACTCCTGCGCTCCGGGCGTCGGGGTCGTCAACATCGACAACGGTTTCGGAGCCGGATATCTGGCCGCCACAATCAATATGGGAGCCAGCCACGACTGAGGGCATTTGTAGTTCGAGGAGGAATCGGTTTCGGCGATTGTCGAACGACGCATATTCTACGGCAAGGTAGGCAAAGGACATCTGCTGTTTGCTCAGATGAGAGAGTTGGACGGCCTGTTCCAACAATTCGGAATACCATTCAAGACCCGGCTGACGTCCGACTTCAACAGCGGACGCGCCGACCGCATAATTTTCGAGACCGAGTACGATAATCCAGGCGATTTGGAAGCCGCAGAGGCCGAAGGATTCTCAAACCCGGAGGCTGAACAAGCGTTTTCACAATGGTCGGCAAAACTGAACGACCTCATCCTCTACGCTGAGGTCGAACACTGGTAAACACAGGACTGAGCCTACCCGTCCTCATCCACTAACAATCTCACAGTAAAGGTTCCTCATGTCCGATTCATGGCCCATACCCTGCGCCGTCGCGATCCCCCAGGCCTTCCCCGATGGGGAGGTTGATCTTGATCTTGTCCGAAGGTTCGCCCTCCGTGCGGAGGAGTTGGGCTACCACAGCCTGTGGGTGGCCGAGCAGATTTTAGGGCAGACCCCGACGCCTGAGCCTGTCTCTTATCTATCCTACTTGGCCGCGTTGACGAGCCGTATTCGTCTGGGTTCGGCAGTGATAATCGCCACAACGCGCAATCCGGTCATGCTGGCGAAGCAATTGGGAACTCTGGACGTCCTGAGCGAGGGCAGGCTGATCGTCGGAACCGCTCTGGGAGGACGCCCCAATACTTACCCACTACTGGGGGCGCCCCAGGATCGCAGAGCGCGGCACTTCGCGGAGTCCATAGGCGTGATGAAGGCACTATGGACACAGGAAGAGGCATCGTTTAGCGGCCAGTTCTGGAATTTCGAGGGACTGTCCATGACTCCCAGGCCTGTGCAGAAACCTCATCCGCCACTGTGGTTCGGCGGACGACACCCGACAGGGCTTCAACGCGCAGCCAGGCTGGCCGACGGCTGGATGGGCGCTGGCTCGACAACTTCAGATCAGTTCGTGGAGCATGTGCAAATTCTTAAGCAAGCCCTCAATGACAGAGGGCGCGACGCCGAAGCCTTCCCAATATCCAAACGAGTCTATGTGGCAATCGACGACGATGCAGACCGTGCCGAGCGTCGGTTACGCGAGTGGTTCGGCAAATGGTACGGCAACGCAGAGATGGGGTCTCGAATGTCCGTATGGGGAAGCGTTCAGCAGGTGGTCGACGGCCTTATGAAGATCGTCGAAGGCGAAGCTGGCATGCTGATGCTCAATCCGGTGTTCGACTACATGGAGCAGCTAGACCAACTTGCCGACGAGGTGATTCCGAGGCTTGGGTAGGTGTTAGGTGGTCAGGTAATCGGAAGAAGGTTGACTGAAAATCTTTAACTGCATCGATTGCAAGTCCGCTATCCAGACTTCCACGATACCAGCGTTAGCGTAAATCGGGAACTTCACGTTGCGGTCATACTGCAGGGTCGTGTCAGACACTTCGACAAGCAACAAAACATCACTCGAACTGGGACGATCTGAGACGTAAAAATCGTCGCGCCTGACCAGAAGCATCAAGTCTGGCTCAACTGTGGAATAATCATTTATGTGGACGGGATTTTGGACCCGAGTTATCGCCTGTTGGCGTGTCAGAAGTGTGAGCAAGTCAACAAGTCTATCGACGCAGGACGCGTGTCTATTACCGAGGGGCCCCATCTCGATTATCTCTCCTTAAATGAGTTCGACTCGGGCATTCTCCTTCAGAATACCGGCGTCCGCAGTCGCGTAGTATTCGTCCACCGTGAATCGATGGTGCGTCACGTGCTGTATCTGAGTAGTCATCTCATCCTTCCAAGAACGTCGGAACCGCCATTCGAGGCAATATGGTCAATTACACCATTGACTATTCCTCACATTGACGACGCTCAACCCGTGTGCTAACTTTGCGGCAAATTTGACACGCAAAAGGAGCGGGGCATGGCGCAAACCAGAGATGCCGCAATTGTCGGTATTCACGAGTATCCATCGAGGGTAGTGGGATCTGGGGTCAGCGCACTCCAGATCAAGGCCGCATCGGCGGCCAAAGCGCTGGAGGACGCAGGTCTTTCATGGTCCGATGTTGACGCCATTTATGACACTGGCAGTCACCAGAACATCGGCGGCCTGGGCATATCAGAATACCTGGGAATCAAGCCCAAGATCATCGACAGCACGTCCGTCGGCGGAACGTCCTACGAGTTCCACGCTAACCACGCCGCCGCGATGATTGCGGCAGGCAAGTGCAACGTCGCGCTGTTGACCTACGGTTCCACAGCCCACTCGGACCGCCGAGCCATCGGCACTGGCGGATATGCCAGCAGCGGCCCGAACAACCCCCACAACAACATGGAAGCCCCCTGGGGCATGACGCTAATCAGCAACTACGGCATGGTTAAGGCCCGTCACATGCACCAGTACGGCACCACCAACGAGCAGTTTGCGGCAATTTCGATAGCCACGCGTAAACACGCCATGCGTAATCCTGAAGCGGTCAAGGCCATGACCGAACTGGAATTCGTGGGCATCCAAGAGTTGACCGTCGAGGACGTCGTTGACTCCCGCATGGTCGCGTGGCCTCTGCGCCTGCTGGAGTGCTGCATGATCTCCGACGGCGGCGGAGCCGTGGTCATTGCGTCGAAAGAGGTGGCGCGCAACACCGCAAAGAAGCCTGTCTGGATCATCGGGACCGGCGAGGCCACCAAGTATCGCGAGAATGGCGGAGACATAACGGTCAGCGCAGGCGGACAATCCGGACCTCGCGCCTTTGCCGACGCCGGAGTTTCGCCCTCAGAGATCGACTCGCTGATGGTCTACGACTCCTTCAGCATCACCGTGATGTGCCTGATCGAGGACCTGGGCTTCTGCGCCAAGGGCGAGGGCGGAGACTATGTCACTCAGGGCCATCTGGTCTTCGACGATCCAGCCGGCCCCGCGCTGAACACCGACGGCGGAGGGCTGTCCTCCAACCATCCGGGCGAGCGGGGAATCTTCCTACTGCTGGAAGCCACCCGCCAGCTTCGAGGCGAGTCCACATCCCAGATCGCCGACGCCAAACTGGGATTGGCCGTGGGCAACGGCGGACAGCTAGGCTCCCGCCACGCCACCGGTGTCACGATTCTGGCGGCTGACTAATCGACTTAGAAACATACACGGGCGAGTTCCAAACCCGCCCCCACCCAGCTTAGATTCAGGAAAGAAAATATGACCACAGAAAAACCACTGCGACCACAACCTCAGTTCCCGGAGCCGGACACCGAGCCGTTTTGGGAAGCGACCAAAGACCACGAACTCAAATATCAGACCTGCGACAAGTGCGGCGAGGTGATCTTCTATCCCCGCGCCCACTGCAACGCCTGCGGCTCCCTCGACACCACCTGGAATGTGTCCAAGGGCGAGGGCGAAGTCTACACTTTCAGCGTCATCATGCAGAGCCGCCATCCGGCTTTCAAGGACATAGGCCCTTACGCTCTCGCATATGTCGATCTGGACGAAGGCTTCCGCATCATGACAAACGTCGTGGGCGTCGATAATCCCATCGACGATATCAAGTGCGGCATGCGGGTCAAGCTCACCTGGGAGGATCAGGGCGAGGGCAACATCGCGATTCCGGTGTTCGAGCCTGCGTAGTGAGCTTTCAGCAGTCAGCTTTCAGCTTGGTTGCTGGGCCAGCGACGATGTGTCGATAACAGCGACCATTGACTGAATTCGTCCAAAAATCTGATAGCTGTTGGCTGACGGCTGACAGCTAAGGAGCGCCTCCGATGGACTTTCGATTCACAGCAGAGCAGGACGAGTGGCGCGAAGAGGTTCGCGCCATCATAGAATCCCTCATCACGCCTGAGCTTGAGGAGGAGATGCAGAACAACAGCGACCTCGGCCCCGGCCCGGCAGGAAAGGCGTTCATGCGCGCGCTGGGAGTAAAAGGTCTGCTGGGCATCCCTTGGGAGGAAAAGCACGGCGGGCTGGGCCGCCCTCTGATGGATCAATACATATTCTCCGAGGAGATCGGCAGAATCGGCGGCCTGTACACCAACAGCACGGCAGTCAATATGGTGGGACCAACCATCACCCGTGTGGGAACAGATGAACAGCAAGACGAGTGGATTCCCAAGATGCTCAGCGGCGAGGTTGAATGCGCTTTGGGCTATACTGAGCCTGGGGCCGGCACCGACCTCGCCGGCCTTGAGACTCGCGCCGTCGAGGATGGAGACGAGTTCGTCATCAACGGACAGAAGATGTTCACCAGCGCGGCTCATTTTTCGTCCCACATCTGGCTCTTGGCCCGCACCGACCCCGACGCGCCCAAACATCGCGGCCTATCAGTGTTCCTGGTGCCGATGGACTCTCCCGGCATCACCGTTCGCCCGCTGTGGCGCATGGACGACGGACGCACCAACGAAGTGTTCTTTGACAACGTGCGCATCCCCCGCGCGAACCAGATCGGCGAGCCAAACCGGGGATGGTACCACGTCGCGATGGCGTTGGACTTTGAACGTGTGAGCCTCGGAGGCCGGTACGCCGGACTCCTGAAACGGCTCAATGCCCTGGTGAAATACGCTAACGAGACCACCGCGAACGGCGCTCCGCTGTCTCAGGACCCTTATGTCCGAGGTCAGTTCGCCGATCTGGGCATCAAACTGGAAGTGGTTCGGATGTTCTCCTACCGCACTGCCTGGATGATCGATCAGGGCCAGGTGCCTAACTATGAAAGCTCGGCCCAGAAAATCATCGCCACAGACCTGATTCAAGAAATTGCCGACTTCGGCGTCGAGCTTCTCGGGATGCACGGACAGCTAACCAAAGACTCGCCTCACAACCGTCTGGACGGAGAGCTTGAACAGGCGTACCGTAGCGGCATTTTCCTGCGCTTCGGAGGCGGGGCAAACGAGGTGCAGCGAGACATCATCGCCCGTCGCGGTCTCGGCATGCCTCGCTAGACTTAGGAGTTTCTTACAATGGCAGGCATATTCGATAACCAAGTCACACTCATAACAGGCGCTTCATCCGGCATCGGCAGGGCCACCGCGTTGCACTTTGGGGCGAATGGAGCCAAGGTGATGGTCGCAGACAGTAATGTCGAAGGCGGCGAGGAAACCGTCACCGCCATCAAAGAGGCTGGCGGTGAAGCGTCATTCGTCCATGTTGATGTCACTCAAGAATCAGAAGTGGAGGCAATGGTCGCCCGAACAGTTGAGACATATGGACGGCTGGACTGCGCCTTTAACAATGCCGGAATAGCCTCCGGTAGAGGAGCGGCTTCCACCAGTGGCCGCCGTCTTACCCACGAATTCTCTGAGGAGGACTTTGACCGAATTATCAATGTAAACCTCAAGGGCGTATGGCTGTCGATGAAGCACGAAATCCCTCAAATGCTTGAACAAGGCAAAGGGGCGATAGTCAATACCGCTTCAGTGGCTGGGTTGATTGGACTGGTCAATGCTTCGTCCTACGTAGCCAGCAAGCACGGAGTTGTGGGCCTGACCAAGACAGCGGCGCTCGAATACGCTCAGCAGGGTATCCGGGTCAACTGCGTCTGCCCCGGATACATCGAAACCCCGATGACCGCAGCAGGACTGGCCGACCCTGTGAGGTCTGCCAGCATGATCTCCCGAGAGCCGATGGGGCGCGTCGGGACTCCTCAAGAAGTCGCCGAAACCGTGGCATGGCTTTCGTCCGACGCGGCGTCATTCGTTACGGGCCACACGATGGTAGTGGACGGTGGATACCTCGCCCAATAGTCAAAAGCACATCTGCATAGAATCAAGGGAATAGCAAAATGGATCTGGCCCTGACCGAAGCCCAGGAGATGCTCAAAAATTCAGCCCGCGAGTTTCTGGAGCGCGAGTGTCCGCCATCTCTGGTTCGCGCGATGGAGGACGACGAGCGCGGCTATCCCACCCACCTGTGGGAGCAGATGGCCGGCCTCGGCTGGATGGGCCTGGCCTTTCCACAGGAGCACGGCGGCGAGGGCGGCTCTCTGACCGACCTGGCCGTCCTACTTGAGGAAATGGGACGCGCCATGCTTCCTGGCCCCTTCTTCGGCACAGTGGTCAACGTCGGCCTGACGATCCTCGACGCCGGCTCTGCCTTCCAAATACAACAGTACATCCCTCGTCTGGCCTCTGGCGCCCTCATCGGGACCGCTGCCATGCTGGAAGAAAACGCTCAGTACAGCCAGGACGGCATAAATATGTCGGGAGAACTGTCAGGGGACAGCCTTCAGTTATCAGGGAGCAAATTATTTGTTGAGTCCGCGAATACTGCTGACCTGATGCTGGTACCAGTGCGGACGAGTGGCTCTGGCGAACACGGCGTCACAATCGCCCTGATTCCTGGAACGGCTTCTGGCGTGTCAATGTCGGCGCTTGAGAGCATCGCTAGAGACAGGCAGTACGAGGTTTCCTTCAACAGTGTGAGTGTCCCAACAGAAGAAATTCTTGGCGGGGTAGGCGAAGGCTGGCCCGTCCTCAAGCGGTCTCTGGACAGGGCAACCGCCCTGCACTGCGCCGTGAGCGTCGGAGGAGCGCAGAAGGTCTTGGAGATGACTGTCGAGTACACTAAACAGAGGGTACAGTTCGGGCGGCCTATCGCCAGTTTCCAGTCAGTCCAACACGACTGCGCTGACATGGTGAACGCCATCGACTCTGCCCGTCTCGCCACCTACCAGGCAATAGCCCGCCTGGAGGATGGATTATCGGCAGACCGCGAAATCGCGATGGCTAAAGTTCTCGCCAACCACGCCTACAAATGGACGACCCTGACCGCCCAGCAGTTGCACGGAGGTATCGCCTTCATGGAGGAGTACGATCTCCAGATGTGGACTCGCCGAGCCAAGGTCGCCGAGTTAAAGTTCGGAACCTCCGGCCCCCATCGAGAGGTGTTCGCGCAGTCGATGGGGTTGGTGTAGGAATCGGCGACCGGCACAATCTGCATCCACCGGTATGGTCTTGGGGTTAGTCCTCAATGGTTACAGTGCCCTCTATGCCGTCGACCGTGATGAGCATGTCGTCCTTTATCAAACTGGTGCCGTTTCGAGTAGCGGCCACGCACGGAATCCCGTACTCCCGCGACGCAATTGATGCGTGGGACAGCACGCTTCCAGTGTCGGTGACAACGGCTTCCGCTTTGGGGAACAAGATCGTCCACGGTGGCGCGGTCATCATGCAAACCAAGATCTCTCCCTGATGAAAATTCGCTGCTTCAGACAGGTCTAATATCACCCTGGCTCGTCCTGTCGCTACGCCACG
>Ga0066860_10000784_pt1 | contig 14192 bp, 8 predicted proteins | sample ETN07SmetaG_FD_65601 | JGI IMG/M metagenome (GOLD analysis project Ga0066860, IMG submission 65601) | Marine microbial and viral communities from oxygen minimum zone, Eastern Pacific Ocean - ETNP2014F14-07SV275 | ecosystem: Environmental > Aquatic > Marine > Oceanic ... | reverse complement strand
GATCTGGATTGAGGAAAGCGGAGGGAAAATTTATATCACTTCCGATTATATGGGCACCGCGCTGGGCCGATTGTGGAAACATTGGGCCGTGCAGGCCGTTGAGGGCGATGGCATGGCGGTGGTGCGCATTAATGGCACGCGCTATGAGCGGAAACTGGTGCGAATTACCGAAGGCCCGGAGCTGGACGGTGTGGTCGCGAAAAAGCGGGCAAAGTATCGTTCGGATATCAGCAGGGAGCTTATTGAGGCTGGCCAAATCTGGGTTTTCGAACTCGCGCCGCGGGTATGAGCTTGGTCTAATGAGTGGCTTGCTCAGTCCTCATTTTCTCGAACTACAAGAAGAGGTGAAGATGAAAAATTCACGCAAATATTTAACATCCGTAATATGGGTAATAGCAGCACTGTGTGCTGCCGGCGCCAGCTACGGCCAACTGGGTAACTTCGAAGACGTCGAGCTTAGCATCGTGCCCGTGGTCGGCAATGTCTATATGGTGCAACGCCCCGGTGGCGGTGGCAACATCGGTGTTTTGGTCGGGCCCGAGGGTGTGTTACTGGTCGACTCCCTGTTCGCGCCCTTGGCGGACAAACTGGTGGCGGTGGTGAAGGAGGTGACCGACAGTGAGATCCGATTCTTGATCAACACCCACGTCCATATCGACCATGTGGGGGGCAACGAGAACCTCGCACAGATGGGTGTATTGATCTTTGCCCATGACAACACCCGCTTGCGCTTCCTGGAAGAGAGGATGCGCTTTCCCAGGCGGGGAGGGAGTTTCCTGGCCCAGCAGCCGGCGGTGGCACGACCGGTGGTGACATACAACGATGAGATCAGTTTTCACCTCAACGGCGAGGAGGTTCGCGCCTTCCTGGCCCCGCCTGCCCACACCGATGGCGATACCTTTGTCTACTTCTCCGGTGCCGATGTATTGCATCTTGGTGACGTATTTCGCACCACCAGCTACCCGATTATGGACCTGTATAACGGCGGCAGCCTGCGCGGCACCATCGCCGCTCTCGATCAGGCTATCGAGATCGCCGGTCCAAACACCAGGGTGATTCCGGGTCACGGTCTCAGCGTGGTTGGTCGTGCGGAGATGGTGGAGTTTCGCGACATGATCCTCGACGTACAAGGCCAGGTCCTCACCATGATTAGAGAGGGGAAGAAGCTCGACGAGGTGATGGCCGCGCGACCGACGGCCGACTACGATGCGAAATGGGGGCAGGAAGCAGGCTGGACGGCCAACGATTTCGTGCCGATCGTGTATTACGAGCTCGGCGGTTCGGGTCGATTGGACGACCGCTAGCCAAGTTGCGCGCGTCCCTACTTCTGGTTCTAGGGCTCGATAATTTTTCTGTACAGGTGCCAGGTCGCATGGCCTAGTATGGGCAGCGCGACTGCAAGTCCTATGAAGAAGAGAGCGGCCCCCACGGCCATAATCAATACGACAACCAGTCCCCACACCGCGAGTACGAAAAAATTGGAGATGAATGCTCTAACCGACACCCAGATGGCTGTGAATGAGTTCACCGGTTTGTCCAAAGCCAAAGGAAAGGCAACGACCGAGAATGCCATGGCGGCATAAGCGAATAGAAAGCCGACAAAATTACCATAAAAAATCAGCGCGCCGCCGTGACGTGTGGTGACTAGCTGGTTGAGGAAGTCCGCAACTGAGGCTGGAGGAGTGTCTGCGAAGAGGCTGAAATAGATGATCTCCGCGGAGTAGAGCCAGCCGGAATAGAGCAGCGTCATCAGGATCGACAAGGCCAGGATTGGGGCAAACGCAGAGGTATGAACAAATCCAAACGCCCTGCGCCAGCGCATTCTCTGCCCGCGCTCGCGATGTCGGCTCATCTCGAAAAAAGCAATCGCCACGATGGGGCCGAGAAGGGTAAAGCCGGCCACCGTGGGAAAGGCTAAGAAGCGCAGATCCTTGCCTAAGGCAAACATAATAAAGACGAGTACGATCAGCGGATAATACAGTAGCAGTAAGGTGAGGGTAGAAATTGGTTTTTCGCTGTAATCTTCCCAGCCTTCCCGCAGCGACTGCCAAAGATCTTTCAGCGTAATCTTGCGAATCTTTATATCATCTGCATGCAGACATATGTCTCTAAATAAAGGTGCCTCATTCTGGTGAGTAAGTGCAACCATACCTGTACCGCCCCCGTCACATTATGTCCGCAGTATGGCCGCACACTTATGCTTCCAATGAAGTCAGCCCGACATCAAATTGCTGGAAGCAAATACTAAATGGCAGATTCGATCTCAAAACTTCCACACTGACAGAGTAATTCCCAAGAAATAAATCTATCCTTCCTAACAGTCTACTCTCGAAAATCTGGAGAGTACACCCCTCACAATACGGGTCAGATTCTGGGTATTGGCCTAAACCTGGATCCTCACTCATTGAGGATGCTAACGGGCAGGATTCGACACTTTCAATTGAGTCATCTCGATCCTCGCGTTCGTGCACGGGAGTATGGGCCCGCAACGACGTTGAATTGGTCCTCCAGTGTTAACGAGTAGTCATTGAGATTTATACAATTTGTAACAATTATAACCCGACAGGTATGCAATACTCCTGCCCGATCAAGGCGTTATTAAGTACCGCGTTGTACTCAGCCGATGCATACTGCCCCTCTCCCCTGCAATTAGAGAATAGAGACTGACTTGATGGCAACACACAAGGGATTGACAGGTGGCGCCTTTTGCGCGCTAGTGCTGAGCCTCGGCTCGCTTGCTAGTGCCCAGGATAATGTGGGTGATGAATCCACAGTCAGATACCCGGCCGCCTATTTTGAGGAATGGGCGCCGGTGACGGCCCAGGACATGATGGATCGAATTCCCGGGCTCAACAGCGGTGGTGGTCGCGGAGGATTTAGCGGCGGCAGTTTCAGAGGCCCGCCTGGAGGCTTTAGTGGAGGAGGTTCTCACGGTGGTTTTAGCGGGGGCAGTCGTGGCGGTAGCCGGGGATTCGGCGGCGGCAGTGGCGGCAACGAGATACTGATTAACGGCAAGCGCACAGCCGGCAAGAACAACAGTACCAGCAGCCAACTGGGCAGAATAACTGCCGACCAGGTTGACTATATCGAGATTATTCGTGGCACCTCCGGCGAGTTGGATGTGCGCGGCAGTGGCCAAGTTATCAACGTGGTCCTGTTTGAACAGTTCTCCAGTTCCACTATGCAATATGAGTTTCGGGCTGAACGGACGTCGGACACTACGGTTTCTCCCTCGGCCAGTCTTTCTTACAGCGGTCAGCGGGGAGGCTTGAATTATCAATTAAGCGCCAGGACCTCAGACATTCACTTTTTGAACTTGAGCAAGGAAAACTCCGTGTTGGGGGATTTCTCGCCAAACGACCTCATCCGCGAAGAACAAACCACCGACGGCAGCAATTCAAGCTTTGGCACGAACTTGAATTACGAGTTAAATTCAAACAGCAGTGTACGTTTCAACGCGCAATTTATGCAAGGTGATGGTGACACAGATTTATTTCGCCGTACCACCGATCTTAAAATTATTCCCAATGCTGTATTCCTGCAACGGGAAGAAAGTCCCAGCGACATAGAAAACTGGGAGATCGGCGGCGATTACGAATACAACAACGCCCGCGGTGATCGTTTCAAGATATTGTTTATCAGCAATGCCTTTACTCGCTCCAACACCAGGGAACGCTGGGACCTGGAAGATGGCAACACCGAGATCAAGAACCTGTTCCTCGATTCCGATAGCACTACCAGAGAACGCATTGTTCGCAGTTCCTACACCTTCGATATTTTTACCGGACAGGATATCGAATTCGGTGCCGAACGGGCACAGACCATCCTCGATTCAAAGCTGGCGCTTGGTGTAGCCAGCAGTATCGGAACCCCTTCAGCCGGTCACGGTGGCCTGGTGCCGGTTTCAGTGTCCAATGCCAATTCCACGGTGGAAGAAATCCGCTACGAGCCTTTCGTGATTCATAACTGGATCATCAATCCGAGAATGTCTTTGGAATCATCGGTCTTGTATGAGCTTTCGGAAATCACCCAAAGTGGAGATGTGTCGAAGCAACGGGACTTCGATTTTGTCAAGCCCAAGATAGACTTCAGGTATGACCTGACGCCTACCGTGCAGTTGCGGGGAACTATCGAAAAAATTGTGCAGCAATTAAGCTTTCGTGATTTTGTTTCTTCCACCGATAGCCAAGATGAGGACTCGAATGTACAGGCGGGTAACGCCAACCTGCGGCAGGAATGGTATTGGAACTATGAATTCAATTCCGAGCTACGCTTGCCAAATGATATAGGCGTCGTTAGTGGCAGAATTTTTTACGAAGACTGGCACGATAAAATTGAACGAGTGGACGTCTCTCCCTCGGAGGACGATCTTCAAAGTGCCAGTGGCAATATCGGCGATGGCACTAAATATGGCATAGATCTGAACGGTAGTATCCGCATGCGTATGATCAATATGCCCAACCTGCTGGTAACCGGGAACATCTCCGTCGAAGATTCCAAAATTACCGATCCTTTTCTGGGAATAGAACGGCGCTTCCAGTATAGTTACCGCGGCCAAACCAACCTGGGGTTTCGCCACGACATTCCGAGCTGGAATCTGAATTATGGCGTGAGTTGGAATAACAGGTGGGATGGAAATAGAAAGCGCTATGATATCGATGACATAGAATTGTCGGCTGGCGACCCGTACTGGTCGACGTTTGTAGAATGGAGAGGTTTTAACAACATGACCTTTCGTCTTGATCTGTCGCGAATTTTCAACGACAGTGAATTTTGCCGGGAACGGCAACGCTTCGTCGGCCGTATTTCCAACGGGATTCTCGAGGAAATCGAAGACCAGTGCAGTTCCTCGGGCAGCTCGGTGTCACTGCGAGTCAACGGTACCTTCTAACATGTAGCCCAAGCTGATCCTTTCCGGCTCAGTCTCCAATTGCACGCAGGATCAAAAGAGTTCTGGACACTTTGCGGGTTGCGGATGAGGCCGCCCCCCGCGTAGCGGCCGGTGCTGTCGATCTGCTGCCAACAGGACTTCGAATCTACTTATTCCAGCCTCCCTTGGTTACGGCCGGTCTGATGCACTGCTGGGTATAATCGCCGGTACGAAATACGCGGGTTAAGCCATCATTCAGGTTGCCGGGACTAGTCTTGAAAGCCACGATACATCACTGTTCCAACTGTTAGCAGGTGGCTCATATGCATAATAAAGCACGAATTATCAGACTCTGGCAGAGTAGTTTTCCCTTATTAGTGTTCTTGTTAGCCCTCTCCGGGGCTGCGCTTGCCCAGAATCCGGTTCCCGTCGATGCCGATGCCATCGTATTAGCCGACGGTGACGTGATTCGAGATGGCGCCATCGATGCCCAGTTACCGGTGTTTAGCAGTGCCGAGCTACAAGAATTCGTGGGCCCGGTTGCCCTCTATCCGGATAGCTTGCTGGCCATCATCCTGCCCGCTTCCACCTACCCGTTGCAGATCGTGCTGGCCGCTCGCTTTCTCGAACAACTGGAATCCGACAACACCCTGGCATCCGATGAGATCTGGGATGAATCCGTGGTTGCCCTGCTGAACTATCCGGAGGTGATCCAGATGATGAGCGAGAATATCCAATGGACATGGCAGCTCGGAGAAGCTGTCGTCAGCCAGGAGAGCGATGTTCTCACTGCCATCACATCATTTCGCGAGCTCGCCTATGCCGCCGGAAATTTGAAATCCGACGCCTTTCAGGAAGTCAGCAGCAACAATGATTCCATCGTCATCACCCAGGCAAGTGAAACGGTTGTCTACGTGCCTTACTACGTGCCGGAAGAAGTGATTATCTACCAGACCGAGCCGGTCTATCACTACTATCCCACCGCTTACCCGGTTTACTATTATCCCTATGCTGCCAATCATCACTTCAGATCCAGTTATTTCTGGGGCGTAACCACCGCATTCACCCTCGGCTGGTGGGATCACCACCTGCATGTCTACCATCACAGTTATTCCCGTCATCCCTATTACGGGCATGATTACTATTCCGGCCACAATTACCGGCGCCGCAATATTGGTTCGTTCAACAGGTCCTATGTGAATAATAGTTATCACGTACCCAGGGATCGATACCGTGACGGCAGTTACTGGCGACCGCAAAGAAACAGCGGTGTGCGACCACTCGATCGCCGCTATGACAACCGCATTTATTCAGCGGACGACCCACGTTCTGTCTCGATCGGAAGAAGAGGTAGTAGAGGAGGCAATAGGGGAGGCAACATAGGCTTGAATAATAACCGCGCCGACAGGCTAGCCGGTGCGGCCACCACTAACAACAATCGACGCACTGAAATAGCCGGAGAGACTCCGCGCCGCCAGAGCAATCGCCGTCAAACTGATAGATCCGATGGGCCGGTGGCAAATGCGTTTGCGAATACCCCCGTGGGCAATAATACTCCCACGGCGGCGAGTCGAGCACGAGTCGAAGGTGATGCCTTTGAAAGACGAGGCCGAGGCAACGGGAGACCGAGCGACGACCGTGGCGACAGGCTGGATCGATCCGCCGCGACGGCCAGCGTCGTCAACAATCGCAACGCCGAGGATGCTCCGCAACGGCCGGGAAATCGCCGGCAAAGCGATAGAAATGGTAGTTCAGTCGCGAATGCCTTTAACAGTCCTCTCGTGCCTGCCGCCACTAATCCTCCCTCGAGCATAGAACGAATACAGGCAGAAACCAGGGCCGGTCGCGCCGTGGTTGACGATAGACGGGGTAGCCGCAGAATCGGTAGTCGAGAAGGCACTGGCAATGCTGCGAGTATTGCCCGCACATCCCTGAATCGGCAAGTGCGCGCCGGGGTGAGCCCCACTGGAGAGAGGACAATAGTTTCCCAGTCGACGCCAGGTAATAGTGCCATCGTTCGTGCCAATCGACAACGCAACGTCGTCAAGCCCAGCCGGCGAGTTGCACCCGTTGAAACTCAACGTCGCGTAGTCCGGCAGGCGCCAACGCGACAGCGCGCAGCGCCACAATCCCGGAGCGTGCAACCGGCCCGCGCTAGCAGTCGATCTTCGGCTCCCGCCGCTGGCAGGAGCGCACGTCCTCCTGCCCAAAGCGCCCGGTCTTCTTCCAGTTCGCGTAGCAGCGCGCGACCTTCCTCCAGTTCTCGTAGCGCCGCACGTCCCGCCTCCAGTTCTCGCAGTACTTCGCGATCTTCTTCCAGTGCCCGCAGAGCGTCATCGTCGTCAGCACGAGCACCGAGTCAAAATGTTCGAAGAGGGGGCAGGACCAGGCGCGATCCGTAGACTTGGGCGTCCTCGGATCAGAGCCAATTAACGAGGCGATTACCTCGGCGTTGCCAACAGGAAAATTTCTTGATTTAATCTGGACAGTCAGAGCAGCCGCTTCATGACTACAATCATGGTAGTAGTCGGTTCTCTGCAGCTGAAGCCTAAGGCGCTTCAGTAGGATTTCACAATTTAGTGGTGCGAAATAATATGAAAATACTCCTGGGTCTTGCGATCGCAATGCTGTTCGTCAGCGGCGGATATGCGTATCAATTAATCGGACAGAATCAATTGAAGGAACAACAGGTGAGCGACTATAAAGCCCAGCTGGGCCAGTTGCTTGCCGAGACCGAAACGAATAGCCTGGCGCGGCTTGACTACGAGAAGCGAATCGACGCCTTGCAAAGAGAAGTCAACGTGCTCAACAGCCAATTGAGTTCCACGGCCAGTCAGCTACAAGTAGCGGAACAGGGGTCACCGGACACGCGAACGCTAGAGCGGGAAATACGGCAGCAAGTGGCTGCGGAGTATCAGAAGCGGCGTGATAACACACCGGCCGAATCCCGCTATGGCCTGGCGAAGCAGCTGGCGCAGATGGATCGGGTGGAGAGATCGGAGTTCATGTCCATGCAAAATCGTTATGGCGATTTCATCGGCTCTTTGGATGTCAGCGATGAGCGCATGGATGTGATTATCGGCGCCCTCAGCAACGTCATAGCCACGGAGAACCTGGCGCGGATGGAGCTCATGCAGCAGGTTCAGAGCGGTGAGGTGAGCCTCGAAACATTGCCGGAGAAGATGATGGGGGTTCATGACCAGGAGAGCCAGCTCGACGAGCTTTCCTATGTGTTAACCGAAGACGAGCTCGCAGCATTCAGTGAGTACCAGGACCAACAAGGCAACCAACGAATCCAGATACTCGGCGGCCCGGGTGGAGGTGTGCAGGAAAGCCAATCCTTCTTCGTGGGCTCCGGTGCTGACGGATCGCCGGTGAATGGAGAAATTCGGATACTGCGGGTACAGCCGGACAATTAGGGACACAAAAAAGGCGGACAGACCACGTTTTACCTAACTAGGTGAACCGTGGTCTATCTGCCTTTTTGTTGCTCGGTTTATAAGCAGGAGAATGTTGGTGGCGATCTACTCCGTTCCAGGAATGGCGCAGTCAGGCCAAGATGCCGGTCACGACTTTTCCAGCCACGTCGGTCAGTCGGAAGTCCCGGCCCTGGAAAGGAAATGTCAGTCGCGCATGGTCGATACCCAACAGGTGAAATATGGTGGCGTGGAGGTCGTGAACGTCCACCGGGTCCTTGACGATGTTGTATGAAAACTCGTCGGTTTCGCCGTAGCTCATGCCCGCCTTCACGCCACCCCCGGCCATCCAGATGGTGAAACAGCGTGGGTGGTGATCGCGGCCGTAGACGGTTTCGGTGAATTTCCCCTGGCAGTAGACGCTGCGTCCAAATTCGCCACCCCACACCACCAGGGTGTCGTCTAGCAGACCGCGCTCCTTCAAATCCAGCACCAATGCTGCCTGGGCCTGGTCGACGTCGCGAGCCTGGTTGGCGATACCGCTGGGGAGTCGCGTGTGTTGATCCCAGCCGCGATGGAAGAGTTGGATAAAGCGCACGTCCCGTTCCGCCAGGCGCCGAGCCAGCAGGCAGTTGCGGGCGAACGAGCCGGGTCTTTTCGAATCCGGACCGTAGCGCTCGAAGGTGCTCTCCGGCTCATCCGACAGGTCGCTGAGTTCCGGCACCGAAGTCTGCATGCGATAGGCCATTTCGTACTGAGTGATGCGGGTGCTGGTCTCCGGGTCGCCGAATTCATCGCGGGTCAGCTGATTGAGCCTGGCCAGATCGTCAAGAAAGCGGCGTCGGGTGTTGCTGTCGACACCAGGCGGATTCGACAGGTAAAGCACGGGGTCGCCGCTGGAGAGAAATTTGATACCCTGGTGTTTTGTTGGCAGAAAGCCACTGCCCCAGAGGCGGTCGTAAAGAGGCTGGCCACCGTTACCGGAACCTACCGAGACCATGGCTACGAAGGTTGGCAAATCCTGGTTCATGCTGCCGAGTCCGTAGTCCAGCCAGGCGCCGATGCTAGGCCGGCCCGCGAGCTGCGCGCCGGTCTGAAAAAACGTGATGCCCGGGTCGTGGTTGATGGCCTCGGTGTGCATGGTCTTGACGAAACACAGCTCGTCGACGATGGCAGCGGTGTGGGGCATAAGGTCGCTTACCCAGGCGCCGGACTGACCGTGCTGGGAGAAATTGTAGACCGAGGGCACGATAGGAAAGCTTTGCTGCCCAGCGGTCATGGACGTCACCCTTTGACTGCCACGCACGGAGGGCGGCAGGTCGGTGCCAACCAATTGCGCGAGCCGCGGTTTGTAGTCAAACAGCTCGTGCTGTGACGGCGCACCGGACTGGAATAAATAGATCACCCGCTTGGCCTTGGGGGCGAAGTGCGGTAGTCCGGGCATGCCTGTGCCGGTCTGCAGACCGGCACGGCTCTGGGCCAACAGATCCTGATTAAACAACGTAGTCAAGGCGGCGGCGCCGACACTGGAGCTGGCCAGGCTGAGAAAGTTTCGGCGCGTGAACAGCAGCTTGCGATCGTCTAGTGGATTCATCGATTCAGTCCTTGGTAATGGTTGCATCCAGATTCAGAATCAGGCTCGCTACCATCTGGTAGGCGGCCAGCTCGGCAATGTCCAGGGTCTGATCGCGGGCCGATTGCCCGGCGCTGACCAGTTGCAGTGCCGCGCCCCGGTTAGACCGATAACGCACGAGGTGCCCGCTGAAGGCATCGACCAGCACCGAGCGCACCGCGGGATCCGGCTCCCGGGCCGTCGCCATACGGTACATCGTTGCCACGGTCTGCTCGACCGTCGAGTCCGCCGACATGGTGCGTTCCGCCAGGGCCCGGGAGGCTTCGGCGTAGGTCACATCATTCATCAGGTTCAGCGCCTGCAGCGGCGTGTTGGTGCGGCTGAACAGCAGGCTGTGTACTTCTCGGGTCGAGGAATCGAAGGTGATCATGGCCGGTGGTGGCCGGGTTCGCTTCCAGAATGTGTACAGTCCCCGCCGGTATAAGTCTTCGCCCTCGGAGAGCCGATATTCCTGACCCCGTTCCACGATGTCGTCCCACAGACCTTCAGGCTGGTAGGGGCCCACCGAGGGCCCGCCGATGCGCTCGATGAGGAGACCGGAGATGGCCAGGGCCTGGTCGCGAATCGTCTGTGCCGGCAGGCGCAAGCGGGTTGCGCGAGCCAGCAGACGATTCTCCGGGTCCCGCTCCAGTAGTTGAGAGGAAACTGCGGATGACTGACGGTAGGTGGCGCTGGTGACAATCAAACGCTGCATCTGCTTCACGTCCCAGTTCGAGTCGATGAAGCGGGTGGCCAGCCAATCCAGCAGTTCGGGGTGGCTTGGAAACTCTCCCTGGGCTCCGAAATTGTCCGTGGTCTTGACCAGGCCGGTGCCGAAATACATCTGCCAGTAGCGGTTGACGGTGACCCTTGCCGTCAGTGGATTACCGGGATCGACGAGCCAGCGCGCGAAGCTGAGACGATTCTTTTCCTGACCCTCCGGCAGCGGCGGCAGCACCGCAGGCACGTCCGCGTACACTGGTTCACCCGGGTTGTCGTAGGCGCCGCGGATGAGCCGGAACGTATCCCGTCGCGGCTGCATTTCCTGCATTACCATGACCGTCGGATAACTATCCCACAACTGCTCACGCTGCCGCTCGAGATCTTTGACCGCAAGGAAGGCGGTGCGGATATTCGGTGGTGCATACTGGTTCAGGAAACTGAGCCGAAGCTTGTTGGCTTGCGCCGAAGTTCTTTGCTGTGGGTCCAGGGCGGCGATTTCGCTAACCGTCTCCGCGGTCGCCAACACCGCCGCCTCGAGGGGTGTGAGGACCTTGCCGTAGATGCGAACCTCGTCGATATGGCCCCGGAATCTCAGTTTCGAAGATCCGCTGGCGCCGATGCGAAGCGGCTCTCGTTGCGGCAGGCGGTTGCCGACAAGATCCAGCAGCGGCTTGAGTTGCAATGACTGCCCGTCGACATAGATTTTCATGCCGGAAGTTGTTTTCGAGCCGTCATAGGTCGCCAGCACATGTTGCCACTTATTCAGCGGCAGGCTCACCATGGTTTCGGCGGCGACGCCATCGTCGAGAATGCGAGTCGACAAACTCAGGCGAAGTTTGCCAGCTTCGAGATAGAATCCCCAGCCCACCTCACCCTGGTCACTGTCCCTGGCGCGGGAGAAGATCACGCCGGTTTCCGTGGTGGGATAGATCCAGGCTGCCAGGCTGAATTTGTCTTCATAATTCAGGTTTGGGCTGCTACCGGCGTTAATGAAGCGCTTGCCATCGAAGCTGGCCGCCGCGCCCAGACGCCCATTGACGAAATGGGGAAGCCCACTCTCCAGGCTCGCATTTACCGACGCACCGAGTTGCGTACCTGAGATGTCTCCATCCAGCGCATGATGTACCAGTAGCTGATCGCGGATGTTCCAGTCGACTTCGGCGTCAACGTCCGTAGTCCCACTGAGCGAATCTTCCCACCTCGCTTGCGCGGCACTCACTTCGATCTCTATGCGCGAGAATTCCTGCCGCGCCGCGTCAAGTTGTGCATCGAGTTCGGCGATCTCGGCTTGCTGGCTGCTGGTGGGAGCGGTGATGAACGGCGGCGAGTTGACATACTTGAAGCCCTTGCCTCGCTCGGGAATGTTGTTGAAAAATGCGATAGCCTCGTAGAATTCGGTCTGGCGGATGGGGTCAAACTTGTGATCGTGGCAGCGTGCGCAGCCCAGGGTCAGCCCCATCCATACCGCCGAGGTGGTGACGACTCTATCCACCGCATACTCGATCAGGAATTCATCCGGATCGATGCCGCCTTCGGCGTTGAGGCTTTGGTTGCGGTTGAAGCCGGTGGCGATGCGCTGTTCGAGGGTGGGGTTGGGGAGCATATCGCCGGCAAGTTGTTCGATGGTGAATTGATCGAAAGGCATGTTGTCGTTGTAGGCATCGATCACCCAGTCGCGCCAGCGCCACATCGTGCGTTCGCCGTCGGTCTGGTAGCCATTGGTATCCGCATAGCGGGCCGCGTCCAGCCAATCCACAGCCATACGCTCGCCGTAGCGGGGCGATTGCAATAAGCGCGTGACCACTTTCTCGTAGGCATCCGCTGCGTCGTCATCGAGAAAGGCGTCCACCTCGCCCAGAGTCGGGGGCATGCCGGTCAGGTCCAGGCTCACACGGCGAATCAGGGTGGCGCGATCGGCCTCGGGGGAGGGGTTGAGGCCCTCCTGCTGCAGCCGTGCTAGTACGAAGTTATCGATGGGGTTGCGCGACCAATCCCGGTTTGCAACCACGGGTGGCTGGGGACGTTGCGGGGCGATGAACGCCCAGTGGCTTTGCCATTGGGCTCCCTGCTCGATCCAGAGTCGAACGTTCTCAATCGCGCTGTCGGTTAAAGCCTCGCGATTGTACGGCATGCGGAAGCCTTCGAGTTGCGCAGAGATTCTCTGATATAGCAGGCTGTCCGCGGCGTTGCCGGGGATGATGACTGCGCCGCCGAAGCCAGTGCGGGCTCCAACCATCCCCTCCAGGGAATCCAGGCGCAGACCCATCTGGCGATTCTGTGCATCGGGCCCGTGACAGGCAAAGCAGTTCCGCGACAGGATCGGGCGAATTTCCCGGTTGAAGTCGATGCTGCGCTCGGCGATCTGGATCCCATCGGCGGCTGTCGCAGCGAGTTCGCCTCCCCACTCGGCGCCGGCATCGATCCACTGGCGCACCGACTCGATCTGTCCTATGGTCAGGGAAAATCCCGAAGACGACGGTGGCATGCGCTGGATGACGTCGGCATGGGTCAGGCGCCGATACAAGGCGCTGGCCTCGGCATCGCCGGGTACCACCATCGTGGTCACAAAGTCAGGCTGGTCCAGTCGCAAATTGGCCATACGTCTGCCTTCGTCGGGACCGTGGCAGCTTAAACAGGCGGCGGCGAAGATCGGCAGGATGTCGCGGTTGAACTCGGTAGTTGCAGGGGAATTTGCCGACTGTGCGGTGGCGAGATCGATGCTCAGACCGGCGATTAGCAGCGCCGCAAGGGCGGCGACGAAATTGCGCGGGTTTCGAAATGTCATCGTCATGAACTGCTCCCAGGGGCTAGAGGCAGGGCGCGTCGCCTGCTGGTTCCAATAAGAGGACTATCGTCTCGACTGCATCCGCCGACGATTATTATTTTAGACTCAGATAGCGTGTTAAAAGCCTCAGCTCAGTCCTCAACTCAGTCTTCAACTCACTCCTCAACTTAGCCAGTTTTGGCTTCCCCCTGCTATCTGATCATCAGCGACAGTTTAATTCGGTCAAAAAATCAATCTACCAGGATCAGTCCTTCGAATTCATTTGAGATTGTGCCCACACTACGATTAAAACCTCACTTCGTCAAAATAATTTGGGCTAGTCCTCTTCTCATCAAGCTCTCTTATTCAGAGGTGCCCTGGCCCGCTTTTGTTTGTATAGTGAGGCAGCGAATACAAGGGACTAATAAACCATATGGTAAAAACTGAATCTTTCCAGGGCTTTGGGGCAATAGTGCGGGTAGCGGCCGCGGCAGCTTTAATTATTGCGGTGCCGGTCAGGGCGCAGCAAGTTCCACAGTTCGAGGTCGATCCCCTGTGGCCGCAGTTGCCACTGGGAAATAATTGGCTCACCGGCGGATTGGGTGGGATGTGTCTGGACAGTCGTGATCATGTTTACATTCTCAATCGACAGAATGTGGTAGCCGATGATCTGGATGGAGCCATTCTGGCACCACCGGTAATAGAGCTCGACCCCGAGGGTAATGTGGTGCGTGGCTGGGGTGATCCGGACCTGCTGGGGGGCAGGTTGCATGATTGCCATGTCGACTCCGATCAAAATGTCTGGAT
>Ga0066860_10000779_pt1 | contig 14244 bp, 10 predicted proteins | sample ETN07SmetaG_FD_65601 | JGI IMG/M metagenome (GOLD analysis project Ga0066860, IMG submission 65601) | Marine microbial and viral communities from oxygen minimum zone, Eastern Pacific Ocean - ETNP2014F14-07SV275 | ecosystem: Environmental > Aquatic > Marine > Oceanic ... | reverse complement strand
GATTTTCTTCCCAATTATTATACAAATGTTAATGAAAGTAACTTATACCAGGCAAGTAAAATTGTTTCAACTTTTTCTGGTCAAACAGTATCCTCAAATAAGCCTATTGTAGGAGAGAACGTTTTTACTCAAACTGCTGGAGTCCATGCTGATGGTGACAATAAGAAGAACTTATATTATAATTTAAATCCTGAAAGATTTGGAAGAAAAAGAAAATATGCCTTAGGAAAAACATCTGGAAAAGCAAATATCAAAAATAATCTAGATGAATTAGGAATTAAACTTTCAGATAAAGAACTTAAAATGGTTACTTCAAAAGTAATAGAGCTTGGAGATAAGAAAGAGAGAGTAACTATTGAAGATCTTCCATATATAATTAATGATGTTCTTGATTATCCTGAAAAAAATAAAAAAATAATAATTGATTCATATGTTTTGACTAGTGCTAAAACACTCAAACCTTCGACTGCTTTATCGATGATAATAAAAGATAAATTATATCAAGAAACTGCATCAGGAGATGGTCAATTTGATGCTTTTATGAATGCATTAAAAAGCATATATAAAAGTATAAATTTAAAACTTCCTAAATTAATTGACTATTCTGTAAGAATACCACCTGGAAGTGATTCTGACGCACTTTGCGAAACAACAATTACTTGGGATTCTGGTAAAAAGAAATTTAAAACTAGAGGTCTTGATTCTGATCAAACTGTAGCAGCAATAAAGGCAACAGAAAAAATGCTAAACGTATAGTAAGATGGATTTAAATATAGCGGTTTTATCTGGAGATGGAATAGGACCTGAGGTAACAAATGAGGCTGTTAAAGTAATGGATGTTATATCTAAAAAATTCGATCATAAAATCAATATTTCAGAAGGATTAACTGGGGCAATTGCAATAGATAAAAAAGGTAATCCTTATCCTGATGAAACACATCAAATCTGTGAAAAATCTGACGCAGTACTTTTTGGTGCAATAGGAGACCCTAAGTATGATAACGATCCAAGTGCAAAAGTTAGACCAGAGCAAGGTCTACTTGAAATGCGAAAAAAACTTGGTTTGTATGCTAATTTACGTCCAACTATTGTGTTTGAATCACTTATTAATAATTCACCTTTAAAAAAAGATATAATTCAGAATACAGACCTGATTTTTGTCAGAGAATTAACTGGAGGTATCTATTTTGGAGAAAGGGGAAGAAAAGATAATGGAAATTTTGCTTATGATACATGTGAATATAATAGATATGAGGTTGAAAGGATAGCTCAATTAGGCTTTGAGATGGCTCTTAAAAGAAAAAGAAAACTTTGTTGTGTTGATAAAGCAAATGTTCTTGAATCATCAAGACTATGGAGAGAGACTGTTCAAAATATGGAATCTAGATTTCCTGATGTAAAAGTTAGTTATGAATTTGTTGATGCAGTTGCAATGAGATTGATTCAATGGCCCAGTGAATATGATGTGTTAATTACAAGTAATTTATTTGGTGATATTCTAACAGATGAAGCTTCAGTAATTTCTGGTTCAATGGGCTTAATGCCATCAGCATCAATAGGAGTAAAAAACGCTCTATATGAACCAATTCATGGTTCCTATCCTCAAGCTGCTGGAAAAAATATTGCAAATCCAGTTGGTTCTATTCTTTCATTGGCTATGATGTTTGAATATTCATTCAATCTAGAAAAAGAATCAAATATTATTAAACAAGCTGTACAACATTCTTTAAAAGAAAAGATAACCACACAAGATATCTCTGGAAATGATAAAACCTATAGCACAAGCGATGTAGGTGATTTTATTTGCAATTACATTAATTCTTGATTAAAGTATATAATCTGTTGAAATAAAGTTAGAATCTTCAGAATCTAAAAGATTTTTTAAAATTTTATTATTCCCAACATTATCTTTGGGATCATTTATTTTATTTTTTTAATTATTCTTTTTCATAGCAGTCATGTGTTGCCTTAGCTCCGAACCAACTTTTTCAATTGAATGTTCTTTTATATTATCATTTATAATATTTAATCTTTCATCATTAATTGGATTATTACTTTTACTTAAAACATCTGTTCCAATTATATCAGAATTGATATTGCTAAAAAAGTCTTTTAACAGAGGGATTGCATCATTGTTAAATAAGTAACAGCCATATTCAGCAGTATCAGATATTATACTATTCATTTCATATAATTTTTTTCTTGCAACTAAATTTGCTATTAGTGGAAGCTCGTGTAATGACTCATAATAAGCTGACTCCTCTTTTATTCCATTATTTACCATAATTTCGTATGCCAATTCCACACCTGCTTTAACAAAAGCAACCATCAAAATACCATTATCAAAATATTCTTGTTCTTCAATATTTTGATTAGCTGAAGGTGTTTTCTCGAATGTTGTTTGACTAGTTTCTTCTCTCCAATTTAATAATTCATTATCATCATTCTTCCAGTCTTTCATCATTGTAGAGGAGAAAGTTCCTGTAAGGATATTTTCCATATGTTTCTTAAAGAGTGGATTTAATATCTTTTTTAGTTCTTCAGAAAGATCATAAGCTTTAATTTTAGCATTATCAGTTAATCTATCCATCATTTTTGTAATACCACCGCGTTTTAGTGCTTCAGTAATAGTCTCCCATCCATGCTGGACTAATTTAGAGGCATATTCTAGATCAATTCCTAATTCAGACATTCTATTAAATGATAAAATTGAACCAGTTTGAAGCATTCCACAGAGAATAGTTTGTTCACCCATTAAATCTGATTTTACTTCTGCAACAAATGAAGACTCAAGAACTCCAGCTTTATGAGATCCTAATGCAACCGCATAAGCTTTTGATGTATCTAAGCCGATATTTTTGTAATCATTGTCAGGGTGAACTGCAATCAAAGTAGGTACTCCAAAACCTCTCAAATATTCTTCTCTAACCTCTGAACCAGGAGATTTAGGAGCAACCATTATTACAGTTATATCTTCTCTTACTTCCATCCCCTCTTCAACTATATTAAATCCATGAGAATATGAAAGTATAGAATCCTTTTTCATTAAAGGCATCAATTGACTTACAACAGGGGTATGGTTTTTATCTGGTGTTAAATTTATAACTAAATCAGCGACTGGAATCATATCATCAAAATTTCCAACAATAAAATTATTTTGTGTAGCATTAACAAAGGATGGTCTTTTAGATTCAATAGAAGATTGTCTTAACGCAAAGGAAATATCTAATCCTGAATCACGCATATTTAATCCTTGATGCAATCCTTGAGAACCACAGCCAACAATTACAATTTTTTTGTCTTTTAAAAAGAATACTCCATTATTAAATTCTGAGGAATCCATAAACCTACATTTTCCAAGCTGAATAAGCTTTTCTTCCGGAGATAATTTGTTAAAATAATTTGTCATTTCTATTTCTTTTTTTGATTTTTAAATGTATTTAAAATTTCTGATATACCCATCTTAGATTTTGTTACAGCAATCCTTCCAGATCTTGTAAATTGTAACAAACCATATGGAGCTAAATCATTGTATAACTTATCTGTTTCATGCCTAAAACCTGTTTTTTCTATTACAAAAAAATCTGGATTAACTGTTATTATCCTTGCATTAGATTTTTTAATGGATTTTTGAATCTCTCTTTCTTCAAAAAGAGAGCTTGATTTAACCTTATAAAGAGCTGTTTCCTGAAAAATGGTTTCTTCATCTGTATGATAAAATGCCTTAATAACATCAACCTGCTTTTCAATTTGTTTAATAATTTTTCCAATTCCACTATGAGTCATTTCTACAAGAATTATAAATCTAAAAACATTTTTAATTTCACATTCAGATGTTGTGAAACTTTCAATATTTATGTGTCTTTTTAAAAATATAGCAGAAATTCTGTTCAATAAACCCACATTATTTTCTGTATATATTGAAACCGTAAATAGTGTCTTTTTTTCCATTTTATTCTAGTCTTATATCTGAAACTGAAGCTCCTGATGGTATCATAGGAAAAACATTAGCCTCCTTTTCAACACATATTTCAAGAACATATGGTTTCTTTGATTCTACCATTCTTTTAACTGCAGGCTCAAGATCAGATCTATTCTCTACCTTTTCAGAATCTAAAAAGTACGCTTTAGCTATAGAAACAAAATCTGGATTAACCATCTCAGTTGAAGCATATCTCTTATCAAAAAACATTTCCTGCCATTGTCTCACCATTCCAAGAAAATCATTATTTAGTATTACTATCTTAACAGGTAATTGAAGTTGAAATATTGTGCCTAATTCCTGAATAGTCATCTGAAATCCACCATCACCAATTACTGCAACTACTTCCCTTTTTGGAGCACCCATCTTAGCACCTATAGCTGCAGGAAGTGCAAACCCCATTGTTCCAAGTCCACCAGATGTAATATTACTTCTAGATTCAATAAAGTTAGCATATCGACAAGCTACCATTTGATGTTGGCCAACATCAGAAACAATTATAGCTTTTCCTTTAGTAAATTTATTTATTGCAATTATAGATTCACCCATAGTTAATCCCTTTTTTTTTGGAGCTAAATCATTTTTTATTACTTTATTAAATTCCTTTTTCATTAAATCATCAAATGTTTTTAACCAGTTTTTATATGATTTTGTTTTTATATTCTTTGATAACATACTTAATGATTCCTTACAATCCCCTAAAACAGGAACATCAACTATAATATTTTTATCAATTTCTGCTGGATCAATCTCTAGATGAATAATCTTAGCTTGCTTAGCATATGAGTTAGTATCCCCAGTCACTCTATCGTCAAATCTCATTCCAATAGCGATTAATAAATCACATTGATTTGTCAAAATATTAGGACCATAATTACCATGCATTCCAACCATACCAACATTCAATTCGTGAGAGGTAGGCAGAGCTGAAGCTCCTAATATTGTCCAAGCTGCGGGGATTCCACTTTTTTCAACAAAACTTTTAAATTCTTTCTCAGCATTTGCAAGAATAACCCCTTGTCCCGATACAATTAATGGTTTTTTTGCAGCATTAATAAGTTTAGCCGCATCTAATATTTTATTTTTATCAATCTTTGGGATTGGACTATAACTTCTTATACCAATACATTTTTTATAGTTAAAATCAAACATCTCAAATTGTGCATTTTTTGTAATGTCTATTAATACTGGGCCAGGTCTTCCAGATTTTGCTATATAAAATGCTTTTGCGATAGCAACAGGTACTTCAGAAGCTTTAGTAATCTGATAACTCCACTTTGTTACAGGCATTGAAATTCCAATAATATCAGTCTCTTGAAATGCATCTGAACCCAATAAATGTGCTGAAACCTGTCCAGTTATACAAACTATAGGAGTTGAATCAATCTGAGCATCAGCAATTCCTGTTACTAAATTAGTAGCTCCTGGGCCTGAAGTAGCGATTGCCACACCAACCCTTCCTGAAGATCTAGCATATCCTTGAGCAGCATGAACGGCTCCTTGCTCATGTCTAGTAAGAACATGATGAACTTTATCTTGGAATTTAAATAATTCATCGTATACAGGCATTATAGCACCACCTGGGTATCCGAATACAAGATCAGCATTCTCTTTAATTAATGATTTTATTACAGCCTCTGCTCCTGATATATTTTTGTTATTTTTCATTTTATTCGTCTGTTACACATCCCTTTGATGCATTTGAAACTGATTTAACATATTTATACAAAATTCCTTGATTTATTTTCAAGTCTGGTTTTATCCATTTTTTTCTTCTTTCGCTTATCTCAACATCTGTAAGATCAACACTAATAACGTTATTTTTTGAATCAATTGTAATCACATCTCCATCTTCAACTAATGCAATTGTACCTCCTTCAAAAGCTTCTGGAACAATATGTCCAACTACAAAACCATGAGTTCCTCCAGAGAATCTTCCATCTGTAATTAAAGCAACGTCATTTCCTAAACCTGCTCCTATTATAGCTGAAGTTGGTTTTAACATTTCAGGCATACCAGGACCACCTTTTGGACCTTCGTATCTAATTACTACTACTTCTCCTTTGTTAACTTTCAAGTTTTGAATTGCATCTATAGTTTCAAACTCACTGTTAAAAACTTTTGCAGGACCAGAAAACACTAATCCTTCTTTTCCAGTAATCTTTGCAACAGAACCTTCTTCTGCAAGATTTCCTTTTAAAATCTGTATATGACCGCTTCCCTTAATAGGTTTAGATAAAGGGAAAATAATATCATTAGAAAAATCTAAACTTTTAACATTTGATAAATTTTCTTCAATAGTTTTTCCAGTTACAGTTAGGCAATCTCCATTTATCATGTTATTTTCAAGCATATATTTCAATACACTTGGGATACCTCCTATTTCATGCAGATCCTTCATTAAATATTTTCCACTTGGTTTTAAGTTTGCAAGAAAAGGAGTTGAATCACTAATTTGTTGAAAATAATCAATTGATACATCTATATTTGCAGCCTTTGCGATTGCAAGAAAATGCAGAACTGCATTTGTCGAACCACCAAGAACTGTAACTAACCTTAATGCATTTTCAAAAGATTTAAGTGTAACTATATCTAAAGGCTTGATATCATTTTCTATCAATGATTTAATTGAGTTTCCTATTTCTTTACACTCGTCAATTTTATTCTGACTTGTAGCTGGATTAGATGAGTTAAAAGGTAAAGACATCCCTAAAGCCTCTATAGCTGAAGCCATAGTATTAGCGGTATACATTCCACCACAAGCCCCAGGTCCTGGGCAAGCATTCTTAATTACATTTTTAAATTCAGTCTCATCTATTTTTCCTGCAACTTTTTCTCCCCAAGCTTCAAATGCAGATACTACATCAAGCTCTTTGTTTTTATAACAACCAGAATCTATTGTGCCTCCATATACTAAAATACTAGGCCTGTTAAGTCTTAACATTGCCATTAAAGCACCAGGCATATTCTTATCACATCCAACTACGGTTACAAGTCCATCATATGACATTGCTTGAACAACAGTCTCAATTGAATCAGCTATTATGTCTCGTGAAGGTAAAGAATATCTCATCCCGAATGTACCCATAGATATACCATCACTAACACCTATAGTATTAAATATTAATCCTACTATTTCAGAATTGTTAATGCTGGTTTTTATATGAGTGGATAGATCATTTAGATGCATATTGCAAGGGTTTCCTTCATATCCAGTACTTGCGATTCCCACAAATGGTTTTTTAAAATCTTCATCTGTCAAACCAATAGCATGCAGCATAGCTTGAGCAGCTGGTTGAGAAGGATCCTGAGTTACATTTTTACTGTATTTATTAAGCATAGAAAAAAAATATAATTCTAAATTATAAATCAATAATCTACTTGTGAAACCAAATAAAGTAGATTAATTACATTCAATTGTAATTTGGCGATGTTAAATAGCTGTATAATAAACATTTACAACAATTTATCTCCTATAGTCAAATAAAAATTTTAAATTTCTAAAGATTTAAAGGTACATAATTTTAAATTTGTGGTCTATGGATATTTCAAAAATCAATGATATTATAAATTCTCAAAAAGATTTCTTAAATAAGAATTCTAATACTATTAGTTCAAGAATTTTACTTTTAAAAAAGTTACTTCTAAATATAAAAATATTTGAAGACGAAATTTATGAAGCTCTTTCTAAAGATCTTCGTAAAGCAAAATTCGAATCTTTTATTACTGAGATACTTCTTGTTGAAAAAGAAATCAAACTCTTTATAAAAAACCTAAGCAAATGGTCAAAGGACAAAAAGGTAAAAGCATCAATATTAAACTTTCCCTCAAAAAATTATCTAAAACCAGAACCATATGGGAAGGTTCTTATTATCACTCCATGGAATTACCCATTTCAATTATCTTTAACACCATTGATTGGAGCTTTTAGTTCAGGAAATACAGTTGTAATTAAACCTTCTGAATTAGCACCTAATACCTCATCTGTACTAAATAGGTTAATTAGAGAGACTTTTCCAGAAAATATTGTTTCAGTCATTCAGGGTGACGCTGAAGTTTCAAAGAGCCTGTTATCTAAAAAATGGGATTATATTTTTTTTACTGGAAGCACAAGAGTTGGAAAAATTGTAGCAAGTGAAGCTGCAAAAAATTTAACTCCAATAACACTTGAATTAGGAGGAAAAAGCCCTTGTATTATTGACAAAGGGGTAAATATTGAAAAGGCGGCGAAAAGAATTGTATCAGGTAAGTTTATCAATTGTGGACAAACTTGTATAGCTCCAGATTATATTTTAGTTAATGATGAAATAAAATCTAAGCTTATTGATCGTCTTAAAATTGAAATTGTTAAAATATATGGTAATAAACCTAATCAATCTAATGATTACGGAAGAATAATTAGTAAAAATCATGTTGATAGATTAATAAAAATAATTAATGGTCAAAATATAATTTTTGGCGGTCATTCAAATAAAGAAGATAAATATATTGAACCAACATTGATTATAGACCCTGATATTAACTCACCAATTATGTCAGAAGAAATATTTGGACCTATTCTTCCAATAATATCTTATAATGATGTCAGGGAAATAGAAAAGGTAATATTAAAAAATCCAAACCCTCTTGCCTTTTATGTTTTTTCAAATAATAAGAAGTTTATAAATTATTTGATTAATAACTTCTCTTTTGGTGGGTGTGTTATAAATGATACTCTTATACATTATATTAATTCTAATCTTCCATTTGGAGGAATTGGAAATAGCGGAATGGGCGCTTATAGAGGAAAATATAGCTTTGATACATTTTCTCATTATAAGCCTATACTAAAGAAACAATCAATGCTAGATATTCCGTTTAGGTTTGGCCCATATCCAAAATCATTTAATACTTTAAAAAAACTATTAAGTAAGTTCTAAAAATGGAAAAAACTGTATCTGAAGCTATAAAATACAGAAGATCTGTAAGGAGATTTGATAAGGACCTAGAAATAGATGATAATATTGTAAAAAAATGTATTGAAAATGCAGTTCTTGCTCCAACAAGTAGTAATCTTCAATTATGGGAATTTTATCATATAACTAATAATAATTTAATTAAAAAGATTGCTAAGTCTTGTTTTAATCAACCAGCTGCTAGAACTGCAAAACAACTTGTTATTACTGTTGTAAGAAGAGATTTATGGAGAGACCGAGCTAAAGACAATATAAAGTTTCAAGAATCTAATAAGGAAAGTATGAGTGAAAGGGAATATAAATTAGTTATGAAATATTATAAAACCGTAATTCCTCTTGTGTACAATAACTTTTTGGGAATATTAAGCTATATTAAATATCTATATGCCTGGTTTATAGGATTATTCAGAGTTATGTTCAGACAATTAAGAAAATCTGATATGAGAATAGCTGCCCATAAAAGCACTGGGCTTGCATCACAGAACTTTATGATCAGTATGGCTGGATATAATTATGATACTTGTCCAATGGAAGGTTTTGACTCTATAAGAATAAAGAAAATTTTAAATCTAAGTAAATCATCTGAAATAAATATGATAATTGGATGTGGAATAAGAAGCTCTAAAGGAGTCTATGGAAAAAGATTTAGAATCCCGTTTGAAAAAGTTTATAAAAAAAGATAATCATTAGTTTATTTTAATGACTCAGAAATAGAAAGATCTAACCAGTTTTTAAAATTCCTTTCGGAAGCATATTGTATAGGTTTACTTAAAATTTCACCTGTTGGTTTCATGGCAACATAATATGGCTGTGAAGCACTCTTAAAATTCAAAAATTGAAAAACAGACCATTTTTGACCTGTTCTATTAACATGTTGAGTTTTCCCAAGATCATTTATGTATTTAAACTTATCATTATAATCTAACTCTGATCTATCATCTACATATAAAGATATAATTACAAATTCATTTTCTAAAAGATTATAAATGCTTGGTTTAGACCAGACATTTTCTTCCATTCTTCTACAATTTGCACATGCCCATCCAGTAAAATCAAGTAAAACCAGTTTTTCATTTTCTAAAGCATAGCTTCTACCCTCTTCAAAACTCTTATAACAATTTAAACCAAGTGGACATTGATTTTCAGAACTTTCAATTGTATAAAACTCAGGAGGTAGAATTCCACTCAAAAACCTCACATTACTATTATTATAAAGACCTGAAATTAGGTATATTGAAAATACAAGAGATGCCAATCCAGGGATACTTTTAAAATTAAATTTAGGTTTCTTAAAAGATGATCTAAAATGATACAAGGCAAGGGATAAAAATATTAATACCCATATTAGAATAAAAACCTCTCTTTTTAGAATACCCCAACTTCCAACTAGATCAGCATTTGAAAGGAACTTAAATGCAAGGGCTAACTCTAGAAAACCTAATGTTACCTTCAACTTAGTTAACCAGAATCCTGAATTTGGGATTAATGATAAGTATTTAGGATAAAAAGCCAATAATGTAAAAGGAAGTCCTAAAGAAACTCCAAATCCAAGCATTCCAATACTTAATTGGACCGCCCCTGATTCAGAACCAGAAAGTGATCCAGCTAATAATGATCCTAATATAGGACCAGTACAAGAAAATGAAACCAATGCTAATGTTAAAGACATAAAAAATATTCCTATTATCCCTCCCTTTGAAGATTTTGAATCTGATTTATTTATTATAGAATTTGGTATGGTCAGATCAAAATAACCAAAGAAAGAAATTGCAAAAATTATAAATACAATAAAGAATGTTATGTTAACATAAATATTGGTTGAAATTGCATTAAGAATATTAGGGTTTAGACTATCAAAAAGATGAAAAGGAAGGCTTAAACCAACATAGATTAAGACAATAAATAGTCCGTATAAAGATGCTGATTTTAAACTTCCATATTTTAATTTTTCTTTATCTAAAAAATATGAAACAGTGAGAGGTATCATTGGAAAAACACAGGGGGTTAAGAGGGCTAAAAATCCTGCAATTAATCCAAATATGAATATTTCAATATACCTAATTGAACTAGAAAAATCACTTGTAACAAGTTCAGTTCGTTTAAAATCAAATTTTAGGTTATTATATTTTTTAATATCATCTAGTGTTACATTATCATCAATTTTTAATTTTTTAGAAGGGTCAATTGGAATATTAAATGTTTCATTTCTAAAAACACATAATTCATCATCACACGATGAATATATAATCTCAACTTTAAATGATTCTAAATCAAGGTTCTTAAGGTTTATTATTTTATTAAAACTTGCTTCATAATTAAAGTATGGAAGATCCATATCAAATACATTGTCAAAGCCTATAATAGGATCACTCTCATCAAATTTTTCTTTTATAGCAGAATTTAAATCAGGATTTAAAAAAACAAATTCAGTAGCATTTTCTTCAATTGGAGAATACTGGGAGTAGAGCTTCCAACCATCTCTTATTTCAGCATTAAAAGTTAACTTGTATTGATAGTTATCAATTTTATCTAGCTCATATTTCCAACTGACTGGTTCTTGAGATTGAAATAAAAAAGAAAAAAAAGAAAATAGAAAAACTAGAATTTTAACCATTATTTGATTTTAGTAATTATTAAATTATTTTTTTGTTTAGTCATCTTATAATTTGGTGAAGATATGTGTTTTCCCGAATCAGACTCAAATAACTTAAGAATCTCCTTATAATTAAATTCAAAATCTTTATATAATTCATGTATATAGAACTCAATTGGGTTAAGATCTTTTAGTAAATCTATATTAGTAATTATAGTGTTTTCTTCATGGATAAAAATTCTATCCTTTAGGTTAGAAATTACTTTTTCAATAAATAACTTAGTTGAATTTAAATTTTCAATAGTTGTCTTGAATTTCAATAGAACATTTTTATCATCTGATTTCAAATATGGCACTACAGAATGTCTAATTTTATTTCTTAAATAATCTTCTTTATCATTTGATGAATCTTCTCTATAGTTAATTTTATTTACTTTAGAAAACTCGATTATTTGTTCCTTAGAAATCATTAAAAGTGGTCTAATTATTTTATTAATATTATCTGGTATACCAACTAAACCATCAATTCCAGTTCCTCTTATTGAATTAATTATAAATGTCTCTAACTGATCATCTAGATGATGAGCAGTTACAATAAAATCATGTTTCTCTTTTTTAATTAACTCCCCAAACCATTCATATCTTAGTTTTCTAGCTCCCATTTGAATGGTCATCTTATTGTTTTTACAATAATCTTCTGTGGTAAATTTTTTTACAAATAACTCAATATTGTTTTCTGAACACCATTTACTTATAAATATTTCATCATTATCACTTTCTTTTCCTCTTAGGTGAAAATTACAGTGAGCAATAGAAAAATTTAATTTGTTGGATAGAAATAGTTTAGCTAAAACCATACTATCAACACCGCCACTAACAGCAAGCAAAAACTTACAATCTTTATACTGATTTGTTACAGATAAAAATAATTGTTCTAATTCTTTTGACACTATGCAAAATTAAATAAACTTTTAGCCAAATAACTATATTCATATAGCATACTTAAGTATTTTTGTTCTAAACTTGTTAAAAAAAGTCTTGAAAGAGTCTAAAAAAAAGAACTTACCCTTATCGGTTGCAATTTTACCTCTTTTGTTTTTGGTAACATTACTATCATTTAATTTATATGCAAATGTATTTATATACGAAGCTGATCCACTTGCTGGATCTAGTCAGTTTATTTTAATACTAAGTGGTGCTTTTGCTGCAATGATAGGTATGAAATATAACATATCTTATAAAGAAGTAATAAATAGTATTTCAAATAGTATTAAATCTGTTACTCCAGCTTTAATAATACTTCTTTGGGTAGGAGCTCTAGCTGGAACATGGATGATAAGTGGGATTATTCCTTCTATGGTTTATTATGGATTAAAATTACTTGATCCAAATATCTTTCTTCCTGCTTGTTTAATCATTTGTTCAATTATATCACTAGCAACTGGAAGTAGTTGGACTACTTCAGCAACAGTAGGAATAGCTCTTGTAGGGATTGGCAAGGCCCTTGGCATACCTGCAGGAATGATTGGAGGAGCTATAATTTCTGGAGCCTATTTTGGGGATAAATTATCTCCACTTAGTGATACTACAAACCTAGCTGCAGCTGTGACTAAAGTTGATCTTTTTAAGCATATAAGATATCTTACATATACTACTGTTCCAAGTATTTCAATAGCTTTAATTGTCTTTATCATTCTTGGAATTTTACAAACATCTGATGGAGTTACTGATAATTCTTTTTTAATTGATACAATATCCAATACATTTAATATCTCATTAATTCTCTTTATAGTTCCTCTTATTGTTATAATTATGATTGTAAAAAAGACACCGCCTATTAGAGCACTTACAATTGGAACACTTTCAGGTGCATTATTTGCAATTATTTTTCAACCACAAATAATAATGGAACTTTCTAATTCTTCAAGTATGACAATTATAGGTTCATATAAAGTTCTTGTTGATACAATAACTAGTAGTGTTAGTATTCCCACTGATAGTGAAGTCTTAAATGAATTATTTTCAACTGGAGGAATGATAGGAATGCTAAACACTATTTTTCTAGTAATTTCAACAATGATGTTTGGAGGTGCAATGGACGCGATAGGGGCAATTAAATCTATTAGTAAAGCCTTATTAAAATTTGCAGATAGTGTATTTAAATTATTTGCAAGCACTGTAGCGTCTTGTCTAGCATTGAACCTAACAGCTTCAGATCAGTACCTATCTATTGTAGTATCTGGTAAAATGTTTAATAAAGCATTTAAAGATAAAGGGCTTGCTCCTGAAAACTTAAGTAGAACACTAGAAGACTCTGCAACTGTTACTTCAGCTCTTATTCCATGGAATTCATGTGGAGCATATCACTCTTCAGTTTTAGGTGTTAGTGTGGGTGAATACTTTATATATGCAATTTTTAATTGGATTAGCCCATTCATGACTTTAATATATGCAGGTCTCAGAATAAAAGTCAGGACTTTAACTGATAAAAATTAAATTTCTGATTACATATTTGTATTTTTACTTAACAAACTTTTTATGAGTAAGAAAAAAAAGAGTAATAAAAGTAAACTTTTAGTCCTATTAGGTTTTCTCTTATTATTCATTTCTATTATACTTACAATCTCCTTTATATCCTATTTCCTTAATTGGAAAGTTGATCAAAGTAATGTTTCAGAATTTCTAGATAGAAGTGTTAAAACTGAGAATTACCT
>Ga0066860_10000777_pt1 | contig 14250 bp, 10 predicted proteins | sample ETN07SmetaG_FD_65601 | JGI IMG/M metagenome (GOLD analysis project Ga0066860, IMG submission 65601) | Marine microbial and viral communities from oxygen minimum zone, Eastern Pacific Ocean - ETNP2014F14-07SV275 | ecosystem: Environmental > Aquatic > Marine > Oceanic ... | reverse complement strand
TAAAAGTCGTGGTTGTTGAAGACCGCCCAATTGAAACCAAAGCGCAGCCAAAAGCACAGGAGAAGAAATCATGAGTATCACTCCAGGGTTTAGACACGACAAAAAATTTGTAGTGATGGCGCTTCGCAGAGACAGCGACACAAAAGGCGCTGACTATATCGCTGCTGGCGCACCACCTCTTGCGATACTTACCAAAGGGTTGGCGGTTGATCCTTATCAGAGCGAACAAATTACACGTGATTTAGATACGGGTGAGCAAGGTGGAGAGAAGGTCATACACGCTGGTGAAATGATGACACTTACCATCCCTGTGGAAATAGCGGGCTCTGGTGATGCATCAAGCGCAGCTGCATACAGCGCAATCCTGCAAACGGCAATGCGTGACGAAAAAACCGATGTTGCCAATGAAGTGACCCATAACCGGGTTCTCAATGCATCGGAAGAGCAAGACGGTACGTTCTACTTTTATTGGGAAGGGATGTATCACATTTTGCTTGCAGGAAAATCATCCCTTACCGTCGCTGGAAAAATAAACGAACTGGGATACCTAACTTTTGAGGTTAAAGGAATCTACGGCGACACCATCGAGGGCCTGCCACCTCAACCAGATTTCAGCGGATTTCAGGATCCTCTCCCACTAAGTAATTCCAACACCAAATTTACTTTGGATGCTCAAGCTCTCAACCTCTATGAGTATGAGCTTGCCGACAATCATAATGTTGAACATGACGAGGGAACTGAGCAAAACCAAGTGTTTATTGAAAGTTGGAGCGAAGAAGGAAAGTTCATTATTGAAAGCCCAGCACTGTCAACTTTCGACCCCTTCGCCTTAATGCGAACTTCAACACTTGTTCCATTTACATTTACCCACGGCGTAGCCAATGGAGAAGTGTTTGAACAGTCGAGTTCAGGTATCCAAATCTTAACGGTTAAGCCTACCGCTATTAAAGGCAAGCAAGCTTGGGATTGTGGTTTCAGGGTTATCAAAGGCCATCACAGTATCATCAAGACCAGCTAATACAACGTGCCCCGCAGGGCGATAAAAGCGCTGAGCAAAGGAGTCAGCGATTTACTCACCGCCAGGGATGGCAACTCTGTTTGAGAATCAACCATGCCATTTATCTTAGCGAAAAAACGTGAAATCGAATGGCCTGTATCAATTGAAGTACCAATTGATGGCGGCCATACCGAATCTCAAAAATGCACTGCAAGTTTTGAGGTTTTAAATCAAGACGAGTACGACAAGCTCATTGGCGATGACGTTAAATTCTGTGTTCGTGTCGTCACTGCATTTGGTAGTGACATTCAAGATGAAGACGGAAAACCACTCCCCTGTACCGCAAAAACAAAAGAAGCTTTATTTAAAAGTGCAGCATATGTGCGAATGGGCTTCATTAACGCATACCACGAAGCAGCCACGGGAATCGTAGCAAAAAACTTGAAGGGGCAGCCAGGCACTGGGCAGTCGGGCCGCAAAACCCGCAAAAAGAGATAGATGCCCTAACTGAGCAAATGCAGGAGCTCGGATTATCGAGCCATTTAGGAGAGTTGAACAAAGTAATGCGCTCGGACGAGCGTTATGAAGTTCTAGAGGAAAACTGGCCTATCGTCGAGTGGTTCATTGAGACAGAAGACCTGTATTTGTGGAATCAAAATGTTTGCCTTGGTCTTGATGTTAAAGCCGTCCGCGATGATGCGTTTATGTCGGGTCGCGAATTTACGAGTCAACAATACAAAGGACTTCGAATAATGGGTCGAACATTCGCAGATGAAATCACAAAAATTTGCACGATGAGTAAGTAATGAGTGAAATAGTAACTGGTATTCGGTTAAGGGGTGACGCAAGTGGCTTAGTAAGTGAGACACAACGTGCTCGCACAGCTCAAGAAAAATTCACTAATACAACTCGCCAATCTGGCAATCAAGCCCAACGAACAAGCGCCCAGGTTGCAGGTCTCTCTGCTGCAAAAGGTCAACTTACTGCAAATATTAGGACAATGTTTTCACCTGTTAACCTTTTAACAGGTGGTATCGCAGGATTAATCGCTGCAATGGGAATTGGGGATGTCATCCGCTTCTCGGATGAAATGAAACGTCTCGATAACCAAGTGAGGTTGATAACTAAATCGGAAAAAGAAAGAGTTGCAGTTCAAAAGGAGCTGCTGCAACTATCTAACAGAACATTTTCAGATATTGCTGCAACCACTGAGCTCTTTGCAAAAATGACGAGAGCCACACAAGACTTAAACGTAAGCCAAAATCAATTGCTAGCAGTCACACGAGCGGTGAACCAGTCTTTTGTTATAAGTGGAGCATCAACTCAAGAGGCTGAGGGATCTACTCGGCAATTAGCTCAAGCATTGGCTTCAGGCGCTTTTAGAGGTGATGAGTTTAATAGCGTTGCCGAGCAAGCTCCACGACTTATGGAGGCGCTCTCCACGCAGTTAGGTGTTACAACTGGTGAACTAAGAGAAATGGCTGAAAACGGTGAGTTAACTAGCCAGAAGCTTATAGCTGCGCTAATTAACCAATCTGAAGCCATAAACACAGAATTTGGAAAGATGGCACCTACCGCCAGTCAAGCAATGACTGTTGTTTCAAACAACTTCAAGACACTGGTATCAGAAGTAAACAAAGCATCAAACGATTTTGGCGGACTAACAAATACTATTTCTGGAATTGGTGAAGCCCTTGGGAGTTTAACTTCTATCGTAGCCAGCGGAGAGATGGTCGCCTATTTGTCAGCTTACGCTGGAGCATGGTCGGGCTGGGCAGATTCTGTTTTTGATTCGATTGACTTGGCTATAGGTGCAGTTAATCAATTCCCACTACAAGTTTTAGCAGCAAAAGCGATCACTGAAGAAACGCTTGGATTGCTTGCTGATGCATTTAAGTATTTCCCTCAGAACATTAAAGGAATGGTTCAGATACTAACTGTCGAGTTAGCCAATCTGGAAAGAGTAGCTAAAACATACGCTGGTCTATTTAGAGACACGGTTTTATTAGAGTTACAGCGACTTATAAAAAAGGCTGGCGCATATGCGAGCGAGCTAGTGGATGTACTCAACCCCTTTGATGGAGATTCATTTAATTTAGATGGTGAGCTGTCCCGCATTGATGGAACCTATGACAGGGTAACTGAAAAAGCAAAAGAGACTGCAAAGGCTCGAATTGCTGCTTCAAACCAAGCGAGAGATCAAGTTCTACAGGATGTTTTTGCAGAGCGAGATGGCGCAATTAACGCAATGAATGAGCAGCTGGCAGCTGCTAGGTCTCTCGCAGAGTTCAGGCTTCAAAGGCCAGCGGCCAACGATAACAGCTTCAACGCACCAGAACCTTTCGTTCCTGAAGAAAGAACATCAACGCCCGAAGAGCAAAACAGTGAGTATGAGAAGCTTAGGCTTAAGTTCGCCACTCGTGAAGAAGCACTTCGCATCAACGCGCAGAATGAAATGGCGATCATTGCTGAAGCGATGGAACAAAAGAAAATCACCGAGCAGCAAGGTTTAGACTTAATTTTCGCGGCTCGTAAAAAGCATCTCAGCCAAGTACAGGCGCTAGAAGCTCAAAAATCTAATTTAATACTAAGTAGCTCAGCACAAATATTTGACGGCCTCGCAAGTCTCGCAGGGTCTTTCGCGGGTGAGCAATCAAAAGCCTATAAAGTTCTTTTTGCCATTAGTAAAGGTTTTGCTATTGCGCAAGGCGTCATGAATTTATCTACCGCTATCAGTAATGCCATGGCGTTGCCATTTCCCGCCAACCTTCCCGCAATGGCCAACGCCGCAGCAACTGGAGCAAGCCTAATTGCGAATATTAAAGGCGTCACAATGCAAGGCCAAGCGCACGGCGGCTTAGATAAGAATGTCAGAGAGGGAACTTGGTGGCTTAGAAACGACGAGATGGTACTCAACCCTCAACAACGTCGTAGTTTTGAAAACATGGTCGCCTCAAATGATTCACGAGCACCGGGCGGAAGGAGTGGCGGTTCACGAGTGTTCTATATCACCAACAACATAGACGCAACTAATGCGGTACCAGGCATGGAAGAAAAAATACGCGAGAGCGTGGAAATGGCGCAGCTGCAGTGGCAAGCCCAGCTGCGAGAAGACTTTTCTAGTGGTGGCGAATTATCGCAAAGCTTAAGTGGGACGATGGCCGCATGAATGAGATTTTTGATTTCCCTAAACTTCCCGTTAGCCGTTGCCTGTTCGTTCCTCAGTTCAATACCAAGATGAACAGAAGTTCATTCAATGGATTTGAGCATATTGTCGAGAACCCAGGCGAACGATGGATTGTTTCATACAAGTTTTCAGTGCTGACATTTGAAGAATGTAAGGTGCTGAAGGCGCACTTAGCTCACTTGCGCGGCCCTGTTAATAAAACGCGTTTGTACGACACAACCTTTAACCAACAAAGCGGATTGTGGGCAGGCGTTCCTAGAGTAAATGGTGCAGGCCAGTACGGCATGATGTTAAACGCCGATGGGTTTGTACCAAACCTTTTGGTTGCAAGTGCAATGGACCGCTGTGTGATTGGCGAGCAGCTGCTTGAGATTAGGCAAGACTGCTATGCCGATGAGTTTGGTCGTACCACGCTTTACTTTACAAACGAATTACGCGAGCCCGCCGCAGACAACAGTGTTATCCAAAGCGATGTTTCTTCGCTTAAAACCATCGCGCGATGGATTAAACCAGAACAAATACAGCAGCTGTCTGGCAACCGCCGTTTGTACCGCAATATTACGCTTGATTTTGAAGAGGCATTTACATGATTGAGAGCGCTATTTCACCCACTATGTTAGAAGCCGCGCAAGCCAGCCCGTCGCGCTTGCTCGCCTTTGCAGAATTAAACTTTAAGTCTGGCTGGGTACGAGTTCACACAGGTGTGGGCACCCGCGTATATAACGAGCAAACCTATCTAGGCATAGGCGAGCTTGGCAGCATCGGCAGAGTTAGAGAGAACGCGAGCCAAAGTGGCAACAGAACCACGCTTTCACTTGTTGTGCGTGACCCATCGTTACTCAGTGAAGTCATGAACGAAGACCCCAACGGCCGCGAATGTTTCATCCATTTAGTGGCGTTCGATGAGAACCGCCAAATAACAGAAGGCGCTGACTATTTTATCGATGCAGAAATGGTTGACCTAAAAGTTATCACAGGTAAACGCGCAGCGAACAAACCTGCGGTTATCAAAATTACGATTAACGACTGGTTCGAGCGATGGGCTCAACCTGTCGAAGTGGTAAAAACCACCGATGCAGCGCAACAAGAACTTCACCCGGGAGACCGATTTTTTGACCTTGTAGAAGTGATCGCAGGCTCCCCTCTTTCCAGCCTTCCAGTTAAGACAAATTACGGCGGTGGCGGTAGACGTTCAACGCGCGGTAGAAGCGGAGCCCACCAACGATGAGAGACAAGGATTGGCCAGAAAAGCTTGTCACTTACCTGCAAGAGAATTTAGACACCCCGTTTGAGTGGGGCACGTTTGATTGCTGCTTGTTCGCTGCAAATGCAGTTCACGCGATGACAGGAAAAGATTTTGCAGAGCCGTTTAGAGGTAAGTACACCACTGAAAAAGGGGCAGCCAAGGCGTTAATTAAATATGGCCATGGCGATATTAAAAGTACGTTAAATGCCATATTTGGTCCGCTTAAACCCCGTTTAAACGCAGGTCGCGGTGACTTGGTACTTGTTGAAACCGACACGGGTGATGCCTTAGGGGTTGTTGCTAGCGGTAAAATTTGGGTGGCGACACTAAATGGCCTTGCCACTATGCCTTTGAATCGCGCATTAGGTTGTTGGAGTGTGCCATGCCACCAGTAGCTGTCGGCGTTGCATTAGGGTTGGGAGCCGCAGCGGTAGGCGCTTCGGTTACGGTTTTAGGTGTTGGTCTTTCAGCTGCACTAAGTGCAGTAGCAATTGGCGTTGGCGGAGCTGCAGTAACGCATTTTCTGGGTGATGCCCTTACACCCGATATGGGCGACTATGCATCTGACCCTGCCACTGACCAGTCATTAAATACCAACGCTAACGATGTAAGAAAAATAGTGTATGGCGAGGCCCTAGTTGGCGGCAAAATCGTCGGCTATGCCAAGCCCACTATCGGTGGTGATGACTACCACATAATGGTGCTTCACCTTGTTGGCCATCCGTGTGAGAGCGTAGATATTTATGAAATAGAGGGGAAAACCAAGCGTGAGCTTTCAGGTTTAGTTTCTAGCCGAATCTATTTAGGCGACCAAACCACAGTGTGCCCACTTGCTAACCAATATATCAGTGGGTGGACATCGGAACATATAGGCGTAAACCAAACCTATGTGACGTTGAAAATTAAAGTTGATGATGAAGCATTCCCGAGCGGGTTAAACGAGATTAAATTCGTTGTTCGTGGCCACAAAGTTTACGACCCCAGAAAAGACACGACGCAAGGTGGTGATGGTGAGCACCGTTTCGATGATGAATCAACATGGGAGTGGTCAAGCAACCCATCGCTATGTAGTTACGACTGCTTACGCCGTTACGGCGCAAAGCCCGTTCCTCGTCGACGCCTTCCTATGGACTTTATTGCTGTTACCGCCAACTACTGCGATGAGCAGGCTATCTATAGAGACGCAGAGGGCAATGAGCAAACAGGAACGCGCTTTGAGGTTAACGGTGTTTTAAACAATGGCATGCGCCAACAAGACATGCTTAATCAAATTATGGCGTGCATGGGAGGCAAACCCTATCGTGTAGGTGGTGTCGTCTACTTTAAGCCCGCTATGTATGCTGGCCCAGCAACAATAGTCATTGACGTAGATAACGACTCAATGACGTTCCCAGAGTACCGCCCTCATCGCCCTTACAAAGAAAAAATTAACACGGTCAAAACCGAGTTTGTTAGCCCAAATCACAAGTGGCAAATGACCAATGCCCCTGTGGTAAAGAGCGCCGAGTACCGCGAAAACGACGGTGCTTACTTAGAGTCGAATCTGCGCTTCACGCTAATAACCCGCGACCATCAAGCGCAGCGAATAGGCAAGCTAGCAATGGAACGTAGCCGCGCGGGTTTTATGGCTACACACATTGTCCCGGGTGTTAGGCTAGATATCATTCCTGGTACATGTATAAAGTTTGTTGATGTCGAAACAGGCGTGAGTAAAGAATTTACCGTTGAAGACAGAGACTTTGATACTGAAAAACATCAGACCAAACTGCAGCTAATAGAAGATGCCCCGCAGATTTACCCTGACAGCTTTGAAGCTGCTGAAGGCGACTTAACGCCAAACACATCTTTGCCAGATGCTACCGTTGTCCAGGCTCCTGAAAATTTACTGTGGACAACCACCCCAAATGACAGCTGGCGGCAAGGTGTTTTAACGTGGGACCATCCATCGCCGGCTAACGTGATCAGCTATGTTGTTTCAGTCAGCAACAAAGACAGCCAAACACCCGAGACTCAACTAACATTTACGCCTGCAAACAGAGCTCAGAGCTTGGCGCACTTGCCTGTTGGTGTTTATACCGTAGCGGTATCTGCACGAAACCGATTTAGAACCAGTCCAGGCATCGGACGAGACATTACTATTGGAGTACCGTCGACGCCCACGCAAGGTGTGGTAGTAAATGTGTTGCCTGGTCGCATTGTGATTAACGGCCCTACTCTTCCCCATAACAACGCAACATATGAATGGAAGTACTCCTATGATGGCGATGAGCAGGAACATTTCGATAGCGCCATTTATATGGGTAAAGGCGACACCGTTACTATTACAAACACCCCACACGACGGCATTATCTATGTTTGGTATCGGCTTATTGATGGCGACCAAGTAGACCCGAATTGGCTAAGCTTCAGTGTTGCCGATTTGATAGGTACCACGTTCGACAGAGTAGACCCAGAAATCATATCTCGAATTCAATGGCCAGGCTTACCAGCGGCGCTGGGTGATCATATTGAGGCCATCACAAATGATGTGTCTCATTGGAGCACACAAACCAGTGAACAAGGGAATCAATACCAGCAGCTAATTTACAACCTGACTGAAGCGGTAAGTGCTAACCAGATTAACCGCACAGAGATAATCGGGCTTAAAGAAAAAGTAGGTACCAAAACCGTTGCTGCACAATTTACTGAATTCAAGCAGGTGAATATCGGTTATGAAGATGAAAACGGCGATTGGATAGTGGGTGCGCCCCTTGTTCGTGCTTTCGACGAAGTAAAGGTCGTGAACAAAGATGGTGACGAACTCTCAGTCATCAACTTCATGCAAGCACTTGAGACTCAACTAGGCGAATTGGGCGGCACTTATTACCTTGGCGTTGTAGATGAAAACGAAAATTTCACCGGGCTAAGTATCCAGGGCGGTAATGGCGACAGTGACATACTGCTTTACATGGATAACCTTCGCTTTGCGAGCACTGCAGGTGAAGTGTTCTTCTGGTTGAACACAATAAGTGGGCGACTTGAAATAGGTGCTAACACCGAGTTTAAAGGCACCATGCGTGCAGCTAGAAAGCTCGTCGTTTTACCCAATGTTATGGAAGTAGAAGACCCGTCTGGCTTCGGTCCAGACAACTTATGGATATGGAAAGGAAGCCCGATTCTCGATCAAAACGGAGAGCCTGACTACGGTGCCTTAACCAAACAAAATGCCTCTTTGGGGTGGCGCGACTTAAATGGTAACGAGTACTTCGGTGGCTCAGTTACGACTGGGCAGCTAATTAACGGTGGTGATACCACGTTGCTTACAGAGAACCCTTCTGTAATCGTCGGCCCTTTCACCACCAATGGCAACCCCAAGCAAGTGAGCTATGGCATTAGCTGGCGTGGCTTCAGTCAAGAGGATGGCTATTGCCCAACGGGTGAAACCTTTGTTCCGAGTTGCACCATTATTCTAGAACGCGCATTAGGTAATGGTGGATGGGCACAGGTCCAGTCGCATGAAGTTACTGGCGAACTACAATACCGTGAAATCCATGAGCCTGAAATATCTAACGACCCCAGTGGGCGTCTCTGTAATCGAAACGAGGTGACGAACTCATCTTTTACGTACACCGACACCAACACAAGCCAAGACACATTTTCATATCGAGTGCGAGTGGTGAATCAGCAGCGGTACCACGTGATTCAATTCATCCTGACGCAAAACCTTAATCTTATCAGCGTTGAGGAGCGGCCTTCATGAGTGCAGTGAGAGAGTTCCCAAGCGTTAGTGTTAATAACAACAATAACGTCATTCAAATAAACACCAATGACTCAAACTTCTCAGTAGTGCCGGGTAGCGTGATTTTTATTGCAGGTGATAGGCCGCGGTTGGTAACTAGTGGGGACACTACGAACAGAACATTAACATTAGCAATTGCGTATAGCGGAAATGATATCGTAGAGAAAAGCGCAACACTCATACCGCTTGGTCAGAACAGTGCTCTATTGGACGCTATCACTTCACTTACACAAGCACAGAACGGACTAGCTGAAGCATATGGTGACGGTCCTGGTACCGTAGGTGAAATTAGTTGGACAGCAATTTTAAACCCACCACCAACAGCTACGCAGTGGCCTACTTGGGTGCAAGTTCGCGGTGATATAAACGAAGTACTTCCAGAAGCAGCGACTCGTTTTCCTACCTTTCCTGAAATTGGCGGCAAGGTGTCTGTCGAGCAGCTGCCCGATGATATCGACACGGACAATAAGCGCACTCAGGCGCTGAGTCCTCGCATTAAAAGAGAGCAAAGCTTAAGCCAACGTCTAACCGACTATCCAACGCTAAAGAAAACCGAAGTGCGTCCTACTTCCTCGCCTAACAATAAGCGTCTCATTGAGTTTGATGATGTAAGAACCGAAGTGCACATAGCGATGACGGATAGCTGGTTCACTATACCAACGACTATCGCCAGCCGTTCTTTCCCTATTTTCTATCGGGGATTGATACTTCGCTTTAACAATAGTCAAGCTTACAGCGGAACCATAAAAATGCGTGTGTTCCCGATGGGAACAGGCGGCGATGGTTTGCCTAACAACCCAACATTGGCTAACCATGAATGGCACGAGTATGAGACTACAGTAACTAATCTCTACAAAATTGGTGAATTTGGTAGCAAGTACTTCGAAGGGATCATTGAGTACATAGAACTAGACAGTGGTTGGCATCAGTTCGATGTAAACCAATCTGATGTAGGTTCTTTGAATGCTAAATTCGACGTGGCCTTTGGCACATTCCGCTCACCATTCAGAACCTTTTACCAAAAAGCGGATGGTTATTGGTACAGCGAAGATATGTTCCCCAACGTCCTTGATGAACTTGGTCCAAGTTGGGCGCAGGATGCCAGCAACCCTCGCAAATTCACTGTTACTGATGCAACGAGCGGCAGTGACGCTCTCAGGTTCTTTAGTGATTCCTTTGACGATTTTCAATTTGAAGTAGTGTTAGTCGCTGAATATCTCAGCAACACGCTAGCTCTGACCGTTTCAAATCGTGACCCAAACCGAATGTACTACGCAGGTTCTGGAAGGTTCATTACTGACGAGCGCATCTATTTTAAACGCGCTGGTTCAAAAGTGACTGGTGCTATCACTGTTGAGTCAATAAAAATGAGAATCCCACACTATGGATAGGCTCTTTGATATCAATTTATCTTCAGCCAATGGCTGGACTGACGGGCAAGAGTGGGCAGAGTGTAACCCAGCGCAAGAGCTTGAGTCGATTTACAGACGCGTATTTTCTACAAGTGAAGAAGACAACCCCGACTATCGAATTGACCCCGGGGATAATTTCTTTATTGCTTCCGCTTCTAACAATGTACGTGACTGGACGCCGAGAACATTACCGTGGACATTCGACATTCCAAAAGGGCGAGATGGGAATCCACTATCATTCTACTTTGGTCTTCAAGTGGGTGAGCGTGAGATTGACGAAAATTTATTTAATCACAGCCCATTCATGCAAAAAGTGTCAGGTGACTTTATCGTGCTTGGCGCTAACTACCACCGATTTTACGGTTTAAAAGTCAAAGACTCCGATCCTGTATTGAAGCTCAGTAAAGATAACCGAGGCGGCGAGGTGCATGGCGCATTGCTCATCAATACGCCGCTCATCAACACGCAGGGCTACGCTATGTTTGATTGGATATTACGCAAGCTCACGTTCATTAACACGTTTTTCAAAGCACTCGATATCCCTTTTAGCTCTAGCAAGGTGTCAACTCAAGACTTTGAAATAAGCGGAAAGGGCGATATTGGTATTGTGATTCGTGCTGGCCACTCCGAAATGGAAGTGATAGGCGGCACAATTACTAATGAAAACCATGAGTTCAGCGAAAATGAAACGTTACTGCACGGTTTAGAGTTAGAGCAAGGCGATAACGCCGTTGTGCGCTATGTGGAAACCAAAGGCTTTAGTGGCAACGGGTTTAAGTTCGGCTGTGAAGTCGATGTAAAGGGACTTATTTCAGACCATGATGGCGCTGGTATTGAGTTCTTGGAAGAGTCTACCGCGCGTGACTGCATGGTTAGCTGGACGCGGCAGTTGGCTGGACAGAGCTTTGCTTATTACTTCCATAAAGATGGTGAACTGAATAACTGCGGTTGCAACCTAGATGAGACAGGCGGGTTAGGTGTAGTTGTTATTGGCCCCAATGCCACTGTAACCATCAACGGTGGAGATTATCGCGCACACTTGCCGTTACCGTTTCTATCGGCTCTTGGAGCCTGTACCGTAAGGCTTAACAACGTAACGCTAAATGGGGTTCTATACAACGAAACAATTGAGCTTACAGAAGGCGAGTCTTGGCGTGGCGTTAAAGCTACTGTGACACCCAATGTTATACCCGTATACGCGAACAAAGCACTTTCTCTCCCGTACATGCATATTCCTGCGATGGCTGATGCGATTGCAGTGCAAGGCTCAGAACGCCCGTTTGAAAATGTGATCACGCTTCCTAGTGGGGCAAGAATAGCTCCCACGCCTGATGGGTCACTGCGTTACATTCCAGCTGAAGCGTGGCTGCATTTAGACCCGGGTGAAATAGGTACTGATTATTTCAGGTATTCAACTGAAACACTTATCTACATGCATACTTTTGAAATACTGCCTTCACCTGAAGTTAGCGCGAAAGTTGTACAGCCTGATGGATTTGGCGGTTCGGGATGGTCTAAGAGTGGTGGCAATTACTACGCGAATGGTACAAGCAATCCACTAACGGCAAACTACAACTTTGAAGCCGATGAAGTTTACCAAGTATCACTAAAGCTAGTAGATAAGCTTAGTGGCTCGGTCACCCCTAAAATCGGTAGCGAATTAGGCCAATATAGCCACAGCATTGAAGGAACAGAGGTATGGCTTATCCGTGCGCCAGCCAATGCAACACAGGTTCAAATTACGGCTAGTGGCTACAAAGGCAACGTTCAGAATATCTATGTGCGTAAGCTCCTAAGAACGGAAACACCAGCAGTGCCTACCCTTGCTGGCTCAGTTTCTGGAGCGACAGTTGACTTGCATTGGAAGCTACCGCCAGTAGATAGACTTAAATTTCGGTATACCGCAGACATCCACGTCCAAAACCAGCAGCTTGATCATGATGCGCAATCAGGCTACTACCGCAAAGACGCCTCAAAACGTTACTTGTTTGAAAACGTTTGGTCGGAAGGTAAACGTAAAGGCATAAGCCTCTACGGTGCAGTGTCTGTTGAAGTCGATGGTTTTAAATGCACTGGTGGCTATGTAGGCCAAAGTGATACATGGCAAGTCGGCATACAGGTAGATTTATACAACCCTTACGCCCAAATTCAGCAACTCGGCAACCTCAGCATCGACTTAGGCCTAGAAAGTAACTTTGCGAACTATCAGGCGCAATTCGGTAATTCTGACCCAATCGTGGTGAACGGCGCTTACTCAGGCGAAGAAAGCTACTTGTATAGCGCCCATATCTACAATGCTGATTTGCGTAATGGCTCGGACGCTGTAACCGACCTTAAGAAAAACACGGAGGTTAACAACGCGTATTACCAAGGTGCCTGCAAGATGGTCAGAACACATAAGCATGGTAAAGCGTTAATGGCTAACAGTGCGTTTTCTCAGTCCTACGGCACGCGCGAAGTATTCTCTGTACAGCATAGCCCTGCAATTATTGAAATATGGAACTGCAGTATTGATGGCATACGCTGCGTCAATGTGCCTCAACTCGATAATCAGAAAAAAGATAATAGTTATTTCTATGAAGGTCGTGGAACGCTACAAGGGAAAAGAGGCGCTATCGAAGTGCTAAAAACCTACCCGACTCTTGACGACCTTAACCGTTTTGCAATGACAGACATGGAGTTTCAATACAAAAGTTCAGGCGGTGCTAGCTGGTACGGTTTGAACTTCCCTGATGTTGAACTTCCTGGTGTCATCGGAGCTTTTAAACGTTCATTTTCACTTTCTTCAGGCACATACCAGATCAGATGCCGTTGTTACAACGGTGCGCTTGTTGGCGCTTGGTCTAACACAATTTCAATTACAGTATAGCGAGAACAAGCAATGGCAGAGACAGTACACAGTTTCAGCGATCAGGAAAGCGGTTCACCGTTACCGCAAGGGTACTCTACCGTTGAGGGTGGCTGGCAAAATTTTGGCAACAACTCAGGGTTAACACCTACATCCACATCAGGACTTAATGTTCTTGGTGTTCCAGCGGATTTCACAGAGGGATACTTTGAAGCGACGCTGAGAGCCAGAGACACTAGTAACACAACATACGCCAGTCTGCGGTTTCGTTATCAGGATGATGACAATAACTGGTTGTTTCAATGGCGAGCCAGCGATGGCGCAGTTAGGTTTGTTAAGCGAATCAATGGTGTAAACACTATTTTTACAGAGGTGGATACGACTGTTCAGGGCAATGGCGCTATCGCAACATTAAGAGTTTCTATCTCTGATGACACCCTAACTCCGTCAGTCAATGGCCAAGTAATCACTGGCGCTATCGTAACTGACCCTGCCCTTAATACATTCCAAACAACTCATGTTCGCATATCAGAACAAACATACGCAATTATGGCAGTTGCATATGATAATGTGGCTAGTGGTGGCGGCACTGGCGGTGAAAATGGACCTGACGATCCTTTACCTGCTTTAACGATGCACAATATCGAAGGTTTCGCTCGCCAGTACACTAAGGCCGGTAAGATATTTGATAATCACAGTGCTAACGTTACAGACCGCGAGTATTGGATACGCTTGTATGAGACAAAGGACTGGCCTAACTGGCCTCACGAGCAATATCCCGT
>Ga0066860_10000776_pt1 | contig 14254 bp, 9 predicted proteins | sample ETN07SmetaG_FD_65601 | JGI IMG/M metagenome (GOLD analysis project Ga0066860, IMG submission 65601) | Marine microbial and viral communities from oxygen minimum zone, Eastern Pacific Ocean - ETNP2014F14-07SV275 | ecosystem: Environmental > Aquatic > Marine > Oceanic ... | reverse complement strand
AATTTCTTTATCTAATTTCTTGTAAAATGCATATGAATCTAAATCTTTTGTATTTGATAAAAGATCTATAATTTTTTTACTACTAAGGTTTAATGGCATCTTCTTCATCTGTGATGGTAGGAATAGCTCTTATTAGTGTTTTAGTATAGGAGCTTGTTGGATTATTAAAAACATTATTAGTAGCTCCAAGTTCTTCAATTTTACCTTTGTTCATTACCACAACTTTATTTGCAATATTCCTCACAACACTTAAATCATGAGTTATAAATATATATGTTAAATTAAATTGTTCTTTTATATCTAAAAGCAAATTTAAAACTTTCGATTGAACAATCACATCAAGCGCAGATGTGGGCTCATCTAAAATCAGCACCCTTGGTTCCGCAGCTAATGCCCTTGCAATTGCTACTCGTTGTTTTTGACCTCCTGACAAAGTATCAGGATATCTTACCATGAATTCTGGCTCTAACCCTACATACGAAAGAAGTTTTTTAACTCTCTCAGTAATTTGATTTTTATTAACAACATTGTGAATCTTTAAAGGTAAAGAAATAGTGTTTAGAATTGTTTTCTTTGGATTTAATGTCGACATTGGATTTTGTTGAACATATTGAATAAGCTTTCGTTGATACAAACTGCGTTTTCTATGAAGTTGATTTTTTTCAAACCATATATCACCATTGTCTTGTTGATAAATACCAAGAATGATATTAGCTAGAGTTGTTTTGCCAGATCCTGATTCTCCAACTATTGCAAAACAATCTTTTTCTTCAATTATTAAATTAATGTCTTGTAATGCTTTAACAATAGTATTCTTAATAAAAAATTTTTTTGAAATATTGCTTATTTTAATCATAGCTATTAGTTAATGAACATACTTTGGTATTAAGGCATAATCCGGCGGATTGTTGTCATGCGTTGGCAATCCATCACCACTAAGTTTTGGAATAGATTCTAATAATGCCTTGGTGTAAGGATGACCTGGGTTTTTAAATAATTGTTTTTTGGTACCTTCTTCAACAATTACCCCTCGATAAATCACATATACTTTTTCAGCAAATTTTCTTACAACACCCATGTTATGGGTAATAAGCAAAACAGCTGTATTAGTCTCTCTTGTTAAATCATCCATTAAATCCAAAGCTTGATTTTGTATTTTTACATCAAGCGCTGTACTTGGCTCATCAGCAAGAAGTAATTCTGGTTTATTTATCATAGCCATTGTAATAACAACTCTTTGAGCCAAACCTCCGCTTAACTGAAAAGGATATGATTCTAAAATTCTTTCAGGATCTCTAATAGAAACTTTGTTTAAAGCTTCACAAGCTCTGATAAAAGAATCTTTTTTTGACATTTTTTTATCATTTAAATTAACTTCATAAAATTGATCTTTAATTTTAAAAACTGGGTTGAGAGCAGCTATTGGATCTTGAAAAATAATTGTAATGTTATTTCCTCTAATTTTTTTAAATTCATTTTGAGAAAGATTTAAAATATTTCTATCATTGAATAATATTTTTCCCTTTTTTGTAACATTTTTCTGATTTAATAATCCTAAAATTAATTTTGTAGTAACGGATTTTCCAGAACCAGATTCTCCTACTAAAGCAACCTTTTCACCTTTATTCAAATCAAGATTAATTTTTTTTAGTACATATGAAATTCCTTCATACATTTTAAATGATAATTCTAAATCTTCAATTTTTAGCAATTTATTATACATCTACATCAAACATGTCTTTAAGACCGTCTCCAACTAAATTAAATCCTAGAACAATAATTAATATTGCAAAACCAGGAAAAAGTGAAAACCACCACGTATCAGGTAAAAAAGAGGCTCCTTTAGCAACCATTGTTCCCAGATCTGGTGTAGGAGATTGTGCACCTAATCCTAAAAAACTTAAGGACGAACCAACTAAAATAACAAACCCAAGGTCTAATGTGATTTTTGTTAAAAGAGAAGGTAGGCAATTGGGTAGTATTTCACGAAACATAATATGTAATTTTGATGCCCCCATTATTTCTGCGGCAGTAATATATCCCTCTGTTTTAATTGATCTTGTTATATTGTAGATAAGTCTAGTATACCAGGGCCACCATGCCATCGAAACAGCTATCATTGTGTAAAATAAATTTGGTCTATCTAAGAGACCTATAATTGATAAAGCTAATACTAGAGCGGGGATTGCTAAAAAAATATCTGTAATTCTCATTAATATAAGCTCTGTTTTTCTACCAATATATCCAGCACACAATCCCATTGCCACACCAATAGGAACTGCAATCGATAAAACAACAAAGCCTAATGTTAGTGAGATTCTGTAACCAAAAACAACTCTTGTGAATATGTCCCTTCCTATCTTATCAGTGCCAAAAATATATTTCCAACTGGGAGGTTTAGATTTGTTTGCAAAATCAGTAAAAGGACCTACATGTTCTGGAAATGGAGTAATATACGGAGCAAGCAAGGCAAGTGATATAACGATCGTAACTATTACTAATCCAATTACTGAAAGTGGGTTTCGACTATACTTATAAAAATATTTTGTTTTAAATATATTCATATCAATCTTGTAATATTATTCTCGGGTTTAAAAATAAAACTATAAAATCAACAAACATATTAATTATAAGAAAAAAAATTGTAAAAATAAGAGCAGTTGCAACAATGCCGTTAAGATCTTTAGCAAGAATTACTTCAACACCATATTTTGCCATTCCTGGCCAAACAAAAACAGTTTCTACTAAAAAGGCATTACCCAGCATAAATGCAAAATCTAAACCTATAATTGTAACAGTAGGAATGGAAGCTGGCTTAAATGCATATTTTGTTGCAATTTTAAATTCACTGAAAGAATAAGATCTTGCGAATTCAATATATTGCTTTTCATAAACATCACTTAAATTTGTTCGTGTTAATCTTGCACAATTTCCAATGGCTGGGAGAGCAATAGCAAAACCAGGTAAAATTAAATGTGAAAAAGCATCTCTAAATACCCTAAAATTGCCCTCTAAAAGAGAGTCAATTAATAAAAGACCAGTAACTATTTTAGGAGGATCTAGAGTTTCATCCATTCTTTCATGAACAGGAAAGATTGGAATCAAATAAGCAAAAAACAACATCAATATAATTGCCCATAAAAAACTAGGTGTTACAACTCCCAGCAATGAAATAACTCTAGCAATATGGTCAATCCACGTATCTTTATATTTTCCAGATAAAATACCTAAAGGTATACCAATAAGGAGCATGAGCGTACCCGCCATAAGTATTAGTTCAAATGTAGCTGGAAAATAACTAATAATATCAACTATTACAGGTCTTTTAGTATAGGTTGATATACCCAAATCTCCTTGAAATAAATTTATAATAAAGATTTTATATTGAATAAATATTGATTCATTAAGATGAAGAGTTTCTCTTAATTGCTCAACCATCTCTTTAGTAGCAAATGGTCCAAGTGCTATTCTTGCTGGATCACCTGGTATGAGTCGAGCAAGACAAAAAATGACAATTGATACGCCAAAGAAAACAATTACGGAGATAAAAATTCTTCTTATAAAATATTGAGAAGCAGACAAGCTAATTAAACCAAAATTTACTAGGATGAAATTAAAGGCCGGTTGATCCGGCCTTTAATAAAGACAAACTAATTAACTGCCATTTCTCTAAAAGACAGATTTCTACCCATAGTACCATAACCTTGTTGAGTACTAATGGTATCTGAATTTGAAACACTTTGTGATATGGCTTGATACCCTACGAAGTCAGTGATGAATAGAGTAATAGCATTATCTATCATCAATTGATTAGCTGCTTGATAGATTTTAATTCTTTCATCAGCATTAGTTTCAGTACGACCTTTTTCTAAAAGAGCATCTAGTTCTGCATCTTGTGCCCATTCAGCAGACATCCAAGTGCCACCTCTTGAAGAGTGCCACTGTGCAAACATTAATGCATCTGGATCTGGAACATTTGCTAAAACTGACACTACAGTTGCATGAGGGGTGTTTTCCCAGTTTGCAACTTGCTCAGTAAATTTAGCCCATGGCAATCCAGTAACGGTAGCGTCAAAACCTAACTCAATAGCATTAGCTTGCAATTGAAGAGACCAAGGTTCTTCATAAGGCACTTCAGCAATCCAAGCTAAATCAAGAGTATAATCTGATGGATTATATTTACACTTAGCAAGTTCTGCTTTTGCTTTATCTATGTCTCTCTCAATTGGCGCTTTATTAGGATCATATCCTAATACACCAGAAATTAACGCACCACTAGATTTTTGACCCGCAACCATATCTTCTGTTATTGCAAAAGATAAGTATAAAGCATCATAATCATAGGCAAGTTGCAAAGCTCTTCTGCAATGGACATCATCTAACGGAGCTCTACGATTATTAAGTTTATTATACCATGAACCAGGTCTATTAATTTTAACTAAGTCAACACTATCCTCTTTTTCTAGCGCAGCTAAAACTTCATTTGGAAGCCACATGCTGGAAATCTCATGCTCACCTCTCATTAAAAGAGTTTTAATAGTTGCAGCTTCAACACTGTATTTGATTATTACTTCATCAGGAGCTTTAGCATTATGATCTAAAAAGTAATCATTATTTTTTGTTAAAACTGTTTTAACATTTGGATCATGTTGAGTTATTTTATAAGCACCAGTTCCAGCAGAAGTTGTCAAGAGATATGCTTCTCCATAATCTCCATTATCACCGTAATTGCCATCTACTGTTGTATTGGCTTGAACATCATCTTTGTCAACTATCGCTAATCGCATTAAGCTTGCTATTAGAGGGGCAAAAGGCTCTGATGTTTTTATTTGAACAGTTTTTGAATCTAAAGCTGTAACACTTTCTACAGTTCCAAATAAAAATGAGAATCCTTGACCCATATCCATTAATCGATTGAATGAATAAACAACATCATCTGCGTCTAGAATGTTTCCACTATGAAATTTAATGCCATCTTTTAAAGTGACATTAAGAGTAGTGGCATCCGCATACTCCCAACCGCTTGCAAGATGCGGTGCCAAACCCGCACCATTTTTCAATTCATCAACTAATGCATCATAAGTATTAAAGATGATTATTGAGTCAATGTTGTCTGAAAATTTAGCAGGATCCGCTTCTCCGATTGCTGCTTCATCTGTTCTAATTACAGTTTTTGCATTAACAATAGAAAATGAAAAAAAAGCAAATAAAACTGTAGGCAGTATTAATTTGAAATAACTAATTAATCTCATTATTCCTCCTTTGATATTTTAAGTCTATCTCAATTAAAAAAAAATAAAATAAGTATTTCAAATCTTTAGATAAATAATGGAAATATATATAATTTTTATTAGTATTATTAGAAATCTAAACAGATTTAATACTTCAATCAAACTTATAAAACCTGTAATGCTCCTTTACATGCTCTACTGATATATAACCTTGTTTCAAATCATTTTTGATTGATGATATTCGTCTATTTTTTGGGTTGCCATAACCTCCACCACCGCCTGTCATAAAAGTGATTTTATCTCCTTTGGAAAGTTTAAAACCAGATTTTTTTGGCATATTAAATTTTTTTCCTTTTTTTTGATTAACTTCAACATTGTTTGCTCTAGCAGCACAACCTTCTTTAATACCCCATGGTGGGAATTTTGTTCTCTCAACTACTGTTGTAATAAAAGTGTCTTCAAGCATTTCAAATTCTAAATTTAACCCAAGACCTCCTCTGAATTCACCTGCCCCACAAGAATCTTTTGCAAATTCAATTTTTTTAATTAACCAAGGATTACGAGACTCCCAAATTTCAGTAGGAGAAATTCTTGTACCTGCAGAATTATGATGCATCGAAGTAACACCATCACCATTGTAAAAACCACCTTGACCAACAGGGTGAGGTGCTCCATCAGCCCATGGCTCACCATCTTTTTCTCTTTTACCCCACCATACTGCAGCGGCTAAGCAGCCACCACTACTAGCAGGAAATGCCTCAGGTAGTTTTTCAGATAATATTTTATAAATTATTTCTATGACTTGTAATCCAGGCCAACCATTTAAAAAACAAGGGGCAGGTGAAATTGGATGAAACATGGATCCTTGACGAGTTTTTATTATGAGTGGTCTAAAGAAACCTTCATTTGGTTGCTCACCATTTCCTGCCATCATACTAAATGCAACTCTAGCTTTGGATACTGTTGATGGTAATGGACAATTAATAGGACCATTTTGTTGGTTCGGAGCTTCAGTAAGATCAAGGATTATATTAGAATCTTTAACTTCTATAGATATTTTAAATTTTACAAGACCTTTATCGACACCATTACTATCCATTTGACCATAACCAACATAGATTCCATCTGGGATTTTACTTAAATTTTTTCTTACAAGTTTTTCACCATGATCATATATTTTTAGAACAGAAGCATAGAAAAGATCATATCCAAATTTTTTAACTATTCTTTTTAATGCATTAGCACCAGCTGTTACGCCATTTAGTTGTGCATTTAAATCTCCAACAATAGCTTTTGGAACTCTAGTATTTGCAATTATTAATTTGTAAATATCTTCTACTAGTTTTCCTTTTTTAATTAATTTTAGACCAGGGTAAATTGTTCCTTCTTGAAATATATCTACAGTATCTGTTGAGTATGGTTCCTTTCCCCCAGTGTCCAACCAATGAGCTTTTATTGCGGTGTAACCGATAAGTTTATCATCTAAAAAAACTGGCTTAACTATCGCAACATCTTGAGAGTGAGACCCTGAACCATAAGGATTATTGTAAATAATTACATCACCTTCAAATAAATTATTTTCTCCGCCTACTTCTTTTACAGCCTGTTCTACACAAAAACTTAATGTTCCCATGAAACCGGGTAAACTTGGAGACTGGGCTAGCATGCAATAATTTTTATCATATATTGCACTTGCAAAATCCAATACTTCATAGATAATAGGTGAAAAAGAACACCGGATTAATGTTTTTTTCATTTGTTCTGCAGCTGAGTTTAAACTGTTTCTTATTATTTCAGTTGTAATAGGATCAACATAATTATTATTAATACTTGGGAGTATTTTTGATTTAAAAATATGAATTGTCATTTATATTTTTCTGGTTAATATTAGTTGAATTATATATTGCATCTGATAACTTTAAATTAAATAATAAATTTATTTATGTCTTCAAGAATTGGTGTTGATATCGGGGGTACTTTTACTGATTTCATTTTATATGATGAAATAGGCAATACTGTAACAATTGATAAAATAACAACTACACCGGATTCTCCTGAAAGAGCCGTTATTGATGTAATAAAAAAAAATTTAACCAAAGATGAATTGGGAAAAATTGATTTTTTTCTGCATGGTACAACTGTAGGTTTAAACTCATTACTTGAAAGGAAAGGTTCTAAGGTAGGACTTATATGTACAAAAGGTTTTAGGGATGTTCTTGAAATTAGAAGAGGAGATAGAGATGAAATGTACAATTTATTTTGGCAACCACCACCACCTCTTGTTCCTAGATTTTTAAGATTGGAAATTGAAGAAAGATTATTTGCTGATGGCACAGTTCACATTCCAATTAATGTTGATCAAATTAAAGATGCTTGCAATTTTTTTATTCAGGAGGGTGTAAATAGTATCGCTGTAGCTTTTATTAATTCCTATACAAATAAAAAACATGAAGTCATGGTTGAAAAAGAATTAAGAAAATTAGATTTTAAAGGTCAGATTTCATTATCGTCAATGGTATCTGGGGAGTATAGAGAGTATGAACGAACAACCACTACCGTAATTGATGCTTTTGTTAAAACAAGAATGTCAAATTATTTAAATAATTTAAAAAAAGAATTAAATTTATTAGGATTTAAAGGAAGTTTTCTTGTAACTCGCTCTGGTAGTGGATCTATGACTTTTGATGAAGCAGAAGATCGTCCATTTGAAACTATTATGTCAGGGCCAGTAGCAGGAGCAGAAGGTGCTGGTGAGCTTTCCAGAAAACTTGGTAATACAAATATGATTTCAGCCGATGTAGGTGGCACAAGTTTTGATACATGTTTAATTTTAAATGGAAGACCACAAATTCAATTTGAAGGCAAAATTGTCGGGTTGCCTGTACAATCTCCTTGGGTAGATGTGAGATCAATAGGAGCTGGTGGAGGCTCAATAGCTTATTTAGATGATGGTGGATTAATTCGATCAGGACCTCAAAGCTCTGGCGCTATACCAGGTCCAGCTTGTTATGAAAAAGGAGGAATTCAACCTACAACAACTGATGCTGCATTTTATTTAGGAATGCTAGGGGAAGGAAAGCTTGCTTCAGGATTACAACTTAATAAATCATTAGCCGAAACAGCTCTAAATTCTATTGGTAAAAAAACCAATATGACTGCTCATAATGTTGCGAAAGGTATCTTAAAAATTAGCAGCGCTAATATGGCTGACGCTATAAGAGAAATTACAATTGAACAAGGAATTGATCCAAGAGAATTAAAGTTACTAACCTTTGGTGGTGCAGGTCCACTCATGTCAAATCTTATTGCTAAAGAACTTGATATAAAAGAAATCATAGTACCTCCATACTCTGGAAATTTTTCTGCATGGGGATTGCTAGGAGCAGATTTGTTGCAAATGAATGCTAAAACAAAAATACTTCGTTTATCAGATGAAACTATTGATGAATGTAATAATATTTTAAATGAATTATTTTACGAATTACAAAAAAGACAAAAAATAGATTTTGCTACAACAAATCAAATTAAAGAAATTGCACTAGATATGCGCTGGATGGGTCAAGAGCATACAATTACATTAAAGTTAGAAGATGAAAAAAATGGAAAAATTTTAATTGATTCTGAGACTTTAAAAACTAAATTTATGGAAGAATATCAAAGAACGTTTGGAAGTAAATTAGATACGATAGTTGAAATTGTTTCTACAAGAGCATCTTTAAGAGTTCCTCTACCAAGAAAATCAGAAAAAGGAATTATAAATGAAGAAGAGATTTCAATATCTAGTGATTCTATAGATTGTTATTCTTTTACTAAAGATGAAGATATCAAATTTAAAATTATATCAAGATCAAATGTGAATTCTAAAATGTCTGGTCCTCTTATAATTATTGAGAGTACTGCAATTACCTATGTGGACGTAAATTATGATGTAACTAGAGATACAGATAGTAATTTGTTAATTGTTAATAGTGAGATGAAATAATTTATGAATAAAGATCTTCATCATTACAAATGTGGAATAGATAGAAAAATTGAAAAATCAAACATTGATCCAATTACTACTCAAATAATCAGAAACTCTTTAAACTCAGCAGCAGAGCAAATGAAAAGAGCACTCTGTCGGACTGCAATGTCACCTATTATATATGAAGTACTTGATTTTGCAGCTGCTATTTATGACAATCATCTGAGACTGCTATCACAAGCACCAAGTTTGCCTTTATTTATGGGTACTTTGAATTTTTGTATTGAGGAAGCTGTTAAGGGTGTAGGCGGAGAGAAAAACTTAAATAATGGAGATATTATAATTTATAATTCTCCTTATGGTACTGGCTCCCATCCTCAAGATGCTGCTTTGGTTATGCCAGTTTTTTTTGAAAATGAAATAATTGCTTACACAGCTATAAAAGCTCATTGGTTAGATATTGCAGGTAAAGAACCTTATTCAACAGACACTGTTGATGTATTTCAAGAAGGAACTGTTTATCCTGGTGTAAAATTATTTAGTAAAGGGGAATTGGTTGAAGATATTTATAAAATGTGTCTTGCCAATACACGTGTACCAAATTCAGTTGCAGGAGATATTAATGCACAAGCTATAGGAGTAAAAGCAGGTGCAACAGCTCTTAAAAGAATAGTTTCTAAATATGGATTAACAACATTTAGAGAGGCTTCTGAGGAAATATTTGATGCTGGGGAAATGATTGTGAGGAATTATTTAAAAAAAATTCCCAATGGTGAATATTCAGGTTCGGGTCAAATGGATAGTAATGGTGTTGAAGAAGGACTTGTACCATTTGATCTTAAGGTAATTATTGAAGATGAGAAAGTTATTTTAGATATGTCTAATGCACCACCTCAACAAAATGGACCAATTAATTGTCCTCTACCATCTACAGTTTCAACAGCAAGAGTTGCAATGAGTATGCTTGCTGGAAGTAATGAGGCACCAAATGAAGGTTTTTTTAGACCAATAGAAGTAATTACAAAACCTGGCACACTTTTTCATCCATTATCTCCAGCACCATGTTTTTTATATGGATGGCCAGCTCTGCAGGCTATTGAAGTTATTTATAAAGCATTAGGTACCAAGTTTCCTGAAAAGGTTCCTGCAAGTAGTGGTGGTTGTATAAATGGGATCGTTTATTGGGGGCAAAGAGAAAAAAGTGGTGAACCATGGGCCGATGGATCGCCTCATCCTGTAGGCCAAGGTGCTAGTTATTTTGGTGATGGTGCAACTTGTATGCATCATGCTGAGTCTGCAACACGATTTGCTCCAGCTGAAGTTTGGGAAAATAGGAATCCATGGTTAATTAATCGAGTGGAACTTATTCAAGATAGTTGTGGGGCAGGAAAAAATAGAGGTGGTTTAGGAGTATATTTTGAAATTACAATGTTAGAAGATACTTTTGCAACTACAGTATGTGAAAGAGTAAAATTCCCACCATGGGGATTAAATGGGGGTAAAGAAGCTCTCGCAAATAATTGTTTTGTTATAGATCAAGATGAAAAGTCAATTGAAGTTCCTAAAGCAACACGTATTCCTATTACAAAAGGCAAGAGAATTCTTTTACAGTGTGGTGGTGGAGGAGGTTATGGAGATCCAAAAGAAAGAGAAACAGCTAAAGTTCTCGATGATTATAAACAAGGTTATATTTCAGAAAATTATATTGAGAAGTATTATCCTAATGTAAAATTAACTTAAATGTTAAGAGTAGCATCAGATGTTGGAGGAACATTTACAGATTTAGTTTATTTTGAAGTTGATAAACAATCTGGGCAGGCAGGAATAATTCAAACTGCAAAAAGTGACACAACACCAAATAGCTATGAGATTGCAGTTTTTGATACAATCAATAAATCAAAAGTTGACATTGCGGAATCTATTTTTTTTGCTCATGGCACTACTGTAATTATCAATTCAATTACTGAAAGAAAAGGTGTTACCACTGGTCTCATTACAACAAAAGGCTTTAGAGATACTTTGGAAATTGCAAGGGGTGATCGACCAGATTTTTTTAACTTACGTTATAAAAAACCTCAACCATTTGTACCAAGATACTTAAGAGCTGAAATTCCAGGTAGGATAGATTTTTTGGGAAAAGAAATACAACCTCTAGATTTATCAAATTTAAATTCAATTCTTAATAATTTTAAAAAATATAAAGTTCAGGCGATTGCTGTATGTTTAATTCATTCCTATGCTAATTCTTTGCACGAGCAAAAGGTTGTTGATTATATAAAAAATTATTGGCCTGATGTTGATGTGGTATCTTCCCATCAAATAAATCGCGAATGGAGAGAGTATGAAAGATCAAACACAACTGTATTATGTGCATACGTTAAACCAATAGCTAGGAATTATCTTGATAAACTTAGCAAAAAATTAAAGGAATCAAATTTTTCAGGCAATCCATATGTCATGCAATCCAATGGAGGAATAGACACTTTCGAAGCAACAAAAATTATTCCTTTAACAATGATTGAATCAGGTCCAACTAGCGGTGTTCTAGGTGCTGCTGAGTTAGGTAAATTAATAGAAGAAAAAAATATCATTTCATTAGATGTTGGTGGTACTACGGCAAAATGTTCACTAATCGAAAATGGTAATGTTAAAATTAATACCAACTATTGGATTGAAAAAACACGTTTATTCGCAGGTTACCCAGTTATGTTACCTGTTGTTGATATAGTTGAGATAGGTAGTGGTGGGGGAAGTATTGCATGGGTTGACGATTATAATAAATTACATGTGGGTCCACAAAGTGCTGGAGCTGACCCAGGCCCTGTTTCATATGGTAAAGGAGGTAATTTATTTACAACCACGGATGCAAATTTAGCAACCAATAGAATAAATCCAAACTATTTTTGTGGTGGCGAAATAAAAGCGGATATGAATTCCGTAAATAAATATCTTGAGGTGCTTGCTAAAAATTTAAATTTATCCATCGAGGAAACATCTAGAGGCATTATTAGAATAGCCAATAACAATATGATTAATGCTTTAAAATTAGTTTCAGTTAATAAGGGATATGATCCAAGAGATTTTACTTTAGTTGCATTTGGAGGAGGAGGAGGGATGCATGCTGTCTCTTTAGCCAAAGAATTAAATATTCCTAAGGTAATAATTCCAGTGAATTCTTCAGTTTTTTCAGCCTGGGGAATGTTAATGAGTGATCTCAGGAGAGATTTCATTTTAACTAGATTAACCACTATGAAAGAAGATGCAGTAGAAGTATTAAATGAAACATTCAGAAACATGGAAACTGAAGCAATTAAAAATTTTGAAAAGGAAAAAATTACTAAAGAATCCATAACATTAAAAAGATTTGGTAGCTTTAGATATCTTGGTCAAGATCATTCTGTAGAAATACCATTAAGAAATGAAAATTATAATCAATCATCAATAGGTGAAATAATTAATGATTTTCATGATCAATATGAAAAGGAATTTACTTATAGATTAGATAGTCAAGTTGATATGATTCAATTTCACTTAGTCGTGTTCGCTAAAATTGAAAAACCTAAACTTCAAAAAAGACGAAAAACAGGAATCAACATTGAGAAAACTGTAAAAGAGCAACGCAAAGTTGATTTTGATGAACAAGGAATTCATGATTCAAAAATATATGATTTTAATATTTTAGAGCCCGATATGGAATTTTCAGGTCCTGCAATTGTTGAGGATCCAAGTACGACAGTTGTAATATTTCCTGGTCAAAAATGTAAAGTTGATGATTACGCAAATTTACATATTACTTTTACGAATGGCGATAAATGAAGAAAAATCTTGATCCTATCACAGTTGAAATAATCCAGAGTTCTCTTCAGGCAGCATGTGATGAAATGTTTGTTGCAATGAGGAAAACAGCTATGAGTTCAATTATATATGAAGTTCTTGATTTCGGTACAGCTGTAACTGATACAAATGGAAATATAGCAGCCTCAGGGGCTGGCATCCCAGCGTTTATTGCAATGTGTGATAAGGCAGCTCAAGCCGTAATAAAAAAATTTGATAGTAAAGATATTAGAGAAGGAGATATTTTTGCTACTAATGATCCATACAATGGGGGCGTTACACATTTAAATGATGTTATTGTTGTAACGCCAATTTTTTGTGGTGGTGAAAGGATTGCATGGAGTGCAAATATCGCGCATTGGCCAGATCTTGGAGGGATGGCTCCAGGAGGGATATCTGCTGATGCTACAGAAATTTTTCAAGAAGGTCTTCAATTACCTGTAATTAAAATGATTGAGCAAGGCAAGCCAATCAGATCGGTCATTGATATTATTACAGCTAATAGCCGTGTTCCTCAATATACCTTAGGTGATATGTGGGCTGCTATAGCTTCAATAAGAGTCGGTGAAAAAAGAATTATTGATATTGCAAAAAAATATGGAGTGGAAACATTTAAGCAATCTGTAACACTATTTATGGATTATGGAGAAAAGGCCTCATTGGGCGCATTATCAAAATTACCTGAAGGTACTTTTCATGGAGAAGATTTGCTAGATGATGGAAGGAAAATCCAAGTTGATGTAACAGTAACTAAAAATGAATTTATTGTTGATTTAAGAAACAATCCTAAACAGGATGAAGGTCCGAATAACGCCTCTTATGATGGAACAGTAGTATCCGCTCAAATGGCATTTAAAGGAATAACCTCAAGTGATTTTGTTTGTAATGCAGGAACTTTCCGGCCATTAAAAGTGATATGCGATGAAGGGTCTATGTTTAATCCAATTAGACCAGCGGCACAGGGGATTTACTATGAAACAGATATTAGATCTTATGACTTAATTTGGAAAACAATCTCACATTTAAATCCTGAAAAATCTACAGCTGGAAGTTTTGCTTCAATTTGTGGAACTTTTATGGGCGGCCAGCATCCAGATACTGGCGCTACATTTATAATTATCGAACCACAGGTTGGAGGTTGGGGTGCTTATGATGAAGGTGATGGTATGAATGCAAATTTCTCGGCTTTTCACGGGGATACGTTTAATACGCCTGCTGAAATTTC
>Ga0066860_10000762_pt1 | contig 14384 bp, 18 predicted proteins | sample ETN07SmetaG_FD_65601 | JGI IMG/M metagenome (GOLD analysis project Ga0066860, IMG submission 65601) | Marine microbial and viral communities from oxygen minimum zone, Eastern Pacific Ocean - ETNP2014F14-07SV275 | ecosystem: Environmental > Aquatic > Marine > Oceanic ... | reverse complement strand
GCAGTGAAATCCGGGGCAGGTTTAGCAACTAATGCTGACATATTCAACTCCTCTAAATAAAATCTGTTTTTAACGAAGCGTTTACTGTATCACAATTTTCACGAGGCATTCAATTCTGATCAACAAGGCCCAAAAAAAGTTTTATTTGCCCTGTTGGGCGGTATATATCCATTCCACTATCTTTCTCAGTCTTGACACACGAGAGCACCCTACTTACAATAATTTAAGCGGCGTGACCAGCGTGATACCCCATTCGGGGCATGAAGGCTGATGAAAAATATAACGCGCTGGAGCCTATTAGCAATAGCTGTTTTTGGCAAGCAAAGAGTCATCTCGAGTTAACGAGTTCTTGCCCAGTAGCCACCGGCGGCTCGCCGGCGCCTGGTGGGCGGAAAATATATTTTTATGGATATTCTGTTTTTAGGAACCGGGACCTCTACAGGGGTTCCTTCCCTGTGTTGCGACTGCGAGGTTTGCCTGTCAAAAGATCCACGGAACAAGCGCTTGCGTTCATCGATTCTGGTCCGGCAAAACGGCCATACCATTCTGGTCGATACCTCCACGGACTTCCGGCAACAATGCCTACTCTACGGAATCCGGAAAATCGATACCATCCTTTACACCCATCACCACGCCGACCATGTTCATGGAATCGATGAACTGCGCAGTTTTAACTTTTTCAACAAAACCATGTTGCCCGTTTATGGTAACGCGCAAACCCTGTACCACCTGAATAAAAACTTCAGCTATATTTTCGGAAAAGCCGATCAGGTTGGGGGCGGCATTCCACAACTGGTCCCCAAAGAGCTGGAAAACAAAACCTACCTCTTCGGCGATATCCCGGTCACCCCTCTCGACATCCAGCATGGCAAGTTGATCATCAACGGGTTCCGCTTCAAGGACTGCGCCTACATCACCGACTGTAGCGGCATCCCGAATACCACCCAGGAAAAGCTGAAAGGATTGAAAGTTCTAATTCTAAACGCCCTCGGATTCAAACCGCACCCAACCCATTTCAACCTCACCCAGGCCCTGGAAGCCGCCGAAACCTTGAAACCTGAAAGAACCATTCTGACCCACATCAACCATCATTTCGATTTTGAAAAAGTATCCCGCGACCTGCCGGAAGGAGTAGAACTTGCTCTGGATGGAATGCAGATCGAAATTTAACCGGGCAAGGGCAAGTCAAGCCGAGACAACCCTTTGCCAGCCAAACAGAGTTATTGCACATTGCCACCGGCGGCTCGCCGGGGGTTAGTCGAAATCGAAATCCCGCAAAGGTTTTTCGCCGAATCTATCCACATGCTTTGTTGATTCTTTGAAAATTTCATCGAGAACCCGGCCCCGTTCCTTCTGGTTCTCCCTATTTTTTTTGAAAATATCTTCATTTTCCATTTTTTTGTTTTCCAGATCCTTCACCATATCGGTGAGGGAAACCACCGGCTTGGGTTTTCTCTCTTCCCAAATTATCTCGCCGGTTTTTTGGTCCACCTGAAGTTTAGTTTCGCAACAGGGGCAGGTAATCTCTAGTTTTTTTGATCCCATTTCCAACTCTTAACAAAATCATTTATAACTTGCCTCCTTACCGGGAAGCCGTTATTAATTATATCAGATTTATAAGTTGAGGAAAAACGGAGAAGCATGAAAGGATATTTCATTACAGGAACCGATACCGGCGTAGGCAAAACCGTGGTGACCGCCTGCCTGGCTACCCTGTTCAAAAACCGGAGTGAAGATGTCGGGGTGATGAAACCCATAGAAACCGGGGTGGACCCCGAATGCAATTCCTCCGCTAACTCCGATGCCAAGTTTCTGATGGAAGTTTCAGGAGTTCAGGACACCTTGGAGGAAGTCTGCCCTTACCAATTAAAAACCCCCGCATCGCCCTACCAAGCCGCAAAATTAGAGAACAAAACACTCGATCCCGAAAATATACTGGAGAAATTTCGAGCCCTTCAGTCCAAACATTCCATAATGCTGGTAGAAGGCATTGGCGGCCTCATGGTCCCGATCACCCAACGTTATAATGTGGCCGACCTAGCCTTGCAAATGAGACTCCCCCTTATCATCGTCAGCCGCGTACAGGTAGGCACATTGAACCATACCCTGCTGACCATCAACGCCGCCCGGCAACACAGGTTGAAACTCGCAGGCATCATCCTTAACCCATCCCATGATGCCGAGCTAAATAAAATTGAAGAAGAACAAGGAAAACTGATCGAAGAATTTTCAGACACACCCATTCTAGGCTACTGTCCGTTCATCGAAGATGTTTCCGCCAAAGGGATAGAAAATAATCTGGAGCGATTGCAGGAAGAATTCCCGACCCATCACTTCTCCGGATCGGACTTGAACTCGTAGCCTTTTTCGCGGTGGGTAATAATATATTTTGGGGACTGGGGTTTCTTCTCAAAATATTTGCGCAGGCGGGCTACAAAATTATCCACTGTGCGGGTTTCAGTCTGCGGATCATAACCCCAGACTTTTTCCAGCAATTCCTCTCGAGTCACTATATTTCCCTTATTCTTTACCAGCAGTTTCATCAGTAACGCTTCTTTAGCCGTCAGGTAGAATTCATCAGAACATCCCTTGGCTTTGCCACTGGCAAAGTTGATCCACATATCACCAAACTGAAAAACCCCCTGATCGTGCACTGGCTCCTTATACCATTCCCAGCGGCGCAGGATTCCTTTGACCCTTAGCAGGAGTTCCGGCAAGTGGAACGGTTTGGTCAAATAGTCATCGGCCCCGGCTTGCAATCCCAGTTCCCGGTCCTCATCCGTGGACTTAGCAGAAAGCATTAAAATCGGGAACCGCATGTCTGTGCTACGAATTCGCCTGGCCACCTCCAGTCCGCTCAATTTTGGGAGCATGATATCGAGGATCATTAAATCAAATTCCTCTTTCCCCAGAAGCTCAATGGCGGAATGGCCATTATCAACAAGAGTGACTCGATAACCCTCCCGCTCCAGATTGAACTGCAATCCCTTGGCAAGATGCGCTTCGTCTTCGACCACAATAATTTTTTTGTCGTTTTTATCCATCGATCCTCACAACCGTTTCAAGCCTCAACTTCCCGGCTAACGGGAAGCAGGACGGAAAATATCGAGCCTCTGCCCCTTCCCGGACTGGAAACTTTCAACCGGCCTTTATGGTTTTTGATAATTTCGCTTGAAATGAATAAACCCAGCCCGGCTCCTTCGATATTCTGTGTGTCCTTGTTCTGCACCCGGTAAAACTTTCTGAAAATCTTTTTCATATCCTTTTTGTCAAAGCCTATTCCCCTGTCCTCAAAATCCACTTCCCAGTATTTGCCTATTTTATGGAGATGTATATTCAACGAGGAACCCGCAGGAGAATACCGTAGCGCATTGCTGACAAGATTATTAAACACCATGCGCAAGGCCCTTTTATCCAGACTCAGCGTGGGAGATGCCTCCAGTTTCAAATCGACGGAACATTTTTTTTCCTCAAACTGGCGTTTATGACCTTTGACCACATCCGAAAGAAAATCTCCCAGATTCACAGGCTGAAACTGCAATGCCATGCTCTTGGGGTCGGCTTTGCTCGATTGCAGGATATTATCGATCAATCCGGAAAGACGTTGTGTATCCGACAGCATAGTTTCGACAAAATCTTTTCCCTCTTCATTCGAGACATCCTGGTATTTCAGGGTTTCGAGGTAAAGCTGAATGGAGGCGAGCGGAGATTTCAACTCATGCGAAACACTGGCCACAAAATTGCTTTGCATCTGGTTCAAACGGTTCTGCTTGTTCCAGTAAACAAAGATCACATAGAACCCGGCAAGAATCAGGAGCATCAGGAAACAACCCTCAAACAAAATCAGCCACTGAATTTCAGCAGTGAACAAATCTGGACGGATTTTCTGGGCAAACTCCTTGATTGCCAGGTTATTTTCCAGGTACCAGTTGATCCAAACCGCCATGAGGACGATCCAAGCAATCTGAACCCCGATAAACACCATGACAGGATGGAACAAAGCCCGTAATTTACCCATTGCCCCCTCTAATTCGTAGTCCTGTTCTGATAATCATGCTTTTTTTGCAACCTCCTGATTTCTACCACTTTACCAAGTTCGAAGCCTAAATTGAAAGCCTAATTATCCTCTGGGCGTGGGGCTAAAAAGCCATAACTCTTAAACCGTCAACACAGTTTAAGCGGACTAAAAAGCTGGGCTTCATTGCCAGCGGAGGTTCTTCGTCCAGAAGTTCCGATAATGGCCTGGGGCCCTTATATTACATAAGTTTTACAAACGGTTTTACCGAGTCAGGCTACCATGGAGTTGTTAAGAAACCTTAATTATGGGAGCTTTTCCATGACCAGTGATTCGGCTGAAAAATACCAACTCAAATTTAATCCAACCGCCACGGCCGTCTTAGCTCTTGTACATGGCATGGCGCTATTTGCCTTTTTTCCGTTTGCGTTTTCCTGGAGCGCAGTTGGGGTGATGTTTTTTCTGTACTGGCTCACCTCGTCACTGGGCATTTGCCTGGGTTACCATCGCTACCTCACACATCGAGGTTTCACCTTACCAAAGTGGCTGGCATATACTGTGGTCTTATTTGGAACTCTGGCCTGCCAGAATGGCCCCATCAAATGGGTCGGGCAGCACCGCATCCATCACGCAGGTTCGGACACGCCAGAAGATCCGCACAGTGCCAAAAAAGGTTTCTGGTGGGCTCATATTAACTGGATGTTTCATACCCATTCCAAGTTTGATGACGAGAAGGTGCTCCACGATTACACTAAGGATTTTTGTGAAGACCCATTTTACAAATTTCTCGACAAATATTTTGTTTTAGTTCAAGTAGTCTTCGGCTTCATCCTTCTTGCCATTGGCGGGGTTTCATGGGTCATTTGGGGGATCTTTGTCCGGTTAGTGGTGAGTTACCATTCCACTTGGCTGGTGAACAGCGCGGCACATTATTTTGGCTATGTGACCTTTCCGCTCAAAGATGATTTTTCCACCAATTGCTGGTGGGTAGGGCTTTTGGCCTGGGGCGAAGGCTGGCACAATAATCATCATGCGTTCCCCAAGTCTGCACGGCATGGTTTACGGCCTTGGGAAATTGACATGACCTGGTGGGCTCTTTGCATTCTGGAAAAACTCGGCCTCGCTAAAGACATTAAAGTAGCCCAGTTGACCCCCAACCCGGACCGCCAAGAAAAAGAAGCCCCGGCGTTTATCGGGAAAATTGTCACTCAATCGGCCTGACCACTAGGCGTGGAGCCAACTAGCAAATACTTTATTTGGCGAACAACCGCTTTCTCGGCTCAAAAAATCCTTTCCCAAACCCCTTCGGCATAGAGGTGAATATAGCAAAGACTCTTTAAGCCAAGTTAACGGGTACTTGCTCATTCACTTTATTGCACACTAGCCCTACGCCTGGTAGTCAAACTCCACATGGTAGCCCGAGTATTTGCGCAGGTTGATCACTCGCGTCTCAAAAATCAAATACTGGCCCTTGATGCCGGTCAAGCGGTCTGTGAATTCCGGGATTTTATCGAGATTATGACTGGTGATTTTTTCGGGAACCGATTCGACCGGATAAACCAGTTCCTGAATTTTTCCGTCCACCACAGCAGACCCTTTTAAAGCTTCCGGAAAGAGCTGGTGCGCCTTATCGCGGAGGGCAAGAAGGTCAACCTCTTCCACTCCCCCCTTGAGCATTTTGCGCCAATTGGTTTTGTCCGCAAAATGTTTCGCCAGGGCCACTTCAATCTGGCCTGAAAGGATCCGTTGCGGAACCCTGGCGATAATTAATCCTCTTATGGCCCCCTGGTCGATCCAGCGGTCGGGAATATTGGTATGCCGGGTTATGCCGACCTTCACTCCACTAGTCAACGAAAGATAAACAAAGTGATCGATATTGCAATGGGTTCGCCAGAACTCGCGGTCGGCCTCATTTCCTTTTTCGTGTACACATAGTTCCGGACGGAACGAGCACATGGCATTTTCCGGGAGGTCCCGGGAGCAAACAAAGCAATAGCCCTGATCATAGGATTTGCGGGTCTTCCGCCCGCATTCGATGCAGGTTATGGTACCTGTCCATTTTAAACCCATGGGCTTACCTATATGCGGATTCAAAGGATAGGAGTTTTTATCCAGATTTAAAAAATATGAAACCGGATTCTGGGCTTCCGCATTCATTTTTCGAAGCTGACCCAAAAGTTTCATTTAATTATCTCCATGAATTAACGCCCCTCCTTCTGGCCAGCTCTGGAAAAAAAAAGGTCCAGAGCGGCCACCGCAAATAAAACTGTTGCCACCACCGTTATCGAATCAAAAACCAAAAAACTGATTAAAAATAAAAGGAGGTAAAGAAAAATTCTAAGAACTCTATTTCGATCCGTGAAGGTCATGGCATAATTATAAGATACCCGCTTGGGCACTGCAAAAAGCAGAAAAAAATACCCCCCCCCGATCGTGGGGGAAAAGCGATTCACTGCTAAATCGGGGACCTCCAAAAATTTATCCCAGTTTTTCAGGTTTACATAGAAACAATGCAATTTACCAAAAATCAACGCTTTTCCAGCCCATCTCCACATAACTATCTAAAAGCCCTTTAAAATTAACACAATTGGGACATTAGAAGTATTGAAATAGGTTTACATTTTGATGTAGACTACGAATGGGAAGAACAGATGAAAATAATAATATCCGAATTAGGATATTTATAAAGGCCTATTTTGTTTGTTCATTATGAGTTTGATTGATATTCAGGACCTGATAAACGAAAACGAACCACTTGCCTCGCTTCCCAATACATTCTACAAATTGCGGGAAGTGGTGATGACCCCGGTAGCGATTTTGATGACATTGCTGAAATAATCAGCGTGGACCCATCCCTTACCCTGCATCTCTTAAAAATAGTCAACAGCGCGTTTTATGGATTCCGTGGAGAAATTGAATCGGTTTGTCATGCAATGGGAGTTGTCGGAACAGAACAATTGATGCAGTTGGTTTTAGCCACAACAGTGGTCGAGCAATTCGAGGGCATTCCCAAAGACTTGATGGACATGAAGTATTTCTGGAAGCATAGTGTTGCCTGTGGATTGTCTGCCCGCGCCATTAATAATGCACGCGGAGAATACGATGGGGAAAGTATTTTTGTGGCGGGCCTCCTGCATGATATCGGCCGTTTGGGGATGTGCCTTAAAGTACCCGATCAACTCAAGATTGTTTTAGACTTTGCCCAAAAAAGTGGAGATCGCTGGTATAAAGCCGAGGCCAAATACTTTGTATTTGACCATGGTGGTGTCGGCGGGGCTCTCCTCAGAGCATGGAAACTACCTGAAAGATTACAGGAGGCTGTGGCCCATCACCATTTTCCTTCATCGGCTAACAGTTTCCCCCTTGAAGCGGCAATCGTTCACTTGGCAGATAGAATCAGTCACCAGGTTGTTTTAGACCCTGACCGCGATACGGAAAAATATTCCTATGAGAAAGATGCGTGGGATGCGGTTCAGTTATCCGAGGACTCGCATCTTCAACAGATTATAGAGCAGACAGAGGCTCAATTAGATGAAGTCTGCCAGATTTTCCTTCAAACCGCCTAAGACGGTTCTTCGAACGATCCTCTGCAAAAAACCCCTCTCAGCCATTCCTTGTCAACAGAAAAAAGCCCAATTTAACAATCCTGTCGAAATTAATTTACAGGAGTTTAATTTTAAGACTTGAATTGTTTCTTAACATAAGGGACACTTATCACGTTAAGAATGACAGTGATCTTTGAACTAGCAAGAGCAAGGAGAATCTTAATGGAAGATTTAACAATTTCTAAAGGTTGGTTTCAGGATAAGGATGATGAACCCCCGCTGATAAAAAAGAAGTTTTGTGAGCACAGGGTTAACACTGTCACCTTGGACTACGAAATCGGGATTGAGTATTGCTCTTTTTGCGGAGCTTTGGCACATTACAATCCAGATTTGGATAAGCTGGAATGGACCCTGCCGGAGTATTTGCAAAAACAAAATTATAACTAATCTGGATTGTTTCATATCCCATTTAAAAACCCCCTGGCCATTACGGCCAGGGGGTTTTTGTTTTTATCTTCCCTGCAAGATTAAATTACACTAGGGCAAAAAGATCAAAAAGATTTCGAAACACAGCATGGAGATAATAATCGTAAACGGAATGGTAGAGATCCAGGAAATGGCGATCATTTTGATAATATCCAAATTCAGGGTTGGCAAACCTCTGGCCAGCCCCACTCCAATCACCGACCCTACCAAAGTATGCGTTGTGGAAATGGGCAAACCCATTTTGGAACAGATTAAAACAACTGTTGCGGCACCAAACGTGGCAGCAAATCCTCTAGAGGGAGTGAGCTCCGTAATTTTTTCTCCAATCGTTGCCATGACCTTGGCTCCCCAAATCATCAACCCAAACACGATGAATCCCCCGCCTAATCCAAGTATCCAGGCAGGCATGGGCACATTCATTTGCACCTGCCCATCTTTAAGAATCGCCACCACAGCCGCCAAAGGCCCCACGGCATTTGCAACATCATTGGAGCCGTGGGCAAATGCCACATAAAAAGCGGTTAAAATCTGCAGATATTTAAATATATCTTCTGTTTCATGGAATTGTTTTTGGAGATTCCAGGAGGGCTTGTAAGGGATTTTCCTTGCCAAATATTGTGTAATTACAAATGCCAGAACTCCCACCATAAGGGAAATAACCAAGGCCCGGGAAAAGGAAAGATCCAGGTGAAGGTTTTTCAGTCCCTTATAAACCATGGCGTTGGAAAGGATCACAAATACAAAAAACACCATATAAGGGAGCAGGTTTTTGGCATAAACCAGAGGGCTTCGTTTGCTGAAAACGGTTTTACTAATAAACTTAAATAGGAGAAAAGCAAAAAGACCGCCCATAATCGGTGAAACCACCCAGCTCAAAACCACCATACCGATTTTTCCCCAGTTGATTACATCCATGCCCCCGGCGATAATACCAAACCCTACAACACCTCCCACAATGGAATGGGTTGTAGAAACCGGCCACCCCAGATAACTGGCAATATGCAACCAGATCGCCGCCGCAACCAAAGCGGAAATCATGCCATAAACCAAATGATAAGGAACCGCCTCAAATACTGTTGGGTCGAGCAATCCCTTGCGGATTGTGTCGGAAACTTCACCCCCGACAAAAAAAGCGCCGATAAATTCCGCTACTGCGGCAATTAAAATAGCCTGGCGAAACGTCAGTGCTTTTGAGCCAACACTGGTCCCCATGGCATTGGCGACATCATTCGCCCCAATATTGCACGCCATATAGATACAAGCGATCACAGCGAATGAAAACAGGAAGGTGTCTAAATCCAAACCAAGGCTCCTTGCCAAGGATAAAAACAGGTTAGAAGAAAATTGAACTACTGAGAAAGGAACATCCTTAAAGTTTTACCGATTTGTTCTGTCTTGTCTGCAACGGCCCCCAGCTTTTTTATCACTTCATTCCAAAGCAACAAATCTGCCGCAGCTAAATCATTGCCCAAGGCAAACAGCTTTTTTGCCAAATTAAACTGCTTGCGGTCGGCTTCCCATTCCGCGGTGCCAAGTTCCTGGGTTGCCTTTTCCACTTTTTCCGCTTCAGCCCCACCAAAAGAAGCCTCCAGCAACAGGTCCAACTCGGAAATCAGGTCGCAACCCATATGTGCGGTCTTGACAATGTGACCCACCAATTCCTTCAAGGAGGACTTGATTTCAGCCGGAGGATCCAAGTTTTTAATTCGCAGTATAACAGCCAAATCTTCTACCGCGTCCGCAATATCATCCTGTGCAGAAAGGAGATGCATGAAATCTCTTTTATCAACAGGCAAGAACATGCTTTGCCGCATATGGTTGCGGATATCATCCTTGATCATGTCGGCTTCATGCTCTAGCTTCACGATCAATTCGGAAATTTTTTGCACCGAATCGTAGTCCTTTTTATCCAGCGCGTCAAACAGGGGTTTGACTTGCTCCACGCAGGCACGGACCTTGTCCATATGGCTCACAAGGGGCTTGAATGGCGATTTTGCAAACATTGAAAAGATGGATCTCATCTGACCTCCTTAGGTCGTAAAAGTTAAGCAGGCTGAACCTATTCTATTTTCCGGTAAGTTGCAACCCATTTTTAAGGAATAAAAAATACAGCTTCACGCCAGGCCTAAAAAACCAGCCCCCCGGCTCTCATCCGAATAAACAACCCCAAAAACCGGTCCTCAATCTTCTTTATTCTGGTCGCATTATCTGCCCATGATCGCAAACCAATCTTCCAGGCTTTGAATCTGAAGGTTAGAGTTTGACTGGCGGACATCCCCCATTTCGCCAGAAGGCTTTCCGCCATAATTATGCCCCGGATATAAAACAACATGGTCTTCAATCTTGGACAGTCGCCGGGTGAGGGTATGGAACAGTTCTTCACTATTTCCTCCAGGCAAATCCACCCGCCCGCACCCTTGCAAAAAAAGAGTGTCGCCAGCAATAAGGCTATCGGCCACCCGGAAGCACTGGGACCCTGGTGTATGCCCCGGAGTGTGCAAAAAACTAATCTCAACGGAACCCAATTTTAGCTTGTCCTCTCCATCCACCTGCTTCATGTCGGACATGGATATTCCCGTAACCTTCCTCAAGCCTTCCGCCTCATGTTTGTTAACATAAATCGGTACGGGATGCTTTTCCATCAATTCAGCCAATCCTGTAATTTCCATGCCAAAAATTTCTCCCCCCACATGGTCAGGATGGTAATGGGTCACCAAAGCACCTGTGAGCTTCATGCCATCCTCTTCAACGACTTTGAGAATCCCATCAATATCCCACGCCGGGTCGACCACCACACATTCGCGGGTTTCCTGATCCCCGATTAAGTATAAAAAATTAGCCATCGAACGTGCCGAGGGGTCCTGGGTCCCTAAATCGACCCCCGACAACAACTGTTTGAAATAAACCGGATTTTTTTCTGACAAAGTTTCCCCCTATCCCATTACGTAATCTAAAAAGTTAATACTGTATTCAGCAGATGTGCAAGGCGGACTCCCGCCTGTGTTAACCTGAGGTTAATAATCTCCCGGCCTCTTTTTATATAAGCTTTAGACAAACCTTCCTTATCAACACTATAGGCCACTTTTAAAGCCAGGCTTCTGGACTCGTTGGCCCAATCAGAAACCGTTGACAGGCTCCAGGTTGAAACTTCTGCCTCTGACACCCTTCCATTCAAGCGGGCGGCGTATTTTAACAGACTTATTTCGCCCCAGTCGATCAACCCCCCATCCCATAAATAATGCAGGCTGGTTGCTTCCCCTTTATAAAGAAAACGTAGTGTTCCCCCGCCACGGTCTTTTAGATTACCAAGGTGGAGAGGTTGATGTACATCTCCAACAAAATGCACCAGAAATTTCAGTGCATCCTTTCTTTCCCGTAAAGGGGTAGAACGCAAAATACTCGAAAACTCGTGAATTTTCTCTGTAACACAGGCTCTGTCTGGACAATCCCTTTCAGCGTCATAAGTCCACTGCCCTTCTTCAATATTGGTGTAATGCCAGGAGCTTTCTTCTTTTCGTTTTTTCCGGGTCCTATCGGCCCAGGTTGCCACATCTGCCAGGCTGTTTATGTTAAACTTTTCGGCGATTAATTCTTTAACCTCCGGTTTCAAGTGACCATCAGCAATAAAACCAATAACACGGTGACCCTGAGGCCCCCAAGCGGCGGAATCCGGAACCTTTACAACCAGCAATATTAAAGCCACGCAAAATTGAAACCGAACACTCATACTTTTCCGATTTTCCATCATATTTTTCAATCCGATTTCAAACGGAATCTAAATTGAACAAGCTCGCTTCGATTTATCATACTGGAAGGTTTTGGATACTCATTATTTTTCTTTCCATAATTCTAGGATTTCTGGCCATTGGTGCGGGATTTCTTGACAGGAGTGGTAACCTCTCGCATCAAATATCCAGACTCTGGTGCCGGCTTCTTTGCAAACTGAATGGAGTTAATGTTGAAATTAACGGTCTGGAAAATATTCTCTCTAACAGGCCACAAATTTTCGTTTCCAACCATCAGGGATATTTTGATATTTTCGCCTTGTCTGGATATCTTCCTGTGCAAATCAGATGGATCGCCAAATCAAGCTTGTTCAGGATTCCCTTTGTAGGTTGGGCGATGATGGCAGCGGGTTACATCCCTGTTGAAAGGGATAATCGTAAAAAAGCTTATGAAGCTTTTAATAAAACCCTGGACAAAATAAAGGAAGGTTGCTCGATAATCATTTTCCCCGAGGGTACACGCTCTGAAGACGGGAAAATAGGCCCGTTTAAAAAAGGAAGCAATTTGATAGCCAGCCGGTCCAAAAGTCCTATGGTACCCATTACCATTATAGGAAGCGGTGATATCATTAAAAAAGGCAGTGCCACCATCACCCCAGGCCCCATCCGAGTCGTCATTTCCTCCCCCGTAGAACCTGTTTCTGATAAAAAAGAAAATGCGGCTATTCTGGAATCCATTCGGGGGACCATTGTGGATCTACACCAACAATACTCCAGCCACCACTAGCCCCTTAGCAGAGGAGGCCGACAACAATTACTCTTTGAGCCGAGAGCATCGTTGCGAGCAGTAAAAAGTTATTGCCTCGTTGGCCCCCGCCTAGCCCACTCCCGTGGGAGGGAATAAAGCAACCACTTTTTAAGCCGAGAAAAACTCCATGCTAGCCAACAAAAGCTATTGCTAGTTGGCCCTCCGCCTAGGAGGAGGCTAGCGTTTTTCTTTTTGGATGAATTCCCAGACAATGGCGGAGTGGCCCCGGAGGTCTTCGATGTTTCTCCAAATCGCTCGGATCATTCCTGTTTTATCAATCACAAAAGCAGAGCGCTCTATGTATTTGACCATCTGGCCCAGGTCATCTTCTTCTTTGACCACCCCATAAAGTTCAGTGACCTTCTTGTGCTCATCGGCCAAAAAGGTGCAGCCAAACTGGAAAACCTCAATAAACTGTTGATGCGAGTTCACCCCATTCCAACTGCACCCCAATACTTCCACCTCGCGAGTTTTAAATTTTCGGTTCCATTCATTGAATCCGACCATGAGGCGTGTATCTTCAGGACTGCTATCCTGCCGGTAAAAAACTATAATAACCCATTTTTTATCCTGAAAATCCTTCAAGCCGACTACCACCTTTTCTTCAGCCGATGGACTTGATTTACCTGCTTTATAACCATAGACAGCGGGCAATTCAAAATTAGGCGCGCGGTCTCCAACCTCTAACTCATTAGACATGGAAAATATCCTTTTATGTTTATTATTTTCAACGGCCCGAGTGAAGAACCAAAAGGCCACAAAAATGAACAGGGCTTGCGGAGGCTAGTTCCGACAAGCCCCCTACTCCCTATGCAATATTAATCACCAAATGCGGCTTTAATCAGAGGTTCCACCTCACCCTTAGCTTCCATTTCATCGAGGATATCCGTATCTCCGTAAAACTTTCCGTCAATGAAAACTTTAGGAAGTGTAGGCCAATTGGTCATCTTGCTCAATGCTTCGCGCTTTTCCATATCTTCAAGGCAATTAACTACCTCAAAGGGATACCCATATTTATTGAAAAACTGGATAGTTTCCGAAGTGAAGCCGCACTGCGGTGCCGCTTTAGTGCCCTTCCCGTAAATCAGGATTTTGTTTGCCGCAATTTCTTCTTTAATTTTATCTTCCATATCAGACATTATGCACTCCTTTTAAATAAAACAATATTTGCAAAAATTTATAAAAATCGAAGGGGAATGGGGAAAGCTCAAGGGGTAGCGGTTTTGACTTCTGCCGCGTGGAGCCGCCCATCCTTCATAGCCGGGTCCAAAGCTTCCATGACCATACGGTGCCGATCCATAATTCCCACTCCTTCAAAAGCTTTTGAGGTGACGTGAATGATGAAATGATCTTTCATCCCCGTTTTATCCAAAGCGTTCACTTCCGCGTCAGGAACCGCGGTTTGAACCAAACCAATTAAATCCGGAATACTGATCATCCTTACATATTTCTCCATTATAGGGGTTAAAACAAAGACCTGTGTATTGTTGGATTCTATTTTTGCCAGAAAGATTTATGCTTTGCAAGCTTTTTCAACATTTTTTGCTTTAAATTTTCTACCACAAAATGAGCCTATCCTATTGAATCTAAATAATGTATTCACTTTAGCCGCCATCGGGCTCTTTGCTGATAGAAGATTTGACGAAAAATGCAAAAATCAGGTATAATTATAGAATCTTTAAGGCTCTATATGCTATCTAATAGGAGTAAAAAGAGTAATTTAAGAAAAAATTTCCGGAGGCGTTCATGGCAGTTACAAAAGACTTTGTTAAAATTACCCCTAAAGCCAGTGAAGAAGTCATAAA
>Ga0066860_10000740_pt1 | contig 14614 bp, 13 predicted proteins | sample ETN07SmetaG_FD_65601 | JGI IMG/M metagenome (GOLD analysis project Ga0066860, IMG submission 65601) | Marine microbial and viral communities from oxygen minimum zone, Eastern Pacific Ocean - ETNP2014F14-07SV275 | ecosystem: Environmental > Aquatic > Marine > Oceanic ... | reverse complement strand
CCAGGACCTAGTGTGGCCAAACATACGCCCGCCCTACCAGTCAGACGCCCATAAGTAGCCGCCATAAAAGCAGCAGCTTGCTCATGTCGAGTCAGGATAAATTTAATGGATGAATTTCGAATCGAATCTAATAAATCAAGATTTTCTTCGCCTGGGATTCCAAATATGTATTCAACACCTTCACTTTCAAGTGCTTTTACAAATAGATCTGATGCCTTCATACGCCCCCATGAGTATAGTTTGGGGCTAGGATACCATATTTTTTTCTAGTTGAGTTATATTAGACGAGACAGAGTTTTTCCAGAATCCAAAACCTCTCTAACCATCTGTGATGCATCCACTAATGATTTGGCTTTTTTGGTATGCCAAAGCACCAAGCTGGCTGATAAAACAAGCCCATCATAAAACATGCCTTTTTCACCTGCAAGTGCAGCCTTGCCTAGCTTAACTGTGTAGTCTGCTAACTCAGGAATGTTTTGGTGCACATCTAACTCTCCCGGGAATGAGATGGCACGCATATCTTGCTCAATCCCCAGTGATTTTGGATCAATATCCACGCGATCTTTCTCATCAGTACCTTCATAAGATACCATCAAGCCTTTTTGACGCAAAGATGGAATTACACCACCTTCAACACCACGTACTAATAAAGCGCTATCCATACCAGATGCTTTTACCAAATTGGCATAAATCGGCGGATAAGGCTTGTGCACGTAACCCAAAATAGAATGGGTGGTTTTACCTCTAAGTGGGCCGATTAAGGTTTCTACCGTGTTGATGACGGTACGCTTAATCACGCGATTACGCAAAGAGACAATATTATGCAAGCCTTTACAATAACTCGCCTGATCAACATAACTCCAGCCAATGGCTGGGTCTTCTAATCTTGCCTTAGCTTGTGCTGTTGAATTATCAACGCTTAGCCCTAATGCCTCGCTAATATGGCGGTGCGTTAAGCCAAATTTAGGTGAAACACTGTCTAAACCATGGATCACTGTTGGTAATCCTAATTCAGCTAATAAAGGCGGTAAAAACGATGAAATAGGGATAGAGCGGTTATAGCCACTATAAGGGTCACCTAAATCTACCAAATGCTCAACATTAACGGTTTGCTTATCACTCTCAGCCAAAATCGCTGCTAAGATGCCTTCGTTTTCTTCCATGGTCTCGCGCTTCATACGCAATGCAATTAGGAAGATAGCCGATTGCACATCATCAATCTCGCCACGGAGAATGGCTTGCATGCCATCTCTAGCTTCTTCAAAATCAATGTTCTTACTCAAGTCAGGCCCAGTTGCCACACGCTGAATAATTGATTTCATTAATGCTTGAACGTCCATACTATACCTTTATATAAATTTCGTTATTTTCTTGTTTGACAGCATAAGTTTGCATATTATCAACATCATCTTCTGAAGAATCACCCGTTTTTAAATCAAAACTATAGCCATGGAGTGAGCACTTAACTCGATCACCTTTTAAACAACCCAACGTGAGTTTAATGTCTTCGTGTGGACAGCGATTTTCCGCGCAATACAGAGTGCCATTATTCATGGTGATAAATAAGTCTTTACCTTCTAAGACAATTTCGACCATCGTGCCTTCTTTAGGTGCTTGGTCTAAAACCTTCTTCCAAGTAGACATTAAAAAAATCTCCAAACACGGTTACTATCAAGCGCTGAAGCGCACTGCTTAAGTTGTCGTTTATATCGCTTTGCATTACTGTCTACTTTTTTAGCAATTTTTGTTAACCAAGGTTTTTTTCTATAAGATTTTTTATTAAATCCACCGTGGCCTTCATGATAAGCTAAATATTGGTTATACGCATCTGACATAGCAACGCCAGAACGTTTGCTTGATTGGGTCATATACCAGCCAACAAAATCTGCCGCATCATCAAAATTATCTCGATCTGCACCTTTGTTGCCTGTTTTTAATTTGTACCATTCCCAAGTGTCATCGACTGCTTGAGCAAAACCATAGGCTGTTGTCGGCCTAAACCACGGCACCACACCAAACAACTTTTCTCTAGGTGGTTTTGCATCAGAGGCAAAGTTAGACTCTTGATAGATAATAGCAAGCTGTACGTGTGCAGGTGCGCCATATTTTTTCTCACTGGCTTTAATTGCATGATACCAGCTAACCTCTTCATCCATTAGATGGCAAATATTGCTCACCTCAACGGCCGGTGTTGAAAAACACCCACTCAATAAAGTTGAGAGAAAAACAATCAGTAAACTTTTTTTCATTAACCTGCTGCTGGGAAAAACACCTTGTAAGCTACAACAACTTGAATGATAAATAAAACAGCAAACATACCTTTAATCGCACCATCTGATAACGGAGTTGGCTCGGCAGAGTCAGACTTCTCTAATTTTACATTGGTTGCCACCAAGCCTTTTTCAGAACTTTCTGCTTGAAACACCACGCGTGTATCTGCTTTTAAACGTGACTTGTTATAAATATTCTTTTGGTGAACGAAATATTTCTCACCATCATCACCCGTAATAAAACCATATCCTTTAGTACCAAACTGGGCTACTACGCCTTTTATTTTTTTTGCCATTTTTTACGCTCCGGTCTTGTGCAAACAATAAGTTGCTTTTTGAATAAAATCTACGCCAGCGCGTAGAAACTTGGGCTCATTTTTTATGTCATCAAAACACTGTAATTGTTGACATTCAAACCCCTTACTAAAAAGTGAAACCACCTCATCCTCATCAACTGCAAAAGGCGGGCCACTTATTTGTAATTGCGGGTAATTTAGTGTTAATAACAACACCCGACAATCATTCGATATTATAGAGTATAAATGCTGCGCGTATTTTGCTCTTAAATCAACAGCTAGCGCGACTAGCGCTGCACGGTCATACACTGCAGAAACTGTTTTCAATACAGACTTATCCAGTGCAAAATAATCCCCGCAATATAACGTAATATTTTCACCTTGATACAGCGTAAATTGATCAGTTTGATTGATTGTAAAAACAAGGTTATTTTCATCAAAAAACTGCTCGATAGCTAATGAACTAAGTTCAACACCAATTACTTTAAAGCCCTGCTCAAGCAAATAAACCATGTCATAGCTTTTGCCACACAAGGGTACAAATACCGTATCACCCTGCTTAAGCTTTAAACAAGTAATAAATTCAACAAGTTTAGAATTTACCTGTACTCGATGCCAGCCAATTTTTCCTTCTTGCCAGCGTTGTATCCAATCTGTCATGTCGTCCTTAAGTTATAATACTCAGCATGAAAATTAATCGCCCATCTCGTAAAACCCTTATGCAATTTATGATGGTTATTTTAGCCATTTTTGTCATCCGCGCATGGCAACAACAAGATCTCACTCAAGGCATGACCCCCAGTTTCAGTTCTCAGACATTAACCGGTGAAGTGATGAACTCTAACCCTTTACCTGATCAAGGTATTTTGATTCACTTTTGGGCAACTTGGTGTCCAGTTTGTGCTGTAGAAAATGACAATATTCAAGCCGTAGCAGAAGATTACAAAGTTCTCAACATTGCCATTCAATCAGGCTCTGATGATGACATTAGAAAATACGCTGAAGAAAACAACCTTAAGCTAAACAACATTATCAATGACAAATCTGGTTCTTTATCTCGCTTATTCGGTGTTAAGGGTACGCCCAGTAGTTTCTTTATCAATACCGAAGGTCGCATACAATTTGTTGAAGTAGGTTATACCACCACACTAGGTTATAGACTAAGGCTCTGGTGGGCCGGGCTTTGATCGCCGATTGGTCTCAACAACTTGATTTTATTTTTAAGCAAGATTATTACCAACAATTGCTTGAGTTTTTAGAATACGAATCAGCGCACAATAAAACTATTTATCCACCTAAAGATCAAATATTTAATGCCTTTGATCTCAGCAGTTTTGAGAACACCAAGGTCATTATCCTTGGGCAAGACCCTTATCACAACGAAGGTCAAGCACATGGCTTGAGTTTTTCAGTACCTAAGGGTGTTAGCATCCCACCATCGCTGAGAAATATCTATCAAGAACTCTTATCGGATTTAGACATTACACCTAGCCAAAGCGGTAATTTGACCCACTGGGCGTCACAAGGAGTGCTGCTACTCAATAGCGTACTCACAGTTGAGAAAAATTCACCCGGATCTCATGCCAAATCAGGCTGGGTTGATTTTACTGATACGGTGATTGATATCCTCAATGACAAAAAACAAAACTTAGTGTTTTTGTTGTGGGGTGCTTATGCTCAGAAAAAAGCTGAACTAATTGATCAAAACAAACACTTGGTTTTAACTGCGGCACACCCATCGCCCTTCTCTGCACATAAAGGTTTTTTTGGTTGTAAACATTTCTCACAAACCAATGACTACCTTAAAATGCACAACCAACAACCTATCGATTGGACATTATGAAATTAGTTATTGATGATGCATGCTATGCCTATGACACAATATTTGGCGATTTTGGCGAGATTTGCTCTTTGCCTGGACGGAATATCGACAAAGCTGCGGTAAAAGAGGCAGACGTACTGATTGTACGCTCACGCACCAAAGTTAATCAGGCCTTGTTAGATGGGAGTAAAGTTAAATTTGTCGGTTCAACCGTTGCTGGTCTCGATCATGTCGATCAAGACTACCTTCAAGATAATGATATTACTTTCTTTTCAGCACAAGGCTGTAACTCAATGGCGGTTGCCGAGTTTGTTATTACTGCGATTGTTAATTTGGCAGATGAGCTTGATTTTGATTACACCAAAAAAACTTTGGGAATAATCGGTGTGGGTAATGTTGGCTCAAGATTGGCTGCTAAAGCTGAATTAATGGGTATTAAAACTTTACTGAATGATCCACCACGCGCTGATACTGAAAATTTACCTCATTTTGTCGATTTAGACAGCGCTTTAAGCGCTGATATTGTTACTTTTCATACGCCACTCACTTTTGACGGACAACATCCTTCTTACCGACTGTTAAATGAGGGAAATTTTCACAATATTAGTGAAAAAACCATCCTTTTTAATGCCGCAAGAGGTGGTGTTATTAAAGAGAAAATTTGGGAAAAAACCCAAACAATGGTCAATATTATCGATTGTTGGGAAAATGAGCCTAACATCAACCAAAATTTGCAAGAAAATGCCTATTGGGCCACCCCGCACATCGCTGGACACTCCGTTGATGCCAAGTTTATGGGTAGTTTTATGGTTTATGAGGCTTTATGTGACTTTACTGGTCACAAACAAGACAAAAGCATTGTTAATTTGATTAATCCTGGTGTTTTAGAGGTTAAAAAAGACAATCTTAAAGACACGCTAAACGAAATTTATGACTTTAAACAAGACACAGCGGCAATTGCCAATGTTGATAATTTTGAAGATTACCGCAGAAACTATCCTGTTCGCTATGAATGGCCACATTACAACAGCCAAACTGCGCTACCTATTGTCAATAATTAACCACCTCTAACAATTGACTTTATCTGCATAAATGCTTCTTTAATGGTCGTCTGTTTAATCACATTAACCAAGGCCTTGACATCAAACTTATGATGGCGATCTGCCATGACACCCATTTGTGGCATATCAGATAATCCCGTCTCAATTGCATGCTCTTTGAACTTGTCATTCTTCCAGAAAAAACCACCTGGCATCGTAGTTGGAATCACTAGGGCATAGAATAAAATTCTACCCAAATATGCTGAAACCAGAACAGATACAAAACTCACTGCAAATAATAAAGCGCTTGGCTCCATCATTAACCATGCCATGATAGCCATATTGACACCTAACAGCGTATTACGCATTTGGTAAGTTTTACCAAAAGTAGTCACTTGCTCAAAATAAGAGGCTTGACTTTCACCAAATTTTTTCACATCTTGTCGATGAACAATGTGTCCAATACTTTCTAAGGCTAACCCTAACATAGCAATGGATGCAATTTGCATAATGCCTGCATCGCTCAATCCAAATGGCATTAGTAATAAACCAAATACCAAACTACCAAGACTGAGTGCTGTACCGTAAAAAGCACTGCCTGTTTGCCAATGATCCCAAAATGGTCTAGCTGGAATGCGGTAAAGCTTGTACATATAGTAAGAGCCTAACGCAAAGCCGATGATAGTAACCCCATAAGCAACGTATTCAAAGATTTTTAATCCTGTGATTTCTACAAATAGCATCATCATTAAACCAATGACAAATAAAGTCACACCCGCAATTTCTCTACTAACTGGAGACCATCGTAGATTGTAATAACCACGATAGAAGAACTGTGGCTTGCCCAAGTGTAAATTAAGCTTAATCAAGCCATATGTTAATAGAACTAATAACATAGCAATCATCGGAATCATACCATTGCCGCTGGTTGATTTTACTGCGCTTAAATTTAATAATTGAGCCGCAATAACCCATAACGTTGCGCCCATTGCTGCTTGACTACACAAGGTAAATATAGCGTGCGCATTCTCATGAGAATGCAATAATTTTTGCATGCCCCAATACTTCTTAGATGAATGCTTATCAATATCGACAACAGATTTAAATTCACCATTATCCTGTTTGTGATATTTAATTGGCATACCATCAGGTCTGGTCATATCTCGCTGTGTGTCTTTAGTTTGTTGGAAGCGGATATTAGGATGGGTAATTTCAGGATCTGGAAAACCTGGAATCGAAACTTTTGCTTGCTCTCTATCCTCGGGCACATTTTCAATCACACCAAAATCTAGTGCATTACCCAAACAGGCGGCAACACAAGCAGGCTGAAGGCCTACTTCAAGGCGATCCACACACATATTACACTTGCTCACTTGGCCCTTTACAGGATCTAGTTGTGGTGCATTATATGGACAGACCCAGGTGCAATAACCACAACCAAAGCAAATATCTGGATCTTGCAATACAGCGCCGTATTCTGCAAATTTAGTATAAGCTCGTGTTGGGCAACCCTTCAAACATACTGGGTCATCACAATGATTACAAGCCATCGAAAGATTAAGACGTTGATAATTAGGATAAGAGCCACCTTCAACAAAGCCAACTGAACGGAATGCTATATGATCAGGGACGTCATTTTTTTCACTACAGGCTGATTCACAAGCATGACAACCAATACAATTGTCTGCATTAAAGTAAAAACCATGTTGTTTGTAACGATTTGGATTTTCTCCAACACTGCTATCACCATTAATATTTAAACTCTGATTACGCAGAGGACTGTCATCATTGGTTTTTTCTATCGAATGACCATAAATATTCTTCTTTTTGGTTTCTTTGTCCCATAAAAAAGCGTGTTTTGGTTCATCGTCTCTAACTTTCCACATAATAAGTTTCCTAATATTCTCTCATTTCCATACTTAGCTGTGCCGCTGCTTTTTGATCTTCGATGGTTTCAATTCTTACTGCTTGCTGTTTATATGCTGGCTGTCTTGAATAAGGATCCAATAAACCAAGCGTTAAACGGTTAGCGCAATCATGAAAATGGAACGGTAAAAACACCATGTTCTTTGCCACACGATTGGTAAACTTAGCCATGACAATTGCATCTGATCGTCTCGACACCAGTCGTACATAATCACCATCCTCAGCACCAATCTCAATCGCTAAATCGGGGTTAATTTCGATAAAAGGAATAGGGCTAAATTTATTATTATTAGCCACTTTTCCTGTTTTACTACGACCATGCCAATGCTCTACCAAACGACCCGTATTTAACCAAATTGGGAATTTTTCGTCAGGTACTTCGTTATTATCAACAAATGGCAATGGTATGAGTTTAGCCTTACCATCCTCAAATCTAAAGGTAGCATCCTCTGTATAGATGCGCTTACCACCTGCTACTGGTTCCTCTCCATTTTTAACTTGTTCTTCTGTATACGGCCATTGAATACCACGATTTTTCTCGATTTTGTCATAATCCATACCGGAAATATCACACAAACGCCCTTTCGATAAAACCTTCATTTCTTCAAAAACTTCAAAAGTATGTTCTGGGAAATTTACTTTTTTATCCGTATTAAAGCGCTTGGACATTTCATTGAAAATCCAAAAATCTGGCTTTGAATCACCATGTGGTTCAATAATGCCGCGCACTATATTGACTCGTCTTTCAGTATTGGTCATTACGCCAGTTTTTTCTGCCCACGTACCTGCAGGTAAAAATACATTTGCATATTGTGCACTTTCAGTATCTTCGTAACAATCTTGCACGACACAATACTCTAGCTTCTCCATTGCCTTTCTAATTCTGGCTGTATTAGGTAAAGAAGACAATGGATTGGTGGCAATTAGCCACAAACCTTTAATCTCACCAGTTTCAATCGCTCGGTAAATATCTGTTTGCACCAAACCGCGTTTAGTTGGTAAAAAGTCTGCATCAATATTCCAAAAATCTGCAATATCTTCTCGGTCTTTAGGGTTTTCTAATAAACGATAATTCGGCAAACCTGAACATGACGACCATTCACGTGTACCCATCGCATTGCATTGACCAGTAATCGACAAACTAGTACCACCTGGTATACCGATATTACCGGTAATAAGCGCCAGGTTGTTAACACCCACTACACCATCAGATCCATGCGTAGATTGATTAATACCCATGCACCAGATCTGCATTGCTGCACCTGCTTTAGCAAACAGTCTGGCGACCACACGAATAGTGTCTTCATCAATACCGCAAATTTTAGCCGCAGTCGTTGGATCATACTTATCGACTTCCGCTTTCAGTTCGTCATAACCATTGGTATTTTTCTTAATGTAGTCTTTATCTTGTAGTCCTTCATTCAGAATCACGTGCATCAATGCATTTTGTAAAACAATATCTGTACCAGGAGTGACGGTGAGATGTATATCTGCACTCTGAGCAAACATGGTGACACGTGGATCAACGACAATGAGTGGAAAATTACGCTTTTCTTGCGCTTCTTTCATTCTCCAATAAATAATCGGGTGTTGTTCAGGCAAGTTTGAACCCCAGGCAATTAAACAGTCTGTATGTTCAAAATCTTCATAACACCCTGGAGGGCCATCTGAGCCAAATGAGCGCTTATAACCAGATACCGCTGACGCCATACAGAGTGTGGTGTTGCCATCGTAATTGTTGGTACCAATCAATCCACGAGTTAATTTTCCTAAAGTGTAGAATTCTTCAGTCAACATTTGACCAGTAGAAATAATCGCTACAGAGTCACGACCATGTTTAGCTTGAACTTTTTTAATATTGTCGGCCACATCATCTAGTGCTGTGTCCCAATCAGTCTGTTTAAATTCTTCATGCCAGTGCTTGCGAATCAATGGCTTATCGCCACGGCCTGCTGAAGCAAACAATTCATGCTCCATAATGCCTTTAAGGCATAACTTGCCACGATTTACATCAGCTCCTCCAACGCCCCTGGAAGAAACTGCATGGTTCTCTTTATTAAATCCCACTTCCATAGAGCAGCCTGTAGAGCAATAACCACAGGTGGCATATTTCCATTCGACAATCTTTTTGTCAGTAATCTTAATCGGGTTTTTTTGAGTTCTATTGAGTAACATTGATCTATCCTAGTTAATTTCTATTTGTGCTGAATATTTAAGTCAGTATACGTACAGAAATACCGTTGCTGAAGGCAATTATAAGCCCAAAAAATATCCAGCTAAAGGCTCATACCATTTTTAAAATAAAATTCATCACTTTTATTCTTTGTCAGGCTTATAAATTAATATAAACCTTACCTGACTCTACTTTAGTTTCAAAACAGGCTGTTGAACCTTCATCAGCGCCTTGCGCCTCTCCATCTTCTAAGCTAATAACCCAATTATGTAATGGGCAGGTCACTTTGTGGTCATAGACAATACCTTCGGACAACATGCCGCCCTTATGTGGACATAAATTATGTATAGCAAAGACACTATCGTCTCTAGTACGAAAAACTGCTATTTCCTGATCATCTGTTCGATACACTCTTGATCCTAATACTGGAATATCATCCAACGCGACCACTTCTTTCCAACTTGACATAAATACTCCTTAATAATTATTGTGTAATAACTTCAAACTGATGGCTTTGTGCACCTTCTGCACGCTCTTTCCATGGATCATTTTGTGTTTTCAGTTGAGAGACTAAGAATCTAGCGTGTAGTGCTTTTCTATTTTCTTCATCATCAACTAATTGCTCAGTAACGAATGTCAAGCCAACACGGTCAATCCACGGCGCTGTTCTTTCTAAATAGAGTGCATCTTCACGATAAAGCTGACAATAGGCGCCCACATACTCAATCGCCTCTTCGTCACTTTCAACTACGGTTAATAAATCTGTAACACGCACTTTGATACCACCATTACCGCCTACATGGAGCTCCCACCCTGACTGAACTGCCACCAAACCAAAATCCTTAATGGTGGCTTCAGCACAGTTCCTAGGGCAGCCAGATACTGCTAATTTAAACTTATGAGGCATCCAAGATCCCCATGTCATTTTCTCTAATGTGACACCCATGCCCATTGAATCTTTGGTGCCAAATCGACACCAATCACTGCCGGCACAAGTTTTAACTGTTCTGAGTGATTTACCGTAAGCATGGCCAGAAACCAATCCGCCAGCACCGAGATCTTTCCACACTTTAGGCAGGTCTTCTTTGGTAATACCGAATAAATCGATACGCTGTCCACCCGTAACTTTCATGGTTGGTATATTAAATTTGTCCACCACATCAGCAATGGTTCTAAGCTCAAGTGGTGTAGTAACACCACCCCACATTCTTGGTACCACAGAGTACGTGCCATCTTTTTGGATATTACCATGAGATCGTTCATTAATAAATCGTGATTGAACATCATCTACATAATCTGGGTTAGCTGCTAATAAATAATAATTTACTTCAGGTCGACATACATGACAACCATCTGCATTTTTCCAGTGCATTTTTGCAAATACTTCAAACACTGTATCAAAATCATTGTCAAAGATATGGTCATGAACCTCTTGTTTAGTATGCTCTGTACAACCACAAATTGGCTTCTTCTGTGGTGACTCTGAATATTCACCACCTAAGGTTGAAGCTAATAACTGCTCTACTAGTCCTGTGCACGAACCACATGAACTTGATGCCTTGGTATGAGCACGTACATCTTCTAAAGTAAAAAGATTTTTCTCATTAATGGCGTTCACAATATCACCCTTACACACACCATTACAGCCACAAATCTCTGCCGAATCATCCATTGCTGCAACCATATCAACTGCGCCATGACCAGAATCTCCAACATGTGCCTGACCAAACAATAAGCGGTCACGCATATCTGCAATATTGTTTTCATCTTTCATTAATTGAAAATACCATGATCCATCAATCGTATCACCGTACATTACTGAGCCAATAATCACATCATTTTCGATCACAATTTTTTTATACACGCCTCTGGCAACATCTTGAAAAACTAAATCTTCACTATTTTCTGTACCCTTAAAATTACCAGCAGAAAAAAGATCAATGCCAGTTACCTTCAACTTAGTAGAAGTGACTGAACCTTCATACATACCAATACCGTATCCTGCTAAATGATTAGCACAAACCTTTGCTTGTTCAAATAATGGCGCGACTAATCCATAACACAGGCCACGATGCTGAATACATTCACCAACGGCATAAATACTTGGATCATAAGTTAGCATGGTGTCGTCAACTACAATACCACGCTCACAATGAATACCAGATTCTTGCGCTAATACAAAGTTTGGTCGAATACCCACTGCCATCACAACCAAGTCTGCATCCATAGCAGATCCATCTGCAAATTCAATTTGTTTTACTCGGCCACTATCATCGGCGGTTAGTTTTTGAGTTTGTGCTTCCAGTTTAAAGCTCATGCCTCTCTCTCTAAGAGAGGTTAATAACATTTGTGAAGCAGTAGAATCAAGCTGCATTTCCATAAGGTCTACAAGCAAATGCACAACGGTAACATTCATACCTTGCTTCATTAAGCCATTAGCCGCTTCTAGACCCAGTAAGCCACCACCAATTACCACAGCATTTTTGTGATTCTTAGCAGCGTCAATCATTTGATCAACATCAGCAATATCTCTAAAACCAATCACGCCATCTAAATCATGACCTTCAATTGGCAGAATAAATGGATTAGATCCAGTTGCAATCAATAACTTATCATAACCATAACTATTACCCTTATCATCAATCACAGTTTTACTGCTACGGTTGATACTGGTAATCGTGCTATCAGTATGCAAGGTAATGTCATTGTCTTTATACCAATCCAGATCGTTAATCATGATCTCATCAATGGTTTTTTCATCTGCTAATACTGGAGATAACATGATGCGATTGTAATTGCCATACGGCTCACTACCAAATACGGTAATATCAAATTTTTCTTCGGTAATTTTAAACAGCTCTTCTAAGGTTCTTACACCTGCCATGCCATTTCCGATTAATACTATTTTTTTCATAACTACTCCTAACGCACTAACAATAACAATAAAAATATATTAATTGCAAAAGATACTGCGACTAATACTTTATATTTCTTAAGTACAAACTCAGGCTCTTCAGCAGTTTGCACTGTTTCTAAAAATGTTGGATTTGGATGTTCCAAATCAAACAAAAATTCACTTAAAGCCTCGTAACGACTTTTATCATCTAGATGGCAGGCCTTATGAATCGCACCATCTACCCAAATTGGCACATGTGGGTCATGTTTTAAAATTGATTCATAAGCCAACTGTGATAATTTCTTTGCGGTTAAATTCTTATCTAACTTATCCTGATAAGGAAGCTGACCCGCAAACATCTCATAAACAATAACACCTAAGCTAAACTGATCAGATGCTTGAGTAACTTTTTCATTTATTATTACTTCTGGCGCCGTATAGCCCTGAGTGCCTTGATTCCCAACCGCAGCTACTGGACTTATCAACTCTGTAACACCTGCAATTCTTGCTGAGCCAAAATCTATTAATTTTACCTGTCCAATCTTATTAATCATTATATTTTCAGGCTTTAAATCACAATGCAACATCTCTTGACGATGAAAAGCCCTAAGTCCTTGGATTGTTTGCTTTACTAAGCTAACAACCACTTTAATATCAGGCTGCGGATTGTCTTGCATCCATTTTCTGAGTGTTTGACCATTGACATGCTCCATTGCATAGGCCAAAAATTTACTTTCTTCACTACTATTATGAATCTTAACCACATTGGCACATTGAATCCTTTGCCCGACCCATTCTTCATACATAAAATGTTTTAAATATTGAGCATCATCTTCAAAATTAATCGATGGTGTTTTCAATACTACCACTTCATTCGTCTGACTATCTTTGGCAAGATAGACTTGAGTTCTATTACTTGCATGAATTAAAGACTCAACTTCAAAACCGTTAATCTTCATGCCTTTCTCTAAATCTGGCGGAATCGGTCTTTTGGTTAACTTATCAAACGTCTCACTTAAATTCTCATCTGGCAATTGGTCTACTTTGCAAATAATGGCTGAAATATTATCCTGAGAATCTGCTGCCAATGCTTTCTCTGACAGTTCGTCAGCAGAAACTCCATCACCAAGTAGTGAGCAAAGTGTTTTGTCAGTTAGATAATCATGCACACCATCGGTTGTCATTAAAAACACATCGTCTAATTTCACTTTAGTCGTGTAATAATCAACATGAACCTTGAGATCAAAGCCCATAGCCCTAGCTAAATAGGTTTTCTCTTTGGCAAGATGTAGCACGTGATCCTGTGTTAATTGCTCCAACTTGCCATCTCTATATCGATAAATACGGCTATCACCCACATGAAATATATGTGCCGTGTTAGATTTAACAATCAATACACTCATCGTCGAAAGCATAGAGGAATGCTCTTGCTCTCTGATCGACTGTGAATGCAGCCAATTATTCAATGCTGAGATAACCTTACTAGCTGAATGCTCTGTACTCCACGAATCTGGCGTAGAATAATAATCACTCAAGAAGCTCTGCACACAACATGCGCTGGCATCCTTAGCTTTTTCTGAGGCACTGACACCATCTGCTATAACAGCTACTATGCCTTTATTATCCAACACCGGAGAACTTGGAATGTAAAAACCGCAAGCATCCTGATTCTCAGGCTTAATTCCTGCCTGAGTATTGGATTGAAAACTGAGTTTGAGTTTTTCCATTGATTAATTTAATTTAATGATCTTAACAGTGCCATCATCTAATACTTCTGTCATTTGATTCTTTGGTTCATCTAAGAATAACATAATCAATACCAATACACTCACAGCAACGATACCAATCAACATAAAGAACTCATCGTATTCTACCAATGAGTTCACCGTTAAAAACATCACCGAACCAGCAGCACCAAAAGCACCGACCATGCCGGCAATTTGCCCGGTTAGACGTCTTTGGATTAATGGTACCATAGCAAATACTGCGCCTGATCCTGCTTGAGAAAAAATACCGCCTAAAATTGTTAGACCAACCACCCAGCTAATAGACCAAGTGTCTTTGTCAACATTACCGAGCACTAGAAAACTAGTGGCGATACCAGCAAAGGCAATCATCAAGGTCAACTTACGGCCAATCTTATCACTGATCCAGCCACCGCCCGGTCGAGCAAATAGATTAATAAATGGAT
>Ga0066860_10000737_pt1 | contig 14628 bp, 9 predicted proteins | sample ETN07SmetaG_FD_65601 | JGI IMG/M metagenome (GOLD analysis project Ga0066860, IMG submission 65601) | Marine microbial and viral communities from oxygen minimum zone, Eastern Pacific Ocean - ETNP2014F14-07SV275 | ecosystem: Environmental > Aquatic > Marine > Oceanic ... | reverse complement strand
CGCCGAAGATCCGAACCGCCTGTCTGACACCGCCCGTTATTTTATCGCCGGACTGCTGAATCACGCCCGCGAGATCACAGCCGTCACTAATCAGTGGGTGAACTCGTACAAACGACTGGTCCCTAATTTCGAAGCCCCGATCTTCGTTACCTGGGCGACGGTGAACCGCGCTGACCTGATAAGGGTTCCGGCCTTCAAGCCTGGACGCGAGGAGTCCCGCCGCATCGAGTATCGAGCGCCTGACCCTGCGTGCAATCCCTACCTCTCATTCAGCGTGATGCTGGCGGCGGGATTGGACGGCATCGAGAAGAAAACGGAGCTTCCTCCTCCCGCCGAGACCAACGTTTTCGATCTGAGCGCCGAGGAACGCAAGGAACGAAACATTGAGTCGCTTCCCGGAAACCTTTGGGAGGCCATATCCATCACCGAGGACAGCGAACTCGTACGCAACGCTCTAGGCGACGCGGTGTTCGAAAGCTTCATCCAGAATAAAAAGATCGAGTGGGAGCGATACAGGTCCCACGTGACGGATTACGAAATCGCGCGATACCTGCCGACCCTCTAGCCAACCTGTGAGGTGCAAACTGCGAGGGTCGCCCGTTCGGATATTGTTGACCTTCGCTCATCTATAACGTTTCCGCATATTGCCATACGATGACCGCTCGACGGCCTGTTATGACAACTACAAGAATCACACGACAGAGTGACGGCATGCCGAATAGCTACCAAAAAGATTACACTCCTCGCCTTTCCGACAAGGGGCTGTACAACTCGTCCTTCGAGCACGACGCTTGTGGTGTCGGACTGGTTGCCAACGTCAAAGGCAAAAAGTCCCATCAGGTTATCGAACAAGGTCTTGAGGTGTTGATAAACCTGGGCCACCGAGGAGCGTCGGGAGCCGACCCTGAGACCGGCGACGGAGCAGGCCTGATTATCCAACTGCCTCACGATTTTGTAGTCAAGGAGTTCGGTGAGCAGGGCATCACCGTCCCTACTGAGGGCCATTACGGTCTGGGCATGGTCTTCCTGCCCACAAACGACCAACAGCGCGCCCGATGCCAGCAGATCATCGAGTCTGTCGTGGCACGAGAGGGCCATACACTGCTGGGATGGCGCGACGTTCCTGTTTCGCCCGATGCCATCGGCGAACTGTCAGCCAGGGTCATGCCCGTCATCCGGCAATTCGTGGTGGCGGACGGCAACGACTCCGACGATCAGTTTAGCTTCGAGCAAAGGCTGTTCGTAATTCGCAAGCAGATAGAACGGGCAGTCGAAGAAACCGATCTTGAAAACAAAGACGATTTCTACATATGCAGTCTCTCCACTAACAAAGTGGTTTACAAGGGACTCAACTTGGCCCATCAATTGGAAGGGTTCTATCACGACCTGGCAAACGAGGACGTGGTGACATCCTTCGCGCTGGTTCATTCCCGATTCTCCACCAACACCCTGGGGTCATGGAAACTGGCGCACCCGTATAGGTTTGTCATCCACAATGGCGAGATAAACACCGTGCGGGGCAACACCAACTGGATGACCGCCCGCGAGAACAATTTTGTGTCTGACCTGCTGGGCGACGACATTAAGAAACTCCTGCCCATAACAACTCCCGGTCAGAGCGACACGGCAACTTTGGACAATGCCCTGGAAGTCCTTCTGGCATCAGGGCGCTCCCTGGAACACTCCATGATGATGTTGATTCCGGAAGCGTGGGGTGACCACATTCCGATGGATCAGGCAAAACGGGACTTTTACGAGTACCACTCCAGCATGATGGAGCCGTGGGACGGCCCCGCGCTGGTAATCGGCACCGACGGCACGAAGATATGCGCCGTGCTGGACCGCAACGGCCTTCGGCCCTGCCGCTATCTGGTCACCACAGACGACCTGCTGGTGATGGGTTCCGAAACTGGAGTATTGGACGTGCCGCCGGAGAATGTGCTCTTCAAAGAGCGCATTTACCCTGGCCGCATGTTCCTGCTGGACACTGAACGCGGCGAGATCGTGCGGGACAGCGAATTAAAGTCTGCCCAGGCCGCTCGGCAACCCTACGGTGAGTGGCTGAAAGAAAACATGGTCCACATCGACGATCTGCCGAAGCCTGCCAGCATCCATGAGCCAGATTTCGGCACGCTGGTTCATCGCCAGGCGGCCTTTGGGTACAGCCTCGAAGACCTGCGTATGATTCTGGAGCCTATGGCCCTGACAGGCGGAGAGCCCACTGGCTCGATGGGCAACGACTCGCCGCTGGCTGTCATGTCGGAGAAATCCCAGCTGCTGTTCAACTACTTCAAGCAGCTATTCGCCCAGGTCAGCAACCCCCCTTTGGACGCGATTCGCGAGGAGCTTGTGACCTCAACCCGCTCCATGATCGGCTCTGAGCAGAACCTGTTCGACGAGACAGCCGAACACTGCCGCCAGCTTACGATCACGGAGCCTGTTCTGACCAACGAAGAACTGGAAAAAATCCGCGGCATCGAGGTCAACGGCATCCGAACCAAAACCCTGTCGACGCTGTTCGATGTCGAGTCTGAAGACACTCTCAGGCAGGCAATGGACCGGTTGTGCGGCGAAGCCTCTCAGGCCATTGAGGACGGCTACTCGATCTTGATTCTTTCTGACAGGGGCGTCGACCGCGACCGCGCGCCGATACCCAGCCTGCTTGCCATCGCAGGAGTGCATCATCATCTGATCCGCAAGGGCACGCGCACCAAGGTTGGCATTGTCGTCGAATCAGGAGAGGCTCGCGAGGTCGCTCACTTCGCCTCTCTCATCAGCTACGGCGCGGCGGCTGTCAATCCTTACCTGGCCTTCGAAACCCTGGCAGATATGTCACGCCAGTCTGATTTCCTGACGCCCATCGACTACGACGACGCAGTCAAGAACTTCATCAAGGCATCCCACAAGGGCGTCGTCAAGATCATGTCCAAGATGGGCATATCCACAATCGCTAGCTACCGTGGCTCTCAGCAGTTCGAAGCTGTGGGCCTGAACACCGACTTGATTGACGAATACTTCACATGGACCCCCTCCCGCATCGGCGGCATTGGGCTGGATGAGATCGAAGAGGAAGCCCGCCAGAGACACAGCTTCGCATACTTAGATTTGGTAGTCAGCGGCAACCTGAACCTCGACCAGGGCGGTTACTACCAGTGGCGCAGGGATGGCGAGCGCCACATGTGGAATCCGTCCACCATCGCCGTGCTTCAGCGGGCCGCCAAGGACAATAACTGGGAGTCCTACAAGGCGTTCGCCGAGTTCAGCAACTCCTACGCTCGAAATCTATTCACTATCCGGGGGCTTTTGGAGTTCGAGAACGCCGAAACCGCCATACCGCTGGACGAGGTGGAGCCTGCCAGCGAGATTGTGAAGCGGTTCGCCACGGGAGCTATATCCCTGGGTTCAATAGGTCGCGAGGCTCACGAGACTTTAGGCATCGCCATGAACCGGATCAACGCCCGGTCGAACACCGGCGAGGGTGGCGAGGATTTCCATAGATATACACTCGACGACAATGGCGACTCGCGAAACAGCGCCATTAAGCAGGTGGCATCTGGCCGATTCGGCGTGACGATTAACTACCTCGCCAACGCCTTTGACCTCCAGATCAAGATGGCTCAGGGCTCAAAACCCGGCGAGGGCGGACAGCTTCCCGGCCACAAGGTTGATGAGTACATCGGCTGGGTGCGGAACTCGACCCCCGGAGTCGAGCTTATCTCGCCGCCGCCCCATCACGACATATACTCGATTGAGGACCTGGCGCAGCTTATCCATGACCTCAAGAACGCCAACCCGACAGCACGGATAAACGTCAAACTGGTGGCTGAAGCAGGCGTTGGCACCATCGCCGCCGGAGTGTCCAAAGGCCACGGCGACGTCGTGCTTATATCCGGCGACAGCGGAGGCACGGGCGCGTCTCCTGATTCGTCTATCAAACACGCTGGCCTGCCCTGGGAACTCGGAGTCGCTGAGACCCAGCAGGTGCTGGTTGAGAACGACCTGCGAGGCCGCATTGTCGTCCAGACCGACGGCCAGATCAAGACAGGCCGCGACGTCGCAATCGCATGCCTTCTGGGCGCCGAGGAATTCGGCATGGCAACAGCGCCCCTCATCACGTTAGGCTGCATCATGCTGCGAAAGTGCCACCTGAACACCTGCTCCGTGGGCATTGCGACCCAGGACCCTGAACTTCGCAAGCGCTTCACCGGAAAGCCTGAACACGTAATCAATTACTTCTTCTTCGTGGCCGAAGAGCTTCGACAGATCATGGCGGACATGGGATTCCGCACTATCAACGAAATGGTAGGGCGCATGGATAGGCTGGACGGTCGCAAAGCCGTCGAACACTGGAAGGCCCAGGGGTTGGACTTCAGCTATCTGCTCAACATGCCCGATGTCTCCGACGACGTTGCGACCTACTGCCGCGAAGCTCAAGACCACGGTCTGGAAAAGGCGCTGGACAACAAGCTAATCGAGCTATCGGCCGATGCGCTGGAGAACGGGACGCCTGTAGAACTGGACCTTCCCATCAGCAACTCCAACCGCACAGTGGGCACGACCTTGAGCTACAACGTGGCGAAGCGGTACGGCGAAGACGCACTGCCCGAGGACACAATTCAGATTCGTTTCACAGGCTCTGCCGGCCAAAGCTTCGCGGCGTTCCTGGCTAAAGGCATCACAATGTACGTCGATGGAGACTCTAACGACTACTTCGGCAAGGGCCTGTCTGGCGGCAAGGTCATCATCAAGCCGCCTGCCGAGGCGACATTCACGCCAGAGGAGAACATCATCGTCGGCAACGTGGTTCTTTACGGGGCCACCGGCGGCAAGGCGTTCATTCGCGGCATCGCCGGAGAGCGGTTCTGCGTCCGCAACAGCGGAGCAGAGGCGGTGGTGGAAGGCGTGGGAGACCATGGCTGTGAGTACATGACACGCGGCAACGTGGTGATACTGGGGCCGACAGGCCGGAACTTCGCGGCAGGCATGAGCGGAGGCGAAGCGTACGTCCTAGACGAACACGACAAGTTCAGAGACCTTTGCAACACCGAGATGGTTGATCTCGAAAACCTTGCGGAGCCAGAGGACATCGCCACCGTCCGTCGCATGATCGAGGATCATCTAGGCTACACTGGTAGCTCCAACGCCCAGCGGGTCCTGGACAACTGGGACGACATGATTCCGAAGTTCGTCAAGGTCATGCCCAGGGCATTCAAAACTATCATTGCCGAGCGCAAACATAGAGAAGCCGAAGCGGCAGGAATCTCCGACGATTAATCGAATATACAACTGCATCCAATCCCAAATTCAGGGCGACCAATTGTAGGCCCTGAACTCACCAAACTGGAAGAAACGTTAATGGGTAAACCCACAGGATTTAAGGAACTGGCCCGACAGGGACTGCCCCAAGAGTCACCTTCGGAACGAGTTCAACACTGGGCCGAGTTCTACCAGCCGTGGAGCGAGCAGCAGGCCCGAGACCAGGGCGCCCGGTGCATGAACTGCTCCGTTCCCTTCTGCATGGCCGGATGCCCGCTGGGCAACATCATCCCGGATTTCAACGACCTGGTCTATCGAGGCAAATGGCGCGAGGCGTTGGACGAGTTGCACTCGACCAACAATTTCCCCGAATTCACAGGCAGGATATGCCCCGCTCCCTGCGAGGCGTCCTGCGTTTTGAACATCAACGACGACCCTGTCACCATCGAGTACATGGAACGCTCCATTGTAGAACGCGGATGGGAAGAGGGTTGGATAACGCCCCAACCTCCGGCGTCCCGAACGGGCAAGAGTGTTGCTGTCGTCGGTTCGGGGCCTGCCGGTCTCGCCGCGGCCATGCAGTTGAATCGGGCCGGACATCTGGTCACTGTATTCGAACGCGATGAGCACATCGGCGGCCTGCTGAGGCTGGGAATCCCGGATTTCAAGCTTGAAAAGCACATCATCCAGCGGCGCGTTGACCAGATGGAGGCCGAGGGTGTCATCTTCAGAACCGGAGTCCACGTCGGCAAAAATTATCCAGTTGACCAGCTAAAGTCTGAGTTCGATGCCATATGCTTAACCGGAGGCTCAACAATATCCCGAGACCTGCCCATACCTGGCAGGGAGTTAGATGGAATCCATTTGGCTATGGAGTACCTGCCCCAACAGAATCGCGTCAACCAGGGCGCCGAAGTGGACGCCTCCGAACGCATCGTCGCCGAGGGCAAACGAGTGGTGATCCTGGGCGGCGGCGACACAGGCTCCGACTGTCTTGGCACGGCCCATCGTCAGGGCGCGGAGGTCGTGTATCAGTACGAATTGCTGCCTGAGCCTCCCGTCGAGCGCCGAGCCAACAACCCCTGGCCTCTGTGGCCGACAATCTTGCGGACGTCATCGGCTCAAGAAGAGGGCGGAGTCCGAGATTACAACATCCTGACCAAGCACTTCTCAGGCAGCAACGGCAAAGTCGAAAAGCTCCACGCCGTTCGCCTCGAATGGGGCGCTCCCGACAAGACAGGCCGTCCGGCCATGATCGAAATTCCGGGAAGCGAGTTCGAGATAGACTGCGATCTCGTGCTTTTGGCGCTAGGCTTTGTTTCCCCCGAACGCGTCGGGATGATCGAAGACCTGGGCGTGTCTCTCGACCCGCGCGGCAACGTCCAGACCGACGCCAACAAGATGACCGACGTTCCCGGAATCTTCGCCGCCGGCGACATGTCCCGAGGCCAGTCCCTGGTCGTTTGGGCCCTAGCAGAAGGCCGCGAAGCCGCCCGCGGAATCGACCTGCGCCTCATGGACAAAACCAGCCTGCCGCATTCTGTCAGCACGGTTCCTAGCATGTAGATTGAAGGAATCACTTTGACCCGAATTCTTGACTGACTAAGGTATCGATAGGACAAAACTCTTGACAATCAGTGGGCTTATGTCCCCCTGATTGTCCTTGCGCCTCCGTTGATTCACGAACCTCAAGGCATCAGGAACCTTCTTCACATGCACTTCAAATCCGAACACGCCCAAAACATCATTCACGCCGTATCACCTGACCTCAAGCTCGTCTCCGTATCGCCTGCGACTGGGGCGTTCACCAACGAAGTTCGAGTTCTGGAGTGCCGAACTCTGTCCGGCAAGAGTTTGCGTCTCGCCGTCAAGCTCATGACCGACGATGACGCATGGGACGCCCCTCTACGGGCATCCGCTGATTTCCACGGCCTTCAGGTCGCCAGGGCCCATGGCATTCCGGCTCCCGAACCTCTGTATCTGGACGCAACGGGCGATGTGTTGGGCGCGCCGGGTATCGTGACTCGGATGGCTGAGGGCCGTCAGATTGCCGCCCCTGAGAACGTTGGCGGTTGGGCCGAATCTCTAGCTGATCTGCTGCTGAAAATCCACGACGTCAGGCCCAACGATCAGGAGCGAGAACACCTTTACGACGGCAACGACTTAGGCCTGTATTTCCTGACCCGCGACTATCCAGAACGCATGGCAGGACATCCGCTGTCCGACACTATCTACGACGCCATCCGCGAACTGCGCTTCGAAATCGAAAATCTGCGGGCCGTGTTCATCCACATGGACTACTGGCCCGGCAATGTGCTGTGGCACGAGGGCCGGATATCGGCGGTGTTGGACTGGGACGCCGCCGCCTACGGAGACCCTGCCCTGGATGTGGCCTACTTCCGCATGAATATGTACCTGCGGGGCATCAAGGAGGCGGCGGACATCTTCCTCAAACACTACGAGGCGGAGTCCGGCGCCAGGGTACGCAACCTGGGGTTCTGGGAGTTGGCCCGCGCCGCTGGGCCTTTGCCGAACCCCGCGCTCTGGATTCCCGTGTCCAGGGAGATGGGCGACGCTGGGTCCACCGACGACCGCGCCGACACCGATTATTACGAGTTCGTCGAAAACGCAAGGCGCAAGGCCTACAACGGAAGGTAAATTCAAGAAACTTCACACAAGCCTTGTTTCGACGCGTATAATATGGCGCGAACCCTCGATTGCTGCCTCATGCGCCACACGGGAGAACAATTGCCACAATTCGACATTGATGCCGTCCGCGCCGAAATCCATGCCCTCGACAAGTCCATCTACATGAACACCGGAGGCTCCGGGCCTCTGCCCAATTCGGTCGCTCAGGACATCATCAGCGCATATCAAGACGTTGCCGAGAACGGGGCCGACATCCCTACGGTCAGAGGGCCGGTGCGTGATAGGTTCGAGAGCGCAAGGCAGGTTTCCGCCGGCCTGTTTGGTGTGGACTCCAGCGAGATTGCCCTGTTCAGGGCTATATCTGAAGGCATCAGCACCGTGGCATACGGCATCGATTGGAACCCTGGTGACGAGGTGATTATCTCCAACGAGGAGCATCCCACCGGAATAATCGTCTGGCTCAATCTGGTAGAACGACGAGGCATCAAGATCAAAAAGCTTCAGATTTCGCTGGACAGAGAAGAACTGCTATCCCGATTCTCTGACCTGTTGAGCGACCGCACCCGACTGGTCGCCATCAGCCACGTCACCACCGACACCGGAACACGCCTGCCTGCCAAAGAGATGTGCGATATAGCCCATGCCCGCAACATCCCGGTGATTCTGGACGCCGCGCAGTCGGCGGGCCAGTTTCCCGTCGATCTGCGAAACATCGACGTCGACTTCTACGCCTGCACGGGCCATAAGTGGCTTTTGGGCGGCTGGGGAACCGGCATCTTCTATGTCAAGAAAGAGTGGATTCCCAAACTGGAGGTCTCGTGGTCCGGTTCTGGCGCTGGCGACTGGAATCGGCAAACCGACGATCTGGAATTCACCGATAGCGCCCACAAGTTTGAGTTCGGCGGGCGACACGACACTCTGTACAGCGGCATGAGCAAGGGCATCGAGTTCGTGCAGAGCGTTGGCCTTGAGAACGTCGAGATCCAATCCCGCGCACTGACTGACAGACTCAAGGCCGCCATATCCGAGATCGACGGCGCAACCCTTCGCAGCCCTGAGTCCAACGAGTTCTCCACAGGCATCGTCACATTCTCAGTTTCGGGACTGTCTGGAACCGACCTCAACGCACAGATGTTCGAGCGGTGGCGCATCCTGGGCAGGCCTGCTCTGAACCACTCTTCGATGAGGCTGTCCTGCGCCTTCTTCAACAGCGATCAGGAAATCGACACCGTGATCGACGCCATCAGCGCGCTTGCGAACGAAAACCGTTAATGCCATCACAACAAAGCCAATTAAGCAAACAAAAATAGGGAGGCAACACAAGTGACGCAAAAAGTAGTAATGCTATCCAGAGGCGAGCCCGATACCGAGCTTATCGAGACCCAGATGCAAGGGATCGATTATGAGCTCGAAGTCCACAGCATTGAGAGCGAAGGCGAGGCGATGGAGGCCGTAAAGGGAGCTGACGTCATCATCGACCAGGGCATCGTGCTAACCCGAGAGATTATTGAGGAGATTGACCAGGGCCAGGCCATCGTCAGTTTCGGTCACGGGTTCAACCACATTGACCACGAAGCCGCCACAGACCAGAGCGTCATGGTGGTCAACAGCGCAGGCTTCTGCACCGAAGAGGTCTCGAACCACGCCATCACAATGCTGCTGGCATGCGCCAAAAAGCTGACTATCCTCAACGATCTGGTTAAGGCAGGCAAGTGGGGAGCAGAGACCAGGGACGCCATTGTCCCGATGGTGCCCATCGACGGCAACGTGCTGGGACTTGTGGCCTTTGGCAACATCGCCCGCGCCGCCGCCCGCAAGGCCAAAGCCTTCGGAATCGAGGTCATAGCCTACGATCCATACGTCGCCCCGTGGATCGCCAAAGAATACGGCGTGCGACTGGTCGGGAGCCTGGAAGAACTCGCCGCTTCGTCCGATTTCATCTCGGTCCACACTCCATTGAACAACCAGACCAAAGGACTCATCGGAGCGGATTTCTTCAAGGCCATGAAGTCGACAGCCTACTTCATAAACACCTGCCGAGGCCCGGTCGTCGATGAGGCAGCGCTGATCGATGCGCTGAGAAACAAGGAGTTCGCCGGAGCCGGACTGGACGTTTTCGAGGAAGAGCCGACCGCGCCCGACAACCCGCTGTTCGATTTTGACAACGTCATCGTGACGCCCCACTCCGCCGGGTCCTCGTCAAGGTCTAGGGTCGCTGCCTTGGTGCAGGTGGGTCAGGAGACCGCCCGGATTCTGCGCGGCACACTGCCCATGTCCCTGGTGAACCCAGAGGTGCGGCACAAGATCGCCGAGCGTCCTATGGGCCTGAACCCGTCAACCCAGTAGCATATCTCTCAATAAAACATAGTTAGCATGAGGGCAGCTCGCAAGAGTCGCCCTTTCTGTTTGCCAGGCGATGGGTCGCACGGGAGGGTGCGATTATTGCTGCGATTGACTGACTATCCTGTTCCGGTTTTGGCGCTCTCAGGGATTATAGTATTAAGAGACATATCGAAGGAGCGCCATCGTTGGACGAAGCGTGGGTCATAAATCAGGTCCGCACCGGGAAGACTGATGTCTTCAGCGAGATCGTAGAAGAGTATCAGGCGGCGATTTTTCGGCACGTATTGCGGATGACCGCAGATCGCGAGGTCGCCCACGACCTGACCCAAGACACGTCCCTCAAAGCGGATCAGAGCATCCTCAAAACTGACTCGGAGCTTTCTCTCAAGGCTTGGCTCTATCGCATCGCCACCAACAACGCGCTGAAATATCATCGACGCAGGCGTTTGCTGACTTTCGTCCCGTTTCGGGGCACGGAGAAACTACCTGCTACCCAGGCCACTCCAAACACGGACGAGAAGATCGCCATCGAGGATGCGCTGCTTCATGTGCCGCCAGAACGCAGAGTCTGTCTGGCGCTGCACTTCGTGGAGGGTCTCCGATATCGGGAGATCGCCGAAATTCTGGGTTCGTTACTCGATCTTGAACAGTTGCCTGACGACATGATCGATGGGAATACACCCTGCGCTACCAGGGAACGATCGACTGGGGCAAGATCGGCAGGGAATCTTTAGCGAATAAACGCTCAAAAGTTGAATTGTGGATTGATAAAGTGGACTACACCATCCGGCAAGCCAAAGTAGAGATAGCTGTGTTAGAAGAGAATCCGGTCTCACAGGCAGGGGAATGGCTCACAATTTCCAGCCATGTGAAATACTTCGACCTGAACCAGCCGATCGAGATCAAACCTCCGGTGACGTCCTCTGGGGAAATCGAGCCAGGTTGGAGTCTCGTCGATACTAACCTATCAGAACTTGAAAAACGCAAGCATGACGATATCAGGAAACGTTAACGTTGGGCATGGCGCGCACGAAATAAGAATTCAAAATGGTTTCAGTAACGCGATAGACGAACGAGCGTTATATTGTTAGATTGCAAGTGTGGCTTAGCGTTACTGTGACAACCTTTGTTAGTCCCGTCGGAGATAATATGCGAAACGATAGACGACTGATTCTTGTCCTCGTGCTTCTGATGGCGGCACTGGTGGTCTCTGCATGTTCCAGTGATGACCAATCCGGCTCTGGCGTTGTCCGGTTAGAGGACACTCAGCCAGCAGAACCCGTGATCGTGTCAGCAGGCCCATCTAATCCACAGGCTGACACGCCTGTGCCGTTGGTTTCGGAAGCGAACGCCACCGAACACGCCGACCCCGAACAAACCGACGAGGAGATTCTCACCAAGTTTGCAGCGTGCTTGAGAGATCATGGTCTTGAAGCCCCCGATCCCGAAGTGAACGCAGATGGATCACTTGACCTATTGGCCTTCAGACAGAGTGTCGTCCAGAGCAACCCGGCCATTTTGAACTCTCCGGCGCTTGTAGAGTGCCTGCCTTTGCTCGCAGAGGCCACCTTTGCCCAGCCGCCTTCGGCAGAGGACGAAGTAGAACTTCAGGACAACATTCTGTTAGTCGCCCAATGTCTCAGAGACGAAGGAATTGACGTTCCAGACCCCGAGTTCTCAAATGGAATACGAGCAGCTATGGGCGCGATGATACAACAAGCCGGAGGCGCAGATTCCAGAGTGCAACAAATCTTTGAAACGTGCGCCGAGTCTGTCTTTGGAGGAACGAATGCTGGACGGCGATGAGGTTTTTCAACAGCCAGAATTGACCCAGCGATTGTTTGACGTGCCGTAGGAGATGATTTGAGACACGATAGACGACTGATTCTTAGCCTGACGCTTTTGCTGGTCGCGCTGGTTATTTCCGCGTGGTCCAGTTCAAGCCAGTCCGATTCTGGGGTTGCTCGGGTGGATAAACCCCAGGTGTCTGAGCCTGCTATCAAGTCCGCAGGCCCGTCCAATCCAAAGTCGGACACCACAGCGCGACTATCTTCGACATCTGACAAGACAGAAACCAACCAGACCACTGCTGACCTGACAGATGAGCATATCACTACAAACTTCACAGTGTGTCTCAGGGACCATGGAACGAATATCCCCGATCCAGAATTGAACGCCGATGGATCGGTTGACCTAGGCACCCTCAAAGAGAGCTTCGACGTGGGACCGAAAGACAGTCGTTCATCGAAAGCCCTGGAAGAATGTCTGCCATTGCTCGCAGGGGCCACCTTCTCTCAAGGAGCCAACGAAGAGGACGAAATACAGCTCCAGGACGACCTGTTGGCGTTCATTCAGTGCCTTCGAGACGAAGGAATTAACGTCCCGGACCCTGACTTCTCAGGGGACCCACGGGCCGGTATGGGCGCCGTGAAGGAATCTCTGAAAGGGGCAAGCGGTAGAGTGGAGCGAAGCATGAACTTATGCAACGAGAACGTCTTCGGCGCTGGGAAATCTACCAAGTGAATTGTTCATTAGATCGCAAAGGTTGCATACACGAACTCAGTCACTTGACTATATACAAATCGGCAGATCGCGATGACTAAACTTCGAACCGCTATTTTCGGAATTGTCGTGTTGGTCGGTCTCGCGGTAGTGGTTCTGGTCCTGTTCGCTCAGGGCACGCTCGTTCTTCCGAACAGCGACGAAGACGAAATTGTCGCTGAGTTCGGCGCCGCGGTCATTACCCGCAAAGACCTTCGAACGTTTAAGGACCTAGACGGCACGCTCGAATATGGCAGCAGCGTCCAGATATCGCCCGGCGGCAGCGGGACGCTCACTTATCTCGCCGCTGAAGGATCCCAATTGGACCGGGGTTCTGTCGTGTTTCGATTGCACAGCTCGATCAGCGATGCGGAGATCAAGAGCGCCGCCCAGCAGATAGCATCAGCCAGAGCGGCAGTCGCTCAGGCCGAACTCGCGTTGGAAAATCTCATTCAGCCTGCAACGCCTGCTCAGATCGCTTCGGCAAATGCCACAGTCGCACAGGCTGAATTTGCGCTGGAAAATCTTATTGCGCCTGCGACACCGGCTCAGATCGCATCGGCTAACGCCTCGGTCGCTCAGGCTGAACTTGCGCTGGAAAATCTCATTGCGCCTGCGACACCGGCTCAAATCGCGTCGGCTAACGCCGCGGTCGCTCAGGCTGAGTTTGTGCTGGAAAATCTCAATGAGCCTGCAACGCCTGCTCAAATTGCGTCGGCTAACGCCGCGGTCGCTCAGGCTGAACTTGTGCTGACAAACCTCATAGAATCGGCAACGCCTGCGCAGATCGCCTCCGCAAATGCCGCGGTCGCTCAGGCTGAACTTGCGTTAGAGAACCTCAATGCCACGGCCACGCCCGCCCAGATTGCGTCAGCCAATGCCGCGGTCGCTCAGGCAGAGGCCAATCTCTCCACGGCCCGAGGCTCCGTGGAGACGGCTTTGGCGTCGCGCACCATCGCGCATCAGGCTTTTTGCGACACAGAGAGCAATTCCCTCGCTCCTGTGTTTTCATATTCACACCCAATATGCCCAGTGAATGTCATGCTTCTGTCTGAAAACGAAAAGAACGTCCTGCTGGATATGATCAAGGACGACTACTTATCTGCTCAGGCCAATAACCTTCTGAACACACTCCAGGGGTATCAATCAGCGTTGGGGTCGAGATTATCCGCCGAGAACAGCCTGACTGACGCTCGGACTAATTTAACCGAGATCGACGCGCCTCCGACTACCACACAACTCGCTCAGGCTTCCGAATCGCTCAAATCAGCTAAAGAAAACCGAGCCACGTTAGACGATCTTCCTACTGACACCGAATTCGCTCAGGCATCCGAATCGCTCAAGTCGGCGCAGGAAAACCGCTCCGCTTTGGACGAACCTCCCACCGTCGCCGAACTCGCCCAGGCATCCGAATCGCTCAAGTCGGCGCAGGAAAACCGCGTCGCGCTGGATGACCCGCCTACTGCCTCAGAACTTGTTCAAGCCTCTGAATCGCTCAAGTCGGCACAGGAAAACCGCGTCGCGCTGGACGACCCGCCTACTGCCTCAGAACTTGTTCAAGCCTCTGAATCGCTCAAGTCGGCACAGGAAAACCGCGCAGCACTGGACGACCGTCCTACTGCCTCAGAACTTGCCCAAGCCTCTGAATCGCTCAAGTCAGCTCAGGAAAACCGCGCCGCGCTGGACGACCCCCCTTCTGCCAAAGAGCTTGCCCAATCTGAGGCTTCGTTGGAAAGCGCCAGGGCGTCTCTGGATACTGCATTGGCAATGCGCTATGGACTAAAAGAAGGCCCTTCGGCAGGGGTATTGATGTTCGGAGACTCGCCGGCATGGAGAGAA
>Ga0066860_10000733_pt1 | contig 14669 bp, 10 predicted proteins | sample ETN07SmetaG_FD_65601 | JGI IMG/M metagenome (GOLD analysis project Ga0066860, IMG submission 65601) | Marine microbial and viral communities from oxygen minimum zone, Eastern Pacific Ocean - ETNP2014F14-07SV275 | ecosystem: Environmental > Aquatic > Marine > Oceanic ... | reverse complement strand
AGCGGCTGGGGAAGCGAAGGCAGCCAATCTATATATCGCTCGATCAGTACGTAATGAAATGCTGAAAAATGGTGTTTGGGCTATATGTGAGATGGAGCCTAATGTCAGAATGTATCCGGCGTTGAACATGGATGAACGGGTGATGCTTGAGGGTCTGGATATTACCGAGGCTGCTATCGCCGCCGTGCAGAAGAGCGGCAACACCATCGGAGACTATCCCGCACTTCCCAGTGGAGTGGTAGGATTTTAAATCCTGCAATCAATTTGTCATCCCAGGGCAGGGGAGTGCCGGCTCCCAATACTGGCCTATAGGCTGCGAATGCCGGATCAATATCGATAGGTATACTGTTTGCTGGTTTTGGCTATTGCTAATACTATGAGTTGCCAAACCGACTACTGCTCGAACAGCAGAAATTCATACTGGGGCTAACAATTAAAATAACAGCCAGGAAACAACCTGATCTCGGGAAGGACTATAGGCCGCTGGCCGTCCTGGTTTCCAACAATCCTCTTTACCGATTCATTATTCTCAGCATTCTTGCTTCCAGATTAGTCCGAGTTAAAAAACCGCTGCAAGGACTACCGACTCAGCTGGCAGGGGGAATATTGTGAGTAGCGAAACAATCATCTTCATCGGTGTGATCGTCTACCTGGCGATCATGCTGCTGATTGGTATTCTTGCCTCTAAACGCGCCAATACTTCTTCCTCAGAATTTATAGTTGCCGGACGTAATATGCCGATCTGGCTGTGCAGCACGACCATAGTAGCCACCTGGTTTGGTGGTGGTACCATGCTAGGTGGTGCCGGCGCCTCCTATGAACAAGGGTTGCTAGGCGTAATCGCCGACCCTTTTGGTGGCGCCCTGGCGCTTTTTCTTGTCGGGTTTTTCTTTGTCCGCATCTTTCGGCGCCTACGTTTACTGACATTCATCGATTTTTTCGAAAATAGATATGGCAGGACGGCCGCCACTATTGCTGCCATTGGATCCATTTCTTCCAATATAGGATGGACCGGGGCGCTGCTGGTGGCATTTGGTTTTGTATTTCAAACATTAACTGGCGTGCCGGTAGAGTTAGGTATCATAGGCGGCGCTATCGTGGTGTTTGTCTATACGTCGGTAGGTGGCATGTGGGCAGTGGCGATGACGGATTTTGTGCAGATGATCATTATTGCTCTGGGGCTGATCTGTTTGTTGATAGTAGTGCTGATCGATGTTGGAGGTTGGGGCAACATCGGACCGCATTTGCCTGAAGATACCTTTCGCATGATTCCGAAAGAAAACAATCCATCGCTGTGGTTGAATTATTTTCGTGCCTGGTTGATCTTTGGTCTGGCCGATGTGTCAGCCCAGACCTTGATGCAACGCGCATTTTCCGCCCGCAATGAACAGGTTGCACAGAACTCATTTTACCTGGCAGGTTTTGGCCATCTTTCCATTGGAATGATTCCGGTAACTTTGGGAATAATTGCCAGCGTTACCATGCCTGGCCTGGTGGATCCTGAAACAGTGATTCCAGAACTGGCTTTGGCACATTTGCATCCGGTTGCCATCGCCGTGTTTGTTGGTGCCTTACTGGCAGCTATCATGAGTAGCGCAGACAGCGCACTGCTTGCGGCAGCGAGCGTATTCAGTGTCAACATTTTGCCCTTATTCAAGAAGAATGTTGCAGACCGGATGCGACTGTGGGCGACGCGTATTGCCATCCCGGTGCTGGGGTCCGTGGCAGTCTACGTAGCGCTGCGAGTGCAGGTTGTCTATAACCTGATACTGGACGCGAACTCGGTGATCCTGGTTTGTGTGACCATACCCTTCATCGTCGGCGTCTGGTGGTCGAAGGCGAATCGGTCCGGCGCGTTAGCCTCGATGGCAATGGGTTTTCTGGTCTGGTTCGTGGCAATTGTCTACGCGCCAGATCTGCCGGGTGATCTGCTGGGCTTGATGGTTGGACTGATCACTATCCTCATCGTGACTCCTTTAACCCAAAAGCTGGATCCACCGAAACCATTGCTCGATAGCGATGGTAATGAAGTCGAGTTTAAAAACCGTCTTGGGGTGTTGCCTCTGTTTAGGAAAGCATAATTGGGGTCAGAGTCACTGCTGTCCCACAAGTTCCAAAGGCATGGTGAGGCTGCGTGTCCATGTTTAATCTAGTCAGGTATTCTCGAGCCAAAATCTAAAATCAATTCAGAAATAAACGAAAACATTATGCAAAAACCAGATATCGAAATCGCCCGAGCCGCTGAGCTTGATCATATTACGAAGGTAGCTGGCAAGCTGGAAGTGCCAGTGTCAGAGGTCCACTGCTATGGTCACCACAAGGCTAAAATTGATTATCACTTCATCGATAGTCTGGCCGATAGAACTGATGGCAAGCTCATCCTGGTTACGGCAATTTCCCCAACTCCGGCAGGGGAGGGAAAAACTACGACTACAGTCGGGCTCGGTGATGCACTTAACTCGATTGGAAAAAAAACAATAATCTGTTTGCGCGAGCCCAGTCTGGGGCCCTGTTTTGGTATGAAGGGCGGTGCCGCGGGAGGAGGTTTTGCTCAGGTAGTACCGATGGAAGATATCAATCTTCACTTCACCGGTGACATGCACGCAATTACCTCAGCCCACAATCTATTGGCAGCCCTGACCGATAATCATATACATTGGCATAGTAACAATGGCTTTGATTCACGCCTTATTACCTGGCGGCGTGTGGTGGATATTAACGATCGCACATTACGAAACATTACCACCGGGCTCGGCGGTGCCGCCAATGGTGTGCCTCGAGAATCTGGTTTTGACATTACTTCGGCATCCGAAGTTATGGCAATTTTCTGCCTGGCCGAGAACCTGCAAGACCTGCAACGACGGCTGGGCAACATCATCGTCGGGTATACGCGAGAGAAAAAACCTGTTACTGCTCGAGACATGAAGGCCGACGGTCCGATGGCGGTGCTGTTGAAAGATGCGTTCATGCCCAACTTGGTGCAGACCCTGGAAAATAATCCGGCGCTGATACACGGTGGTCCGTTTGCCAATATTGCTCACGGTTGTAACTCCGTTATAGCGACCAAGACCGCGTTGAAGTTGTCCGACTATGTGGTCACAGAGGCGGGTTTCGGTGCCGACTTGGGTGCAGAGAAATTTTTCAACATCAAGTGTCGCAAAGCGGGGCTAAATCCCGATGCGGTGGTTATCGTTGCAACTGTGCGCGCCTTGAAAAAACATGGCGGCGTCGGCAGAGATGAACTCGAAACTCCCAACGTTGATGCGGTCAGCGCCGGCTTCGATAATCTGGCACGTCATATCAGAAATGTTTCGCAATTCGGTGTGCCGTCGATCGTTGCAATTAACCGATTCCCCACCGATGCTAATGACGAAATTACGGCAATCATCAAACTTTGTAGAAATCTAAATGTGGATGCCATTGAATGTAATCATTGGTCAGCCGGTAGTGCTGGCACCGAAAGATTGGCACGCAGTGTGGAGAAGCTGATGGATGCCGGACATGCTCAATTTCACACGCTCTATGATGATTCATTGAGCCTGTGGGAAAAAATTGAACAGATAGCGACTAAGATTTATGGTGCAGAAGAAGTCATAGCCGATAAAAAAGTGCGGCAGCGGATAAGACAGTATCAGCAAGACTATGGTCACTTTCAGATTTGTATGGCCAAGACTCAGTACAGTTTCTCTACAGATCCAAACTTAATGGGTGCTCCCAGTCACCATGTGGTGCCAATCAGAGAAGTAAGATTGGCCGCGGGCGCAGAATTTCTTGTGGTGATTTGTGGAGATGTTATGACCATGCCGGGCTTGCCGGTTAATCCCAGTGCGCACGATATCCACCTTAATGAGTTGGGCCTCATTGAAGGCCTGTTCTAGCTACTTTGCTGAATGAACCCTCTAAGACTACTCGAATTCAATCCAGGTGGTTTTCAGTTCCGTGTAATCAGCAAAGGCGTGCATGGATTTATCACGGCCATTGCCACTTTGTTTGAAACCGCCGAAGGGCACCGTAATGTCTCCACCAAAGTAATTGTTGATTCCCATGGTCCCTACCCGCACCGCGTTGGCCACCTTGTGAGCAGTGTTAATGTCACGGCTCCACACCGCGCCAGCTAATCCATAGATAGAATCGTTTGCAATCTGCACCGCCTCGTCTGCATTTCTAAAAGGGATGACGGCAAGTACCGGCCCGAATATTTCTTCCTGGGCAATACGCATCTGGTTGTTCACCCCGGAAAAAATTGTGGGCTGGTAGTAGAAGCCCCCGGATTGTTCATGCACGGCGTTGCCGCCAAATAGCAATTCCGCGCCTTCTTCTTTGCCTATGGCGACATAGTCACAAACCGTCTGGTACTGTGTGGAGTCTATCATTGGGCCCATCACAGTAGCTGGGTCCAGTGGATCTCCGGGCATCCATGCTTTGGAATGCTCGATAACCATGGGCAGGAATTCATCCATGATCGATTCTTCTACTATCAAGCGGGTTCCCGCCGTACAGGTCTGACCGCCATTGTAGAACACCGCAAGAGCTGCGCTGGATGCCGCCAGTTCCAGATTGCCATCTGCAAACACTATGTTAGGGCTCTTGCCTCCCAGTTCCAGGAACGTACGTTTAAGGTTGGATTGGCCGGAGTACTGCATTAATTGCTTACCAACCGGCGTTGAGCCGGTAAAGGTCAAGCCGTCAATATCCATGTGCAACGCGATATGTTTGCCCAGGCTGCCGCCGGACCCCGGCAAGACCTGCAACACCCCAGCGGGTAGTCCTGCTTCTGCAGCCAGGTCAGCAATGCGCAACGCTGACAGGGGGGTATTGCTTGCCGGTTTCAGCAACACAGAATTGCCAGTCGCGAGTGCTGGCGCAAGTTTCCAGGCGGTGGTTGAGAGCGGAAAATTCCACGGTACGATTGCCGCCACCACCCCCAACGGTAGCCTGGTCACGAGTGCCAGGCAGTTCGCCGGGGTGGGAGTGATTTCGTCATACACCTTGTCGATGGCTTCGCCACTCCAGCGGATTGTTCTTACCGCAGCACCAACGTCGATATTGAGGGTGTCTGCAATAGGTTTGCCAACATCGAGAGTTTCCAGCAAGGCGATCTCATGGGCATGACTCTCGATCAATTCAGCCCAGCGTACCAGCACCATTTTGCGATCGGCTGGCGCCATGGAAGACCACACGCCACTCTCGAATGCCTCCCGGGCAATATTTACTGCCTGATCGGCATCGTCGGCACCGCAATAAGCGACTTCTGCTATTTCATTGCCGTTAGCAGGGTTTATAGTTGGGCGGGTCTCTCCTGAAAGAGAGTCTGAGCGCTGACCATTAATAAACGCGCGACCGTCAATTTGAATATCTGCCGCCGCGGCTTGCCAGGCTTTCAGTGTATTTTCAGATTGGGTTTCATCAGACATAATTTTCTCCGGGCTCAAGCCAGTTTGTGCTAAAACCTTCTGGCATTATTCAGAAGTGCCTTAACTCTGATGGCTCCCTAGCTTGTATCTCCATGTTTTGTATTTAACTTTGCAATCATTCACTCAAAAATTTCCGCAGGCACCTGCCTGTGTCTTTCGAAACTGATCAATGGACCGCGGCTCAAATCCATTTCCAGGCGGTCGCAATCGACAACTACCCAGGCCCGCCGCGCGGCCCTGAATTCCCTTATGATCGATGCGTTTCCTATCCTGGTGCCCAGATTCCAGGACCAACTAGAACAATTGACCGAACCTATTTGGCGATCCTCGCCATCGATCTCGGCCCAGATATCTGCACCATCGTCAGGCCTGCCTTCAGAGCACATTTTAAAGCTGCGCCTGACAAAACGACCACCGTGCTTTTGTTCTATGATGAGCGCATCTCGACCTGTAAATTTAGCAGCATTCAGATCCACCAGCCAGCCAAGGCCAAGCTCGAAAGGTGAACGTTCGAAGCCACGCATGGGCTCTGCTTCCGTCGAGCAGTCCCAACCAGCAACGATGAAGCCGCCTTCGAGCCGGCAGGCTTCCAGTGCTGTGAGGCCATAGCCGGGCAATGATATCTTCATCCCGCGATTTGCAGCGGTCAGGCTCTGCTCGAAATTCTTACTCAAGCCCTTCTTCATCCAGCACTCGTAACCCAGATCGGCAGTGAACCCCATCCTCGCTATTCGCAATGAGCTGCCAACGGCGCCATTCTTGAGGCTGTAGTCTCGTACCTGAAAAGGTTTCAGTAACTCTATGCCATCGAATCCCATGTGTTTAAGCACAGTTGCTGACATGGGTCCCTGGATAGCCATGCCAGCGAGAGAGTCAGTGCTGTCGATGATGCTGAGTTCCTCGATCCCCAGCCCTGATCGTAGCGCTTCAAAGTAGGCGCTGTGATCGATGTCTGACGGCATCAGCAGATAGTCATCTTTAGCGTGCTTGTAGAGAATGGCGTCATCTTTGAGGCTGCCATCGGCATTGCAGAAGGCAACATAGATACCCTGCATCGCTGCCACGTCGGACACAGGCCGAGTCAGCAAGTGATCCAGAAATTTGCCTGCGTCGCTGCCACGAAGCTGGTACTTGCGCATGGGCGATACGTCAAAAAGAGCGCAGCTATGCCGAATCGCCCGGTACTCCAGCTCAGCATCACCATAATCATTGGGCAACACAAACTGGTTCCAGTTAATGTAGTCCACATCTTCCTGCGAGATGCGTAAATACTCGTTTACATCCACGCCATCGCGACGGTTCAGAAATTTGTAAAAGACGCTTTCTTTTAACATGGATTATCAACGCTATTACTCGGCAAGGAGTCATCGATATTTTTTGGCCAGGGGATGAGTGTAGGGTCTGGTCGAGGTGCTGTCTTTTGAGCGGGTAGGGTAGGAATCATTAATCAGAGCTTCCCTAGACCGCCGTGCGGCGGCATTGAAAACCGAAGAGCTGGAGCGCTACAACTGCTGCTCTATTCGATAGAACCACCAGGGCGGGATAAGTTCTGCGCCAAACACCTCTTCCATATCATATTTCTGATTGTAGGCACTATCTAGTTGCTGGCTCAACGCTGAATCTTCCACCAGAGTAATTACGGCGCTATAAATTTTGTCTTCGATCCTAATTTTGGCTCGAGGGTCACGCGCTATATTTTTCTCCCAAAATTTCTTTTCGGTGCCGTATGAGCCCACATAGAGATTTCCTTCGTGCTGGACACACCAGATGGTTGTGGAATGAGCCAGCAAATACCAGGCTCGAGTTTCAATCGCTATCTCTTCAATTTCATCGGTAAACCGCCAATCCCTAACTGTAGTCGTGATCTCATCGCCCTGTAGCCACAATCCTGGTCTTTCATCTTTTGGGCTGCAAGCAACAGCCGCCAGAAGCACAAAAAATAGTCCCCATACAGATGGGTATCGTGGTGGTATTCTGCTGCCCAAGAGCAATGCGAAAACGTTCATTGATTTGCTTTTCCAATTGATTGTAGTTAATAAGTTTCCTAATTCAGATCGTTCACGGCACGATGAGCCTCTACAATAGCTGATTCAGTCATGGCATTGGATGCCGAATCTGTTGCGGCGATACTGATGTTGCCAAAAGGCCTGCTGGCGTGTCTCCACACCTGTTTTTCCTCTGGCCAACTGTCCGGGTCGAAGGCGATTCGATCTGTCTCCGGATCATAGCCATAGGCATAGCCATGGGGCCAGCGGTTCACGGTAATGCCGGCGATATCCCGCGCCGCATCGAAGCCGCCGGGCCCGAGCAGGCGTTGCAATTGATCTCGAGTATTTCTCTCAAAGGTCTCGAAGCTTGTTGCCAGCAATTCGCGCTTGCCGGCGTTAAATTGCTCCAGCGCACTCAGGCCAGGTGCTCCGGGTATTCTGGTTAAATGCAGCACGATGGGCTCATCCGGCGAGCTGGAAAACTGGTAACCGCCCATGCTTACAGGGAAATCGAGAACAACCCCGTGATGGTAACTGGCTGGGCAGTTGGCACGGTGAATACCGAGATTGGCAAAACTGCGCCAGTTTCGAATCAGCACATTGGTGTACACCAGCGGTGCCCGGACGCAGTTGGCCAGTGCCGCTTTCTGTGCCCCAGGCATCTCCGGGCAGAGATGCGGGATGATCGAGTTATAACAGGCCATGATGACTTGCTTCGATTCTACAATCTCGGTCTTGCCGCCTCTTACGTAGCTAATCTTCAGCGGATTCGATAAATTGTTATCGACGTGTTGCACACGGACAACGGTACTGTTTAATCTAATTCTGACTCCTGAACTGGGATCGTCGAGGCGAGAGTAATCAAATTGTGAGCGAACAATGTCTTCCATGGTATTGCCGCTGGCAACAGTCGGGATCATCTTGCGTACAAGAATCCTGGCGACCGAGGCATTGCCGTCGGGAAAATGAAATATGGACGGTTCTTCCTTATCACCCCCTCGATCGTAAGACTCGAAGCCAAGCTCAAGATCTCCGAAACCTGGATAACCCGAGCTCCAGGCTTCATTGGCCGGGAAGGCGTCGATATTGACAGCCCATACGCCACGGGCATGGGACTGCATGACATTTAAGACGGCTTCGTCCATGCCGGCCCGATCTCTCAGATAGGCATGGTAGTCCATGTTCTGCAAGTATTGATTCTGTTCGGAGGCAGGCATGTCAGGCAGATAATGCCGATCATCTTTTAGCAGGCGTAGCAGATCTGCTTTCGCCTTTGCAGATAATGGAGCCTGCTCGAGTACTTTGTCCTCACCAATGTCACCAACAGCCAGATGATCAGAACCAAATGTCTCGGCGTCAAAAAAGTAGCCCTCGGTTAATCCCATCGAGGAGTAAAGATTCTGATCGAAGTAGTTGTAAAAACGCTGATTATCGATGCCGAGATCGACCATGAATTGTTTGGCTACATCGGGGTAACCAGAGGGCGCATCGATAAACATGGTTCCGCCATAGCCAATAATTGTACGACCATCGATCTGGAATTCGTTGCGCTTGGCGTGGCCACCGAAATCATCGTGGTTGTCGAGAATCAGGATGCGGGCATTGTCGCCTTTTGACTGTTGGTAAAAATGGGCCGCCGACAAGCCGCTGAGGCCGCCGCCCACCACCACCAGATCGTAATTTTCGCCTGTGTCAGAGCCGCTAAAGGCAGCGCCATCCTTAGCCTGATGTGCCGTTTCAAAGGCGCCGGCATGAGAACCCCGCATGCCGGTGAGCCCGGGAGGGTAGTAACCGGGCACATCCTGGGCGTTTACCGCCGGGCCTTGAGCGAAGCTGTATCCAGGCAGCAGGGATGCGCCCACGGTGACGCTTATGCCGTTGAGAAAATCACGGCGACTAATGTCTCTATCCATACCTAACTGTCGATCAGTCTTTTTCATAATACCCTCAACCCCGGATCATGGGTGAGTAACCGCCTCTCGCTTCAGTAAACTTTGCTCATCTTACGATGAATGCATTGCCATCGAAAAGCTGTTTCGCATCGACCATATTCTTGACCTGAATCATTCCCGCAGGGCCCCGTTTTAGTTTCAATATCATCTGGAGGCAGTGTTGTGCAATTTACCATATCAGCGCGGGGCAAACCGGCAGCAGCCCCTATACACAAGTTTATCAAAGACAGCTTCAGTGACATCCCCATCGAGCAGATAGAAAGCTTTTTCGGATTCACGGAACCCCTTACCTTGTATGGGGGGAGGGTCTTTAACGGTGCCGAGCTCAGCCGCTACGACTTGCGTTCCCTTTACAAGTTGGGTATCAATCTGAGAATACCGCTGACAAATCACTATGCCACTGAAGCAGAATATACCAGCTGCCTGCCGTTTCTGGAAAAGCATTACCGGCCACGCAACTCGGTGATTATCACTAATGACAATCTAGCGAATTGGATCAGAGCCGACTTCCCGGCCTACAGGGTCGAAGCCAGTGTCATCAAAAATATTAACACGCTTGCCAAGGTCGAAAAGGCCTACAAAATTTATGACACCGTCATTCTTCCGATGGAGTCGAATGAGGATGAAGAATTCTTGCTCTCAATACCTGAAAAAGAGCGAGTCATGTTGTTCGCAAACGCTGGATGCGCGATGACCTGCCCATCGAAAATATGCTACACGAGCGTCTCGAAGGTGAATAAAGACGGTGATATCAGTCTCTGGCAGTGCTCACAATCGCTTAAACCAAGAGATATGTTCGGCATGCTGGATTTCGATCTAGAGTATTTGCAGGATTTGGGTTTTCACCGCTTCAAATTGCTGCGCTCCAGACCGGGCCGGATGACTGGTTTCTGAACCCCAATAAACCTATTGGGGTCAGGTCCTGCATGTTAGCGTTAGTCATCAAACAAATTTATATTCGCTAAAGTAACTGGAAAGAAACTGCGCACCCACATATTTCTCAGCACGCAAATTAGTGCTTTTACAAGGCCCAGGTCACTCATAAGCGATTCTAGAGGAGTGCTTGGGTACAATCCAAACAGAATGATTCAAAGAGAACGTGTTCGGAGAATGCTAGCGCTTCTGAGTTAAGTGAGGCACTCAAGGATCGACCGGGAAAAAGTAAACGATATTGGCTAACAAACTGATAAAAAAGGACCCAGGCAAGTGCTTCTTCACACGCTCTCAACGGAAACGTTTTTCTAGCGTATTTAGTCTTGAAGCCCGTCTATCATCAGTCGAAAGTGGCGTCTTCCGCCTGGTCTCCGCCTAAGTCCCATACATCGTCGTGCCACCCACCACCGTTCGCACTATCTCGATGTGCTTGATAGCATCCGGATCGACGTCATGGGGGTCATCGGCGAGGATAACAAAGTCGGCCAGTTTGCCCGCAGTGATACTGCCCTTTATGTTTTCCTCGAACGAGGCATAGGCGCCGTTCATGGTGCAGATTCGCAGGGCCTGATCCAGGCTGATGCGTTGATTCGGACCCCAGATACGACCATCGAAATCCTTGCGCGTCACCATGCTCTGTAAGGCCATCAGGGGCTCATAGGGTCCGGGTGTGTAATCGGACGCCGGTGCTACCGGGATGCCGTAGTCGAGGAACGACTTGTGGGCAAACATCGACTGCATTTTTTCTTCGCCGTATTCCACCCACTTGTTGCCGTGATAATGAATATAGGTATAGAAGGGGGCAGGTATCACACCCAGAGCCTTGATACGTTGCAAGATAGCCGGAGTGACCAGTGAGCAGTGTTCGATGCGATGGCGGGCGTCGGCGCGAGGCCAGAGTGACTGTACCCGTTCGTAAGCATTCAGCACCATTTCAATAGTCACATCACCATTGGCGTGGATGCCGATCTGGAAGTCATTGCGATGGGCATTCTCAACCGCCTCGTGAATCTCCTGCTGGGACATGGTGAGGATGCCGTAGTCGTCGGGCCGACCCACATAGGGCGTGCTCATGCGCATGGTGCGTTCCGACGCCGAGCCATCGGCGGCAAATTTCGCCGCGCCGATACGGAATACTTCATCGCCGAAGCCGGTGCGAATACCGGCATTGATAAAGTCATCGATCAAGCCTCCCCGCGGGAACATGGATACGCGAAAACGCATGTCACCGGCGGCGCGGGCATCCTGGAATGCGAGCATATCGTTGCGACTACCCCCGGTCTGTTGTATCGAAGTCAGGCCGGCTGTTGTCATCAGCTCAGAGATGAGCTTGACACCGTCACGACGCTGCTCGCGGGTCGAGCCACCGGGAATCAAACCATTGAATACGCGGCGGGCACGTTCCGCCACCAGTCCGGTAAGGACACCGTTAGAATCCCGATAGAATCTGCCATCATCCGGATCCGGCGTCTCTGCGGTAACACCGGCCAGTGCCAGCGCCATGCTGTTATAGACACCGGTGTGGCCGCCGCGATGGCCCACCACCACCGGATTATCGGGCACCACCGCATCGATATCGAAGCGATTGATAGGACGACCTTCGGCCAGCTTGGTGTCGTCGTACTTAAAACCGCGAATCCATTGTCCGGCGGGCGTGGTACGAGCTCGCTGCTGCAGGGCGTCCTTGATTTCGGCGATGGAACGCAGGTCCACATTGACCTGCACCAACTCATTCACACCGGCGCCGGACGCATGGGTATGGGCATCGATAAAGCCGGGGGTAATGGTCATGCCCTCGGCGTCGATGATCTCCGTATTCGAAGTCGCCAGGTTGCGTATATCGCTGCTGGAGCCCACCGCCACGAAGCGGTCGCGCTTTACCGCAAAAGCCTGCGCCGCGGGCTGATTCTCATCCACCGTGATGACACGGGCATTGGTCACTACATAGTCCGGTGCCGTGGCAGATAGTGGTGCCGGCTCCGAAGCGGCCAGCGCAGCCTGGCCTGGAAGTCCGAGGCCGGCGGCTGCCAGCGCAGTGCTGGAGCCGATGAACTTGCGTCTTGAAAACTTGCGTCGAGAGGGCTGGTTTGGAGAAGCGTGAACCACGGGGTAGCCTCCAGTTATTATTCGAATGGGCTGTGTTGTCTTGCGATCGCGTTATCCGGCACAGCACCACTATACCTCTTGTCTAACTATAATGCCTGCTGCGGCTCCAGCTAAAGTCTGCACCACCAGCAGGTGTATCTTGTCCCGGTGAGAGGTATTATCCAGAATCAGGTTTTTCGCGAGGCGGTTCCATGCTTGAGAAGTACACAATGATCATCATCTATTTTGGCATCCTGATGTTTCTGGGTTACCTCGCATCCAGGCGCGTCAGGAGCATGAAAGATTTTGTCATCGGTGGAAAAACCCTGAGCTACTGGGTAGCCGCTTTCTCGGCCCAGGCTACCGGCGAGTCGGCCTGGTTGCTGTTGGGGCTCACAGGCATGGGCGCCATGCTCGGATTCAGCACCTATTGGGTGGTGGTTGGTGAGCTGTTCGGTGTCGGCTTTGCCTGGTTTCTGATGGCGAAACGCTTCAAGCGGCTCACCGACAAATACGACTCAATTACAGTCATCGACTACATGGCGAGTCGCTTCAGATCGAAGACTAATGTGCTGCGCATCGTTTCCGCCATCGTGCTTTCCATCTTCGTGTTGATTTATATTTCTGCCCAGATTGATGCCACCGGCTTTGCCTTCGAAACCTTTCTGGATTGGGATTATCAAACCGGCGCCATCGTCGGCTTCGTCGTGGTTGCCACCTATTGCATCGCCGGTGGTTTTTTGGCCGCGGCTTGGACCGACATGTTTCAGGGCGCCGTGATGTTGATCTGCCTGATGCTATTACCGGCCGTCGCTTATCTAAGCCTATCGAATAACGCTTCCATCTACGCCGGCTTGTACGCTATTGAGCCAGGCCTGGTGGACATGTGGGGAGCGGGCGGTTTTACCCTGATGAATGCAGCCGTCGTCGTCGGTATGATGCTCATTGGCCTGGGCTTCATGGGCTCACCCCAGGTTTTTGCCAGGTTCATCGCCATTAGGAGCGAGGAACAGATCGATCGCGGTAAATGGATAGCCATGTTATTTACCCTGCTGGTTGATTTCTCCGCCGTCAGCATCGGTGTGCTCGGACGTTATATTTTTACCACCGCGGGTGTGGACCCGGATTCCGTACTCGGTAACGGCGCCCAAAATGTGCTGTCTGAACTAGTTGAGTACACTTTTCCACCTCTGATCGTGGGCATTTATGTGGCAGCAGTCCTGTCTGCGATCATGTCCACGGTGTCCTCCCTACTGGTGATGGCTTCGGCCTCCATCACCCATGACCTCTATGAAAAAATCATCAACCCGGCCCTGAGCGACTCCGATGCTGCCCGCCTGTGTCGCCGCATCACCGTTGTCTTCGCGGCATGCGCTCTAGCTCTGGCGGTACTGGTCTCAATCTTGTCGCCTGATAGAACCATCTTCTGGTTCGTGATCTTCGGTTGGGCTGGTATCGCCGCCACCTTCTGTCCCATGATCATCCTGTCGTTGTTCTGGCCCCGCTTTACTGAAAAGGCGGCGATCGCGGCGATGGTAACCGGGTTTTCCATGACCCTGATTACGAAGTTTGTGATTCAGGATTTGGAGGGGATCGGCGCCTATTTTGTTGCCCTGGAAACCATGCCGCCATCATTTCTGTCGGCCTTGATTGTGGGATACCTGGTCGCTATCAAGTGGCCGGATCCGGAACTGGAAGCAGCGTATCGAAACGACCTGGCCAGCCTCGAGGCAGAAGATTCCGAAGCTAGGATCACAGCGACCACGCCGGTGGCCAGCACCTGAAAATTAGAAGAGGAAACCGCAGTGACTCTGAGTAGAGAAGAACTCGAAGCCCACTGGATGCCATTCACCGGCAACCGCCAGTTCAAAATGAGCCACGATTCATGGTGGCGGCCAAGGGTGCTTACTATACCGATGCCGATGGCAGGCAAATATTCGACGGGTTGTCCGGGTTGTGGACCTGTGGCGCCGGTCATGGTCGTGAGGAAATCACCCGGGCAGTTAGCGCGCAGATAGCCGAGATGGATTACTCGCCAGGATTTCAATTTGGCCACGCCTTGTCTTTTCAGCTTGCCAACAAGATTGTGGACTTGACGCCAGACGGGTTGGACCAGGCCATGCCGCCATTGAATTGGGTGGTGCGAAATGCTTTGTCTGCGGCTCGGGTCTATAGTTAAACGAACAGAAAAGGAATCCGGTTTTAGAGCTTTGTTAATGGTTTTTATCCGACTTTCGATAGTCTTGTTGTCCCAGCTTGCACTCGCCGCCTGCGGCCTGGGTGCGGCGGGGGTACGC
>Ga0066860_10000732_pt1 | contig 14675 bp, 12 predicted proteins | sample ETN07SmetaG_FD_65601 | JGI IMG/M metagenome (GOLD analysis project Ga0066860, IMG submission 65601) | Marine microbial and viral communities from oxygen minimum zone, Eastern Pacific Ocean - ETNP2014F14-07SV275 | ecosystem: Environmental > Aquatic > Marine > Oceanic ... | reverse complement strand
GTCATTCTTCTCATTATTTTTAATTCTTCTTTTTTTGATGGATAATTAACGTTTAACTTCATCATAAATCTATCTTTTTGTGCTTCTGGTAGAGGGTATGTTCCTTCTTGATCAATAGGATTTTGAGTTGCCAAAACCAAAAATGGTTCGTCTAACTTGTATGTGTTATCACCTATTGTAACTTGTTTCTCCTGCATTGATTCTAAGAGCGCAGATTGAACTTTTGCTGGAGATCTATTAATTTCATCTGCTAAAATAATATTTGAAAATATTGGTCCTTTTTTTATTTCAAAAGCTGTTTTTCTCTGATTATAAATCATAGTTCCTATAACATCAGAAGGCAACAAATCAGGAGTAAATTGAATTCTTTTAAAATCAAGCTTCAATACATTAGCAAGAGTATTTACTGTAAGTGTTTTAGCTAGACCAGGGACACCTTCAAGAAGAATATGACCCTGAGTAAAAAGACCCATCATTAATCTTCTCACCATATAATCCTGACCTACAACAATTTTTCCTACCTCCTCAAATACATTTTGAATTTTATTATAATTTTTTAACATAAAAATAATTTTTGCAAATTTAACTATTAAATAACCTTAGAAATCGATAAAATGATGCAAAAAATTGTTAAAATAATAGAAAATTAAAATTTCATGATAATAAAAAAATACATTTCAAAAATTGAAAAATTTAAACCTAACTATAAATCTAAAAAAAGACTACATAACATTATAGATAGAATTAATTCTTTAACTCAAAAAAGAAAATTAAATTTAGTATTTATCTGTAATCATAACTCCAGAAGAAATCAATTTGCTCAATTTTGGGGAGAAATCTTAGCCATTCATTATAACAAACAAATTAATATCTATTCAGCAGGGATTATTAAGACAAAAGTATACTTTCAAGTTATAGAATCAATAAAAAGGATAGGGTTTAATATTTTCAGAATCCTAAAGTATATGAGGGTACTTTTAATGAAGAGCAAAAATATGATGCTATGTGTTTAAAGATTGCTTCTGAACTAAACTATATTTTTAAAAATTTAATTTAATTCATACGATCAGAGACGGGTTCATTTCTTTTAATAAAAATTGCTGTAAATAAAGAAAAAAATCCTACAAATAATAACCCCCAAGGACTAGATTTTAAAATACCAGATACCGTAGTTGAGTTTTTTATTGCTTCTTCAATAGCTGGAATTGATGCATCTATTGTTTCTTGAGGAGCACCAAAATTCTCCATCATCTTAACACTTTCTTCAATTGATAAATCTGTCATTACTTGTGGCAAGTCTGGATCTATAACATTATATAACAAAATCTGAAAGCATATTCCAATTACAAATGATACAATCATTACCAAAATAGAATATTTTAAAGCATTGCCATACGACAAAATTCCACCTATACTATTTCTATAGGTAATTCCAAGATATATTAATAAACCCACATTTATAATTAAACTTAAAATTCCAAACCACCACTTTACCATAAGTTCAATATTAATCATATAAGTTAGCATAGTCATAATAATAGAAACAGCAGCAAGAATAATCCCACTTTTTAAGATTTCTTCTTTATAATTAATTGTATTTGATTCCATATTTATACGTTTTAATAAAATTAACAAATAATAATTATTGTGTTGTTTATTTTCAACACAAATAATTTAACTAATTTTTCATTCTTTCTCTTTTCGCTATCTCTTCAACTTTTTTATCTATATCATCAATTTCTTTAAATACAATTCTTAGCTTTTTTTCTAACTCTCTTAAAGTGGTCCTTGTTTCATCATCTAAATGATCAGATTTGTAAAGACTTAACAAATTATCTGCCGCTTTTGTTATTTTTTCTTTACTATCATCAACAAATCGATCGAATATTTCAAATTTATCTCTATTAATATCTTGATCTCCATAAATAAAGCCTATTGTATTATCACTCATTATTTTGAATTATGATTATAGTAATTTATTTATTTAATATATTTATATTATTCAAAAAAATAAAATAATATCAACAAAATGATACTTAATCCAAAAAAAATATTTGTAATTATAACCCTTATTTTCTTAACTAATTACTCGGAATTATTAACACAATCAATTCAATGGAATAATGATGAAAGTGGTTTTTATAGAATTAAAGACAATGAATTAATACTTCATAGTACAAAAGGAGATGAAGAAATTATTATAATAAGTAAGAAAGATTTATCACCAGCCAATTCCACCCCTCTTAAATTAAAAGGATATCAATTTTCAATTGATAAGAACAAAGCATTAATTTTTACTAATACAAAAAAGGTATGGAGACGCGAAACAAAAGGAGATTATTGGATTTTAGATTTAAATAACAAAAAATTAACGAAACTTGGAAAGGAATTACCAGAATCTAGTTTAATGTTCGCAAAATTTTCTCCAGATGGAAACAATGTCGCTTATGTTAGTAAAGAAAATACAAATGAAAACAATGTAAGAAATAGCACTACTAATGCAAATATCTTTATTGAAAATTTATCGAATAATCAAATTAAGAAACTCACAAGTTCAAATGGAACAAAAAAACTAATTAATGGAACTTTTGATTGGGCATATGAGGAAGAATTTAATTGTAGAGATGGATTCTTATTTAACAATTCTGGAACTAAAATTGCATTTTGGCAAATAGACGCAAACCAAGTTAGAGATTTTTATATGATGAATAATACTGATTCTATCTATTCATTTAATGTCCCAGTAGAATATCCAAAAGTTGGACAAAATCCTTCTCCTGCTAAAATTGGAATAATAAATTTAATAAATAATAACTCAATCACTTGGATAAAAATTCCAGGAGCACCTGATAATAATTATTTGCCAAGAATGACTTGGTCACCAAATTCTGATGAATTATTTATTCAACAACTTAATCATAAACAAAATCATAGTAAATTATTCATCGCAAACACATCAACAGGTTCAACAAAATTGCTGATGGAAGAAAAAGACAATGCTTGGGTTGATGTTAGAAGCTCTTGGCCAAATCAAGTTCAAGCTGGATGGAAATTTATTAATAAAGGAAAAGAATTTTTATATACTACTGAAAAAGACGGATGGATTCACGTCTATAGATTTAATATCAATACGAAAAAAGAGTATTTAGTTACAAAAGGAGAATATGATGTTCACCAATCTCTAGCAGTAGATGAAAAATCAAAACTACTATATTTTATTGCTTCTCCAAATAATGCAACTCAGCGATATCTATATAAAGTTAAGCTTGACGGAAAAGGAAAACTTGAAATGGTAACACCAAATGAATTAGAAGGATCACATAATTACCAAATTAGCCCTAAAGCAAATTTTGCCTTTCATAGTTTTTCAAATTACTACACAAAACCAATGAGTCAATTAATTCAACTTCCTTCACATAATTCTATAGATAAAGGGGAAAGCATATCTGAAAAATTTGATCCTTCACTAAAAGATAATCATCCATTAAATTTCTTTCAAATTACTACAATTGATAATGTAACAATGGATGGATGGATTGTCAAACCAAAAAATATGGATCCAAATAAAAAATATCCTATTTTATTTTATTTCTATAGTGAACCAGCGGGGACAACAGCTGTTGATCGATATGGTGTTGGAAACGCTAGGCTTTATAATGGTGACTTAAGAGAAGACGGCTACGTATATGTATCCTTTGATGGCAGAGGAACACCCTCACTTAAAGGAAGAGCTTGGAGAAAAGCAATATATAGAAGCATAGGGAAAGTAAACGTTAGAGATATGGGAATGGGAGCATTAGAAGTTTTTAAAAAATTTGATTTTATAGACACTACTAGAGTAGCTGTTCATGGATGGAGTGGTGGTGGTTCAGCTACCCTAAATTGTTTGTTTCAATACCCAAACATTTTTCATACTGGAATTGCAATTGCAGCAGTTGCCAACCAACTCACATATGATAACATCTATCAAGAACGATACATGGGAATACCTTCAGAAACTAAACAAGATTTTATTGATGGCTCTCCAATAACACACGCAAAAAATTTTAAAGGAAACCTCTTGTATATGCATGGAACAGCAGATGATAACGTACACTATCAAAATGCAGAAATGCTTATAAACGAATTAATAAAACACAAAAAAGTATTTTATTTTATGGCTTATCCTAACAGATCACATGGCATTCGAGAAAATAATGCTTATGCTCATGTTGCTATGATGTTCACAGATTTTCTAAGAAAAAATTGTCTTCCTGGGGGAAAATAATTTTATTACTTTAAGCTAGAATTAATTTGATTAATTTTTTCTTTTCCAGGACAAAGATCCCTTTCAACCAATTTATTTAAAGGAGTATCAACAACATGTAGAATTTCTTTTAAATCCTTAGCTTTAGGATTTATATACAATAAACCAGTTAATACTTTCCCTTGTTGTTCTGATTGCTGAATTTTTTTTATTGCTTCAATTTTGTTTTCAGGATTATAATTTTTTGATATTTTTTGAAGAGATAATATTGATCCATCATGAAGTGATATATCAATATTTTTTCCATGTTTATAACTTGCAGTAATCGTATTTCCAATTGTTACAAAATCTGTCATAGAAGCTACTGACTCATTATGCTCTCTTACATAATCATAACTTTTTGTTGAATGTTTATGGTTATTAAAAGTAACACAAGGTGAAATGACATCAATAAGAGAAAACCCTTTATGACGTAGAGCCGCTTTCATTAAGGGGATTAGTTGTTCTTTATCTCCAGAAAAACTTCTAGCAACAAAACTTGCTCCAAGATGAATAGCCATTCCTGCTAAATCAATAGCTGGAAATAAATTGTCTTCGCCATATTTACTTTTTGATTCAATATCATTAGTAGCAGAAAACTGTCCTTTAGTAAGACCATAAGTCCCATTATTTTCTATAATATATACAACATTTAATTGTCTTCTGACTGCATGCACAAATTGTCCCATACCAATTGATGCTGTATCTCCATCTCCAGAAACACCTAAATATGTTAATTCATGATTTGCAAGATTTGCTCCAGTTGCAATTGATGGCATACGACCATGGACAGAATTAAACCCATGTGATTGTTTTAAAAAATAACCTGGTGTTTTAGAAGAACATCCAATTCCAGATAATTTTGCTACTTGATGAGCAGCAATATTTAATTGAAAACAAGCTTCTATAATTGCAGCACTTATTGAATCATGACCACAACCAGCACAAAGTGTAGAAACAAGACCTTCATAGTCTCTCCTAGTAAGTCCCAATTTATTAATTTTGAGTCTTGGGTGATGGTTAACGGGTTTGGTTATATATGTCATATTATTATTTTTTCATTATTTCTTTAACTTCTTTTTCTGCCAAATAACTACTGATTTCTGTACTGATAAAATGAGCAGTTATTGGCATCCCATCAAAACAAAGAACTGAGATCATTTTATCTGGAGCAACATTTGCTTCAGCTAATATTAATTTTTTCATTTGAGCATCTCTATTTTGTTCAACAACAAAAATCATATCATGATTTTCTATAAAATCATGTACTGCTTTACCAAAGGGGAAAGCCCTTATTCTCATAGAGTCTAAAATGATTCCATCTGAAGACAACTCATCAAGAGCTTCAATCATTGAATAATCAGAGCTCCCAAAATAAATTACTCCTTTGGAATTATTAACTGACTTAATAATTGGTTTTGGAACTAATTTGGCTGCATTTTCATGCTTTTTTAATATTCTAGTCAAATTTCTTGCATTAACTTTTCCGTCTTCTGTATAGACAGCATATTCATCATGAGATGATCCTCTTGTAAAGTAAGCTCCTTTTTCTGAATGAGTTCCTGGATAAGTTCTGTAGGGAATCCCATCTCCATCTATATCCAGATATCTTCCAAATTTTTCCATACTATCTAAATCTTCTTTAGTTAATACTTTACCTCTATCAAACATATGCGTATCCTCCCATTTAAATTCTTTTGTAGTAAAATCATTCATTCCAATATCTAAATCTGAAAGAATAATTATGGGTGTTTGTAGCCGATCAGCTAAATCAAAAGCCATAACTGAAAATTCAAAACATTCCGTAGGATTAGAAGGAATGAGTAAAATGTGTTTTGTGTCACCGTGGGAAGCATAAGCACAACACAAAATATCGGATTGCTGAGTTCTTGTAGGCATTCCTGTTGAAGGTCCTCCTCTCTGAATATCAAATAAAACTGTAGGCACTTCCGCAAAATAAGCTAATCCAAGAAATTCAGACATCAGTGAAATACCAGGACCACTTGTCGCAGTAAAAGCTCTTGCTCCATTCCAGTTAGCACCAATAACCATTCCAATAGCAGCCAACTCATCTTCCGCTTGGACAATTGCAAACTTATTTTTTTGAGTTCTATCATCTACTCTCAATTTTTCACAATACTTTATAAATGATTCAGCTACAGAAGTGGATGGTGTAATTGGATACCAAGCACAAACAGTAGCGCCAGCATAAACACACCCTAATCCAGCAGCATCGTTTCCATTAGTAAGAATCATCCCTTTATTTTTATTTGACTTTCTAACTTTAATATCACATTGATTAGCAAGGTTTGCTTTTGCATAATTGTATCCCATTTCTAATGCCTTAACATTTGGAATAATAAGTTTTTCTTTACTTTTAAATTTTTCTGATATTAAATCAACATATACGTCTATTCCCATACCTAATAAGTAAGCTAAAGCACCAACGTATACAATATTTTTAAAAAGCAATCTTAATTGTGGATTTGAAAACTCACTGACACAAAGTTCAGTTAAGGGAATATCCAATACGTTTATATCATCCCTACCAAAATTTCTTTTCCATGAAGAATCATATAATAAATATCCTCCTGGTCTTATTTCGGCAACATCTTCAGCATATGATTGAGGATTCATAGCCACCGCTATATCAATTTCTTCTCTTCTTCCTAGGTAGCCTTTTTCTGTAACCCTGATTTCAAACCAAGTAGGTAATCCTTGAATATTTGATGGAAAAATATTTTTTGGACTTACAGGAACCCCTAATCTAAAAACCCCTTTTGCAAACATTTCATTAGCACTCGTAGAACCCGATCCATTAACATTTGCAAACTTAATTACAAATTCATTTATTGATTTTATTTTATGCATATTTAGGTTGATTATTTTTTATATCCATAGATGTACAGTTTGAATATGTACGAGACTCCTCATATAAGAAAGTTTGCATATCCCATGCTGCAGTAGGGCATCTTTCTGCACATAATCCACAGTGCACACACATATCCTCATCCTTAACCATTACTCTTTTAGTAGGTAGTTGTTCAGAGACTAATAAATCTTGATCTTTATTAGTTGCAGGAATTCTTAATTTTTTTCTTAATTCTTCTTCAGAATCATTTGCAATAAAATTTATAGTATCTGTCGGACATATATCAACACAAGCATCACATTCAATACACTTACTTTCTGTAAATACAGTTTGCACATCACAGTTAAGACATCTTTGAGCTTCTTCAAATGCTAGTTTTTCATCATATCCAAGTTCAACTTCAACTTTTAAATTTTTTAATGATACTTTTTGATCTGCATGAGGAACTAAAAATCTTTTATCTTGAGAAATATCATTATCATAAGACCATTCATGTACACCCATTTTTTGACTTACTAAATTAGTCATAGGATCTGGCCTATTAGTTAAATCTTTACCATTACAAAGTTTATCAATAGATATTGCTGCATAATGTCCATGAGCTACAGCCCAAATTATATTTTCTGGTCCCCAAGCTGCATCACCTCCAAAGAATATCTTTTCATGAGTTGACTGAAAAGTTATTTTATCTACAACAGGCATATCCCATTCGCCAAACTCTATTCCTATATCTCTTTCAATCCATTGATATGAGTTGTATTGTCCAATAGCAACTAAAACATCATCACATTCCATTATAATAGGTTTTTCTCCAGTTGGAATTAGTGATCTTTTACCATTTTTATCATATTCTGGTTTCACTTTTTCAAATTCCATACCAACTAATTTTCCTTTTTTAAGTAAAAATTTCTTTGGTACATGATTATCAATAATTGGAATACGTTCTTCCATAGCATCTTCTATTTCCCATTCTGAAGCTTTCATATCTTCAAAAGGACTTCTTACAATCACTTTAACATCTTCAGCACCAAGTCTCAGAGATGACCTACAGCAATCCATCGCAGTATTTCCACCTCCTAAAACAATAACTTTTTTACCAACCGAAGTTGTGTGCTCAAAAGCAATACTTGTTAACCAATCTATTCCTATATGGATATTTTTTTTTCCTTCTTCTCTACTATCTATAAAAAGATCTCTTCCTTTAGGAGCTCCAGTTCCAACAAATATTGCATCAAAATCTTCCTCTAATAATGATTTCATGCTTTTAATTTCAGAATTGAATCTAGTCTCAACCCCTAAATTTATAATTTGATTTACTTCTTCATCAAGAACTTCTACTGGAAGTCTGAAAGCAGGTATATTGGTTCTCATAAGACCTCCAGCTTGAGGATCTTTTTCAAACAACACTAGTTCATATCCTAAAGTAACTAAATCTCTAGCAACAGTTAATGATGCTGGTCCAGCACCAATAAGAGCGATTTTTTTACCATTCTTTTTTGGAGCTTTAGGTAACCGATCTCGAATATCACCTTTATGATCATAAGCCACTCTTTTTAACCTACAAATTGCAACAGGTTTTTCATGAGTTCTTGTTCTTCTACATGCTGGCTCACAAGGTCTATCACATGTCCTTCCTAAAATTCCAGGAAAAACATTAGAGTCCCAATTAATCATATAAGCATCCGCGTAATTACCTTGAGATATCTGTCTAATATATTCTGGAACAGGTGTGTGGGCAGGACAAGCATATTGACAGTCTACAACCTTATGGTAGTACTCGGGATCGGAAGTGTCGGTTACAGGCATATGATTATGTGTGGCCGCATTAATTAAACTTTTTGTTTCTAGATTTTTATTTTCTAATCTAGCTCTAGCAATATTTATTTTACTTTTAAATTGATCAACTATTGGCCATCTAAGTTTTTGGGCTTCATTAAGATCGTGCGTCTTTAAAGATTTCCTTAAATCAAAACCCAACTCTTTTTTAAGAGTTCGAGGAACAGCAACCTTTACCCACCAAGTATTATGTCTTTTAAATAAATATTTAGTATCCATAAATGTACCTTACACTTTAATCGGTTTAAATACAATTATATAGCAAAATAAAACAAATAACAATCGTATGGTACATATTTTTATTTTTTTTGTTTGTACCTTACATTTTTAAGGATTTTTAAAAGTATTGATAATAATATTAACGTATTATGTCATGTATGGTACAACATCTTAGAGCGAAGACATATCTATAACGAATCTAAACCTAACATCTTTATTAATTGTTCTTTCAAATGCTTCATTAATTTTAGATATTGGAATCATTTCAACCTCAGGATATATATTATTTTCATTGCAATAATTTATCATTTCTTGAGTTTCGACTATACTTCCAATAGATGAACCAATAATTCCTTTTCTTTTATCAATTAATGAAAAACTTGAAATAGCATGAGGTTCCATTGGCAATCCAACAGTCATTATTCTGCCATCAGTTTTTAGTAAAGAAAAAACCTGTGCCATATCCCTATTTGCAGATACAGTATCCAGAATATAATGGCAAGAGTTTTGAGCCTTAATTAATTGTTCTTTGTCTTTAACATTAACAAAGTTATGTGCTCCCATATTAATGGCATCCTGTTTTTTTGATTCTGAAGTACTAAAAACAGTAACTTCAGATCCCATAGAAACAGCAAATTTAACTCCCATATGACCAAGCCCTCCAAAACCAGTTATACCAACCTTATGTCGCTGTCCAACATTTAAATATCTAAGTGGAGAATAGGTTGTTATTCCTGCACACAGAAGAGGTGCTGCCTTCTTTTTTATCATCCCTTTAGGGATTCCAATAACATAGCTCTCTTTTACAACAATATTTTTTGAATAACCACCATAAGTAATTTTAGTAGTTCCGTATTCATATGAGTTATAAGTAAGAACTATCCCTTCCTCACAATAATGATCCATACTATCATTGCAATTATCACATTTACCACAAGAGTCTACATAAACACCAACACCGACTGAGTCTCCTATTTTAAATTTAGAAACAGAGTTCCCTATAGACTCAACAACTCCAATAATTTCATGTCCAGGAACCATAGGAAAAATTGAAGTATTATTCCATTCATTTCTAGCCATATGTATATCAGAATGACAAACACCACAATATTCTATCTTAATCAAAACATCATCACTATTACATTCTCTTCTAATTATATTATAAGGTTCTAAGGGAGTTTTTTCAGATAATGCAGCGTATGATTTAACTTTGCTCATAAATTCTAATTTCATTGATTTATTAATTTATCAAATATCATTTAAATAAAACAAAATGAATAAATTATTAATTTTAATTCTAACACTTTTTATATCCGATTATGCATTTGCTCAGATTTCAACAGACAGACCAGATCAAACTGAATCTTCTTTAGTTCTTCCCAAAGGAACTATACAAATTGAAAGCGGATTCGTAAGCAGAAAAAATGAATTAATATTTCCAAATACATTATTTAGAATAGGGATATCTAAAAAATTTGAATTTAGAATTAACACAAACTATATATTTAAAACGAATGAAAATGAAAATAAAATTTCCAATTTTTCTGATTTAGAAATAGGAACAAAAATTCAAATTTATAACTCTGAAACTTCTAAAACTAGCATTGCATTTCTTACACATTTATCTATTCCATCAGCAAATAAATATTATTCAAATAATAAAACTGGCCTGCTAAGTAGAATATTAATTTCTCACGAATTAAATAATAATTTTGGTATAGGATATAATATAGGATATGATAAATTTAAAGATGAAAAAGGGGTTATCGTCTATACAGTAGCTCTTGGAAAAGGAATTAATAGTTGGGGTATTTATTGTGAATTATATGGAAATATCAGTGATTCTAAATCCGATTTATATTTTGATGGAGGTTTAGTTTATCTATTAAAAGATAATTTACAACTTGACATTTCATATGGTACTGGCATAAATAACACATCGAATTATTTTTCTGCAGGTGTAAGCTGGGCGTTTAATCTTTTTTAAATTTTGATAAATTATTTAATCTATTAAATGCCTTTCTGCTAAGAGCTTCATATTTTTTGATGTCACCCAATAAAATTAACTCATCATTATCAACAATTCTGTTAGTATAATTAGCCATTTTTCCAGTTTTAGTACATACAGCATGAACTTTTGTTACATATTCAGCAATAGCTAAAAGATATGGTATTGGACCAAAAGGGTTTCCTTGATAATCCATATCAAGTCCAGCTACTATAACACGTTTTCCAGAGTTGGCTAACTCATTACAAACATCCACTATAGTATCATCAAAAAATTGTGCTTCATCAATACCAACTACATCAATATTTTCAGAAAGTTTAATTATTTTACTAGGATTATTTACAGATTTAGATTTAATAGAATTAGCATCATGAGATGTGACTTTCTTTTTACTATATCTAGTATCATCCTTTGGTTTAAATACTTTTACTTTTTGTTTAGCTAATTTAACTCTTCTTATTCTTCTTATTAATTCTTCCGTTTTTCCTGAAAACATTGAACCACAGATTACTTCAATCCATCCGGTTTTATCAGATTTATTAACAGATCTTTCTAAAAACATAACTTGTATTTTTATAAATATAAATAATCTTTAATAAGAGTTCCACCTAAATTCATTTATCTCTTTAACTGCCTAATCGAACGCATTAAATTAGTTTTTATATTTATCTTTAACAGATACGATAGAACCTTTATATAAGCTATAAAAAATATTCTTGATACGGTCTCCCGCAGTTTTCTCGCGTGAAAATCTTCCTACTTTTACTATCTTCGTTTCCACAACCTAATAGCACCATAGCTTTTCAGGTTTTAAAATCTGTTATCAAAAAATATAAGATGGCAAAAAAAAAGATAAAGATAAAACTTAATGCTAATATTAGTCGTAGGGATTTTATAGGCGGCACATTAGTTGGAGTTGGAGCTGCACTTCTATACTCATGCAAAGATGTAATAAATACGGTGCCTAAGGATCCACATAGTGTGATTAATGACTCCTGGACCGGTTACGGCGGAGTAGGTGATTATGCCATTTCTAACGGCAATGTAGCTTCCACAAGAGACGCAGCCCATTTAATAAGAGACGGGTTTACCAATAAAATGCGTGCAGACGCAGAGGAAACCGGTGAAGAATACGACATTGTCATCATTGGTGGGGGATTTTCTGGTATTGGATCTGCCTACGCATTTTATAAAAAATATGGTAACACTAAAAAATGTCTCATTCTGGAAAACCATCCGGTTTTTGGTGGTGAAGCAAAACAAAATGAATTTGACGTAGATGGATACAAATTATATGGGCCCCAAGGGTCTAACGATTTTGGGCCTCCACTCAAAGACAGTGGCGGGTTGATAGCCAATATTTATAGAGATACCGGCCTCCCATTTGATTATAATTTTGTTAAACAAGATCCAAAAAAGACTAAAGTGCGTGCTCCACTCGAAAACTATTACGGTGTGTTTTGGGAAGAAGAGCGTTACGACACTGGTTATTTTATGGGCAAGGATGCAAAAACACCTTGGGTTGTTAATCCGAGAGCCGATAAGTTAGCTCGATTGCCCTGGTCCGACAAATTCAAAGCAGAATTAAATCGTGTTTTTGACGACAAAAAGGATTACTATACAGGTGCAAATTTAGACCACTGGCTAGACAGCATGTCCTATAAAGATCTATTAGAAAAAGTCATGGGCTTTAGCCCAGAGGTAACCGCATATTTTGATCCAATTCTGGCTATTTCTATGGGAGGAGTAGGAGCTGATGTATACTCAGGCTATGCTGCTAAATTACTTGAAATGCCAGGGACACAAGCACGCTATACTTACGATAAAAGTAAAAACGATCATGATGTGGGTGCCTACAGTTTTCCGGGAGGTAATGCTGGTATTTTTAGGCATATTATAAAATATCTCATTCCAAAAAGCATAAAAGGTAGAAAATCATTCGAAGAGATTCTTTTTAATCCCATCAATTTTTCAGCTTTGGATAAACCCGAAAACCCAATCCGCATGCGTTTAAATGCTACGGCAATAGATGTAAGTCATGAGGGGTTAGCTAAGGATGCAGACTATGTAAACGTATGCTACCATATTGATGGTAAGGTTAAGAAAATAAAAGCGAAAACCATGGTGCTCGGAATTGGCGGATCGGTAGCGCGGAATATCGTCAGTGATATACCGAATTCCATTAAAACGGCTTATAGCCAATTTCATCATTCACCTATTCTTGTAGTTAACGTCGCAGTACACAATTGGCGCTTCCTAGATAAGCTTGGCATTTCATCGGGTAGATGGTTCGAAGGGTTTGGGCGTTTTTTTTCAATTCGCAGACCCATGATTACCGGTGAGCTAACCCAACCTTTTGACCCAGACAAACCAGCAGTTATCACCTTTTATGTGCCATTTAACAACCCAGGATACCCCATTAAGGTGCAAGGCGTACTAGGACGAGCGGAACTACTTAGAAAATCCTATGCGCAATACGAGCAAGAAATCGTTGAGCAAATGACCAAAATGTTTGCAGGATATGGGTTTAATGCCGAGCGTGATATTGCGGGTATTGTTTTAAATCGTTGGGGGCACGCTTATATATCACCACAACCAGGATTTCATTTTGGTATAAACGGTGAGGAAGCACCTAAAGAGGTTGTAAGAAAAGGATTTGGACGAATTCAATTTGGTCATTCAGAACTCAGCGGTTATATGTCGCACACTCGAGCACTTATTGAAGGGTCACGAGCTGCTATTGATGTAATGAAACACATTAATTAAGTTCACCTGTTTTATATGGGAAGGATGGGGTTTGGATGGAAGAAGCATATCATGATTCAGACAACAGAATTAAATTAAACGACTATTTGGAAGTCCATCATCGATGTTATAGAACTGATAAAAAAATTTGTGAGCAAGAGAACGATGAATATGTTTCCCTATGTAATGTTTGCCATAAAGTTGTATATGAAACTTATCGCATTCCGTACTATAATGAATTAAATGAATTAATTAATAACAAAATTCCATGTATTAGGTGTGGTGGTCGAAAATATTTTATTGAATATAAATATGTCGAAAATAAAGTCTGTTTTCGTTGCAGAGGAACAAGCATCGAAGAAAGAGATTAAAATATAATGCACAACACCATGTAAACGTACTAACGATAATTCCCATATAACTAAGTAATGGATTTGATTTTATTTATAAGAATATCAATGAGTTAAGCACTATAAAACAAAAAAACGAGAGACTATCATTTGATAATCTTCCGTTTAGTACCCGGAGTGGGACTTGAACCCACACGGACTTTAAGGTCCACAGGATTTTAAGTCCTGCGTGTCTACCAATTCCACCATCCGGGCAAATTATACTTTGAGCGAGATATGGGATTCGAACCCACGACCCCAACCTTGGCAAGGTTGTGCTCTACCACTGAGCTAATCTCGCTTAATTCATAAAAGACTGCA
>Ga0066860_10000730_pt1 | contig 14684 bp, 13 predicted proteins | sample ETN07SmetaG_FD_65601 | JGI IMG/M metagenome (GOLD analysis project Ga0066860, IMG submission 65601) | Marine microbial and viral communities from oxygen minimum zone, Eastern Pacific Ocean - ETNP2014F14-07SV275 | ecosystem: Environmental > Aquatic > Marine > Oceanic ... | reverse complement strand
AGCTTCCTGGGAGCTTCTTGGGACTGTCGGGGAGATAGTCCGGGCCCGCCAACCCGGTCCGGTGCCTGAATTCTGGGCCTTCACCGTTTGGAACTTCCCTAAGTACGGGAAGACCTACAAGGAACTGACTCCAGATGAACTGGAATCCCTGAACGACCACTGGACCCGTCTGGGCCAGCTGGTCCGGCGGTTCCTCCAGTCCGTGTTCGTTCCTCCGTTAGGCTAACCCTTCTGTGCCGGTGACAGTGGTGCGCCCAACACCTTTGGGATACAATATTTTACCGTGCCTGACCAGACCCAGACTCAATCTCCCGAAAGACGGTGACCCCATTGACGACCACTGAGTACAAAGCTCCCGAGTCCATCGAAGAAGTGCAGAACCTGCTTCGCGATCAGGTCTACATCTCCGACCGGGCCCTGGCAGTTCCCATATTCCTGGCTATGAAGCTGCAACGGCCTCTGTTCCTGGAGGGGGAGGCCGGGGTCGGCAAGACCGAGATCGCCCGCGCCCTGGCCGCCGGACTGGGCACCAAGCTGATACGCCTGCAATGCTATGAAGGACTGGACGTCAACCAGGCAGTTTACGAGTGGAACCACACTCGCCAGATCTTGGAGATTCGCCTGATGGAGGCGGCAGGTGACATCGACCGGGAAGCCGCCAACGCCGACCTATTCAGCGAGAACTTTCTCATCAAACGACCCTTACTACAGGCCATCGATGAGGCCGAAGAGAGACCGCCGGTCCTCCTGATCGACGAACTTGACCGCTCGGATGAAGAATTTGAGGGCTTCCTCCTAGAACTTCTTGCCGACTACCAGATAACCATCCCTGAGTTGGGTACCTTCAAGGCGGCCCATCCGCCCATCGTAATCATCACCTCCAACCGCACCCGGGAGATCCACGACGCCCTTAAGCGGCGCTGCCTTTATTACTGGGTGGACTACCCCGACTACCAGAAGGAACTCCAGATCATCAGCGCCAGGATTCCCGACGCACCCCGCAAGCTGGCTGAGCAAGTGACGGCGTTCATTCAGGAGATGCGGGAGACCGAGCTTTTCAAGATTCCCGGCGTTTCTGAGACTTTGGACTGGCTGTCGGCGCTGCTGGCTTTAAACCAGACCGAACTTGACCCGTCGGTGATTGACGACACCCTGGGCATGATGCTCAAGTACCAGGACGATATTGAGTCGGTCAAAGGCGAGCCGGTGCGGGCCATGTTGGAACGCTCCAAGAACCGCGGCCCACGCCGTGGCGGCCGCCGCCGCGGATAATCATGCCTGGCCCAATACCGATCCTCCCCAACGACGCTGGCCCTGACGGCCATATCCTGCATAGCCTGACGCTGTTCGGAGAGATGCTGCGCCGGGTGGGACTGGAGATCGGTTCCGGCAACATGCTGGACCTGGTTCGCGCCACCGACCATGTGTCCATCGGCAAACGGGGGGAGTTCTTCCAGGCGGCTCGCAGCATCCTGGTGCACCGCAAGCAGGACCTTCCCATCTTCGACGAGGCTTTCCAGGTGTTCTGGCGCAAGCCTTCCGACCGCACCACCACCATGGACCTGCGCTCCCTGGGCGAACAGAAACGCTTCAAGAAACCCCAGGTGAGCACGGGCCGGGACGATGAGCCTGAGGGCGCTGGGACGTTTGAGGGCGAGCCGGACGACGATTCAGTCCAGAACGTGGACCTCAGCCGGACCTACAGCGCGGTGGAGGTATTCCGGCAGAAGGATTTCTCCGAGTTCACATCACTAGAGATGGCCGACGCCAGCCACATGATGGCCACCCTGACCTGGGACCTGGGGAATCGGCGCACCCGCCGATTGGAGCGCGGCCGGTCGGGCCCGCTGGACCTGCGCCGAACCATGCGGCGGAGCCTGAAGTACGGCGGCGAATTCCTGGACCTGGCCCACAAGTCCCGCAAGGACAAACCCCGTTCTCTGGTTCTGCTCTGCGACGTCAGCGGATCCATGGAGCGTTACACCCGGATGCTCCTCCAGTTCATCCATAGTTTAGCCGGAGGTTTCGAGCACACAGAGGCATTCTTGTTCGCCACGCGCCTGACTCGAATCACCCGCAACCTGAAATACCGTAGCATCGACCAGGCGATAGACGAGGTCTCCAAAGCGGTGCCCGACTGGGCCGGCGGGACGCGCATCGGCGACTCGGTGAAGACATTCAATTACCAATGGCTGCGGCGGGTGCTTCGGGGCCAGGCCGTTGTCTTGATCATCTCTGATGGCTGGGACCGGGGCGACCCCGAGTTGCTAGCCAGGGAAACTTCCCGCCTCCAGCGCAGTTGCCACCGGCTAATCTGGCTGAACCCTCTCCTGGGGTCGCCTACCTACCAGCCGCTGACCCAGGGCATGAAGGCTGCGCTGCCCTACATCGACGATTTTCTGCCAGTCCACAACCTGAACAGTCTAGAATCGCTGGCCCAACACCTCAGCAGTCTGAGGCCGGACCGCGCACTGGGACACGCCTACCGTCCGCCGATGGCCCCAGAGCCGGAACCGGAGCCTGCTGTGGCCGCCGACCGCCCCATAGACCGGCTTAAACTGCCTACCTTCCAGCACCCTGAATGGGGAAAGAGGCGTTAGCCACGCCGATCAGTGGGATCTGATACCGCCCATATCTGAAGACGCAAGTTAGACGCGGGAAAGACGCGGTTGTACCGCCGCTCGCAGCAGCAGGACCACTCCGAACGACAATCCGGCCAATACTCCTCCGGCTATTGCGTCCAAGATGAAATGATTGCCAGTGAGCACGATGGCGAAGAAGGTCAGGAAGGGGTACGCCAGTCCGATGAAGCGGTACCCACCCGGGAACGAACGCCAGAACAACACTCCCACGATCACCGTCCAACTGAAGTGGAGGCTGGGCATCGCAGCCGAGATGTTGTAGTACGAGGCCATGCCCTCGCTGCCGTAGGACTTGGGCCCAAATTCTTGGATGCTGTCGATCAACTCAACGCTGGGGATGGCGAACGGCGAGGCTACCGGGAAGACCATGAACGTAACCAGCGCGCCGGCCAGGTTGATGAACACCACCGACCGGTAGAAGTTGTAATCCTGGCGTTTCCTGACGAACAGGATGAGGGCGGCCACTAGGATCACGGGCCAGTAGGTGATGATGTACACCCAGTTCATCGTAATCACCAGGGCTTCTACGTTCTCCAACGCCCATGACTGCCAGCCAGGCTCCCAAAGGAACCTCAAATCCCGTTGCAAGGAGACTATTTTCTCGCCGTTGACCAAGCCCACGGCGCGGGTGTCCGAATGGACTAGACCCCTGGTGAACACATAGACGAAATACGCGCCGATATAGAGGGAGATTTCGCTAAGAGCGGCTCGGTTAGCCCGAATGAGAGAGATCACTCTGGGTTATGACCAGCCTGGTGAAATCGGCCGGAGATCAATCGCCGAGAGATGGCTTTCTACTCGCCAGATTCCCATCTTCCCCGTCAAACCTCGCGCCTCGTCTCAACTTCATCTGCGCCTTGGTGAGCATGACAGGCACAAAAAATCGTCTGCGGAACCCAAGTTCCATGGCCAAGAACGACGCCAAGATCAGCAGCCCGCCGCCGATGGCGTCCATGATGAAATGATTTCCCGTGATTGTGATGGCAAATAGGGTCATGGTCGGGTAAATGACGCCAAAAACCTTGAGCAATCTGTTGTTCGTCCGCAAGAAGATGATGCCGAACATGATCGTCCAGCCAAAGTGCAGGCTGGGCATGGCCGCGTAGGCATTGTAGTAGTTGGTGAACTCCCGGCTGGCATATCCGGAAGGCCCGAAGATATTGATCGTGTCCACGAAATGCTCGGCTATCATCCGCGGCGGGGCCAGCGGGAACAGCATGAACCCCATCAGGGCGATCAAGAAGCTGAGCAGGACTACGTTCCGGTAATATTTATACCGTTCACGGTTGGTGAAGTATATGACGATCGAGGCGGTCAGGACGATAGGAAAGAATGTGACTATGTACGCCCAGTTGAAGAAGATGACCAGCGCCTTGGCGCTTTCGATAGCCCAGGACTGCCATACCGGTTCCCAGAAGAACCCGGTGCTCTTCTCAAAATCGATGACCCGGTGGGCGTTGGCGAAGGCCGTGCCTTGGAAGTCGGAGAAGACCAGTGCGCGGGAGTACATGTAGGCGAAATACGCGCCTACAACGATCCCTATCTCCCTCAGGTGAGGAAGCATAACGCGGTTCTGCGGAAAATGAGAGATGCGATGTTTGATTGAAGCCATTATCAGGCTCTTTTGATGACCGCTTGTGTCTAGTTCTGGTGGAGCGCCCATGCTGCCCAAAACTCGTGATCCACCCTAATTTGATGCGCCAGTGGCGAAGAATCTTTCCTCGTCTGACACAGTACTGAATAGAATTCTGACAGAGATTCCCTGATTTTTCCAGACCCACAAACCTTAGATTTCAGACCGGTTCTTCGGTTTTAGCCTCAGCCAAATCATCGGTATGCCCGTTTTTCCATGGGATGATCCCTACAGAAGCGGACGTCTGATTCACACTTTTTGCCCCGTTTTTACTGCCCAGTTTGGATCCGTTTACCTGGAGCACTACCGGTTCAAAATGAAGGTCCACCGGGCCCCGGCGCCGCGCCGCGCTGCTTCCTAAGTAAACGCTGCAATCCAAGCATCCAACCCACTCTCCGGGTACGAAGTCCTTGTTGAACAGCCCTCGAGCGGTGGTGTATTTTTCGTTGTTCCAGACTTCCTTCACTGAAGAATCGTTGAGATCGCCAAAATCCTCGGTCTTGTCGGTAAGATAGCAGCAGGGAGCGAACCCGCCGTCCCAGTTGATCACCGCGGACCGCCACAGCCGCCAGCAGACATTGCCGTCCTCTTGATATGGCTTGTAGAACGGGTCCTCTCTCAGGTATTCCGGGTGTTGGCGGGGCAGCCACCGCTCGGCCAGGGCCGGGTCATCTTCTCCGTGGGGAAAGTCCACCTTCTTGAACACCAAGGAATCGACCCCCAGTGTGCCGGCCAGGGCCCGGGCCTCGTCGATTTGGTGTTCATTCTGCTTCATGACGATGAATTGCCATTCGATGTAGGGGGTTTTGGTGCCCAGCCTGCGTTTCGTTTCATCCAAGAGGCGCAGGTTATCTAGCACCCGGTCCAGATGGCCGGTCACCCTGTAGATCTCATAAACGTCTTGAGTCACTCCATCCAACGAAACGATCATCACGTCGAGTCCTGACTTGACTACCTGCTCCGCCATCTCCGGAGTCAGGGGTTTGTTCAGGTTGGAGCTTATGATCGTGGCAATCTTCTGCTTGTGAGCGTACTCGATATATTCATGGATCCGTTGGTTCAAGAAGGGCTCGCCCCAGCTATACAGCGTGAGCCACACGCAAGAATGCTTTATCTGGTCTATGATCTCGGTAAACAACTCATAGTTCATCACGCCCTCGTCTCGGTGGATCGTGCCTTTGCCGGTGTGGCATAGAGGGCATTTTAGTTGGCAGATATTGGTGGTGTCTATTTCCCATTCGTAGGGGGACCCTGATACAACCCGACGGGCGATTCGAATCTGGAACTCAATTCGGGTCAAGTTCCAAAACTTGCGCCAGCTGAAGTAACGGGTGGCCAGCCAGAATCGCTGGTCGCGGCGTCCGTCCGCCACAGACCTAATCACGCCGCCGTTGGTCTGAAACCAGCGCTCACCAGCGTAAACGACTGTCTTGAGAATCCAAAAGAAGGGGTTATATCGAGCCATTGTTTATCCGGTCAAAACCGATTCTGGCCGAGGTGTCAGAGCAGGCTGAAATCAACTAAGAACTGCCAATACCAGCTGGGATCTTCCAGCTTTGGTTGCCCGGTCTACACACCAATGATACTCCCGGCGTAAGTCGTCCTTCAACCAAATCTAGGAAAATCTAGGTCGTAAATCAGACATTCAGAACCTCGATTATCGAGCCGCGAAATTGACTCGATTCAAAGGGGCAGAGTATCCTAGTCACACTCCCGAACACTCATTTGCCATGCGCAGAATGGGCCATGCGGTTCAAGAGATGTTTACAAGGCCCAGGAGCCAAGATTGAGCGACGCGAAACAAGTTTTCTCTCCGGCCCAGCGGTCGTTGCTGACCGGCGTGATCAACCGGATCATTCCTCCCAATGACAAGATGCCGGGCGCCGGCAACCTGGGGATCGCGGCTTTCATCGAGGATGCGGCCGCCACCACCACCCGTTTGACCCGCCTGTTCAACGAAGGACTGGCACAGATCGCCGTGGCCGCCGGCCCGGACGCCTCTAGCGGCTTTGAGAACCTCTCCGACACCGCCAAAGACGACCTCTTGCGCTCCATCGAAGAGGCAAATCCCGCGTTCTTCGAGCAGTTGGTCCTCCAGACCTATAACGGCTATTACACCAACCCCGAGGTGTTCGAGCTCGTCGGTTATGACATACCAAAGCCGGCCCCGCCCGGCGCCCACCCAGAATTGCTGGATGTGTCCTTGCTGGACCAGCAACGCAACCGAGAGCCCTTCTGGAAAAAGGTCTGATTCAGACCTGTAGCCCGCGCTTAGATTGTCCTGACTTTCCCATCCCAGCTTTCATGGGAGGCACGCGATGCCCAGAGAAGATTTCGACCTAAAACTGAACCAGCTTCAAGGAGAGGTGGAGACCTTGGCCCAGATCGTGGCCAAGTCCATCAACCGGGCCGTCGATGCGCTGAAACGGCGGGACCTGGTCGCTTCTCAGGAAGTCATCAACGACGACGACTATATCGACCACAAGCGCTTCGAGATCGAAGAGCGCTGCGCCGACATGATCGCCACGCAGCAGCCCATGGCCGGAGACCTCCGGGCCATCATCGCGTTGCTGCATATAGTTGTGGAACTTGAGCGGATGGGCGATTATGCCGAGGGGATCGCCAAGATTAGCATCTCCATGGGCGACATGCCGCCGCTGAAACCCCTCATCGACATCCCGCGCATGGCCGAAAAAGCCACCATCATGTTGAACGACAGCATCGATTCCCTGCTGAACCGGGACACGGTGAAAGCCCATGCGGTCTGCCAGGCCGACGACGAGGTCGACGAACTCTACAATCAGGTGTACCGGGAACTGCTTTTGTTCATGGTTCAAGACCCCGAAACGATTCAGCGTGCCACCTATCTGCTGTGGGTGGCCCACGACTTGGAACGCATCGCCGACCGTGCCACCAACATCGCCGAGCGGGTGATCTTCTTGGTGACCGGCAAGTTAGTGGAGATCAACGTCTCAAAGTATTAGCCGGCGCATGGATACGTCTGCACCAAATATCTTGCGCCTGGTTTTTCCAGGCGGGCCGAGATCGCCAATTCTCTTATTCACGTGAGGGCATCTTTGGCAGGTCGGTACAGAGAGAACCTGTAAGCCCCTCTCGCACATGAGGCGGCAGCGATGTAGGCTGATTGCTCCCATCTACCCACACCTGCACGGAATGGGAAGCGGCGATCAATGCGTCGTCGCTCTGACGCCAAACCCGGTATACAAACTGGAAGCTGGTCTGGCCAACAGCGTACGTTGCCGTCCAGATCGACAGCACATCTCCGTAAAACGAAGGGGCCAGGTATCGACAGGTATTTTCCGCCAATGCGAAGAGATTTTCGTCCTGGGCGCTACGCGGATGCCATACGCCAAGACGGGCTAGATGCTCAAGGCGAGACTGGTGGAAATACTCAAAGTAAACGGCGTTATTTACGTTCCGGTCCGAATCCATATCTCTAGGACGTACAACCAATGGTGTAACCGTGATGTGGGTGCAAGGTATATCAGGCATTGGGCCTCCTTTCGGCGGCATCAATGTACCATGCTCGGCAGCAGGCAACTAACTTCGGTACCGTTCGTGGTGAGCTCCGACCAGGGTCGAAAGTCTCGATGGAATCGGACCCGTCGAACCACCGCTGCTAGTGGGTCAGGTTGTCCTCGCCGATAAACATGAATTATGCCCACCCTTCGACGGAGCTCAGGACGAACGGGTGCCCGTTTTAAATAATCTCTAAGCCGTAAAGGCCAACTGCAGTTGCCCTTTGGCCGGCGCACTTGTCTGAACTGCTGCTCTGTCTGGCAGGTCCCACTGCCGCCGCACCCGGTCCACCGTGTCCAGAACACTCCTCGTGTAGTCCTGAGGCGCGTAGGTCTTGTTGCTATAGAGCCGGTTGTAGCCCGCGTTCAGGTGCGGGTAGGCTTCCCTCAGCATGGGCATGAACCATTCTTTTGAGCCCGGCTTCAGGAAAAGCACGTTGGCCCCCAGGTATTGGGCTTTGTGCGCGTGAGCTGCTTCCACCACCGCTTGGATGTTCGCCTCGTCATCGGTTATGCCCGGCAGCAGGGGCGCCATCATCACCCCGGCGGAGATACCGTTTTCAATCAGGTACTCCATGGCCTCCAGTCGGGCCATAGGGTTTGGAGTCCCCGGCTCCATCATCTTCCAGACCTTCTCGTTGATGGTTCCCACACTGAAGTTGACGTGAACGTCGGCCACCTGGCTAAGCTCAGCCAATATGTCCGCGTCCCGGCTTACCAAGACACCCTTGGTGGTGATGGAAGCCGGGTTCTGGAAGTCTCTCAGCACATGGAGAATGCGGCGCGTGATCTCGTATTCGGCCTCGGCGGGTTCGTAGGGGTCTGAAGCGGTGCCGATACCGATGGTCTCCCGTCGCCAACTGGGGCGTTTCAGTTCTTTGCGCAGGACCTCGGGGGCGTTCACCTTGGCGAAGACCCTGGTTTCAAAGTCACGGCCTGAGTCCAGACCCCAAAACTCGTGGGTGGGCCGGGCGTAGCAGTAAGTACAAGCGTGACGGCAGCCCCGGTAAGGGTTCAGCGTCCATCGGAACGGCAGCCAGGGGACCTCGATCTTGTTTAGCAGGGTCTTGCAGTGAATCTCTTGAACGTCGGCTCCGGCCATTGGCCCCTCCCAATACACACAGCGAATAATCGCAGATAAATTAGAACATTCATTCTAATCATATGCCTGTGCTGTGCACATAGGCAACCAGGGCCAGTCATCCAGATGGCTGATTCAAAGGTCAGCTACCGCTTGTAGACCGCAGCCTCGCCGGAGCGGTCGCAGTTCAGCTTGCGGCTGAGGTGCAGACCTTCAAGGATGAACTCTACCGCCGACGCGATGACCTCGGGGCGTTTGTCGTCGGTCAATTTCTTGACCGCCTTCGCCAGGCCGTCGATGTTCTTGACCAAGTCCGGGTAACCCGCAGCCGACAGTTCGCTGCCCGTCTCGGCCTGATTGCCCAGATCGAAGGCGGTGACGATCGGGTCCAATTCTTCGACTTCGAAATAGCTGCCAAAGATGCGAAGTACGGCGCGGCGGGTCAGGTCGTCGGTTAGCCTGGACTCTCGTCCCTCTTCGAACGTCTCGAGTTCGATCTTGCCGGCAAACGAAGCCACGATGTATGACAGGTCGCTGACCTTAGGGCAGGCCCATTCTTCGCGGTTCCGGATGCTTCGGCGCACGGCATTGCCAAGCATGGTCTCGAAATTAGCTATTGAGACACGGACACTCACCCCGGAGCGCTGGTTGATCTCACTGCTCAGCCGAGCCTGGGTGGTGATCTCCGCCAGGACCTCTTTCATGTAGTCGGGGATGACCAGTTTGTCCTCTTCAGGAAATCTGGTCCGCTCCTGGTCCATGATGGCGATCTCATCTTTGGGGTTCAGGGGGTAGTGGGTGTGTATCTGGGAGCCGTAGCGGTCTTTCAGCGGAGTCACTATGCGGCCGCGGTTGGTATAGTCTTCCGGGTTGGCGGTTGAAACTACGAACACATCCAGAGGCAACCGGACTTTGTACCCCTTGATCTGCACGTCCCGCTCTTCCATCAGGTTGAACAGTCCCACTTGGATCCTCTCGGCAAGGTCGGGCAACTCATTGATACAGAAGATGCCGCGGTTGGTGCGGGGCACCAGACCATAGTGGATCACCAATTCGTCGGATAGGTAATGGCCCTCGGCGACCTTGATTGGGTCTATCTCCCCGATGAGGTCTGCTATGGAGATATCAGGAGTCGCCAACTTTTCAGAGTAACGTTCCTCTCTGGAGATCCATTCCACTGGGGTTTTATCACCCATCTCAGCCACTTTGTTCCGGCAGACCTGGCAGATGGGGTCGTAAGGGTTGTCATTTATCTCGCAGTCGGCGATCTTGGGGATGGCTTCGTCCAGCAGGTTGGTCAGACTGCGGATGATGCGCGACTTTGCCTGCCCACGCTCGCCCAGCAGGATGATATCTTGCCCGGCCAGGATGGCATTCTCCATCTGTGGGATGACCGTTTGCTCAAAACCGACGATGCCGGGGAAAATCAGTTCTTCGGCACGTATCTTTTGGATCAGGTTATTCCGCATTTCCTCACGGACGGGGATCACTTCATAATTGCTCTTGCGGAGAGCTCCAATGGTCTGGGGACGTTTTGCCCTGGGCATGCTCACCCCTCCAAAAACTACAGGCATCAAAGATCAAGATTGGGAGACTTTGATAAGACCAAATGCGCCGGTTGCATCGTAATACAGTTATGTGAACCGGTCGGTTTCAAGTTATCACACCTTGGCTTATAATTTAACGAGAGAGAAGACTCTCTTAGAGTGTGACCATGTTCTTTAGACTGGCGGCCCCCCTCTTATATTTCTTGGCTCCTCGCCTTTTGCCCAAGGCGATAAAGTTCGCCCGTTTGGTCTGGCGATTGACCTTCGACAAACGGGTATCGATCTTTTTGCGGGCGTTGGTGCCCCTGGCCTTGATCTACGTAATCTCGCCCTACGACATCCTGAGAGACCCTATTCCCGTCCTGGGAAGGTTTGACGACCTCATCATCATGGGCCTGGCGCTGCTGTTCCTGACCAAGCTGGCGCCGCCGAATATCGTGGACGAACACATGGACCGTGTAACCGAGTCCGAACGCCCAGAAGACAAGGACCCCGAGAAAGTGGTCGACGGCTCTAGCAGGCTGATTGACGACGAGTAACACCCGCCAGATCGTGCCCGCCTCCGGAATGGGACTCTACGTCCACGTCCCCTTCTGCAAGACCAAATGCCCTTACTGCGATTTCAACACCTACCAGGGCATCGAAGACCTAATCGAGCCATTCCTCCCTGCGCTGAATTCCGAGATCGAGCGCTGGGGCGACACCCTGGCCCATCCGGCCGTCAAGTCGATATTCTTCGGCGGCGGGACCCCCTCTTACCTGCCCAAGGGCAATATCGAAAAGATACTTGGGTCTATCCAGGCGTCCTACCAGGTGGCGCCAAACGCTGAGATAACCATAGAAGCGAATCCCGGAGACTTGGACTCCGCCGCCTGCGCCGGAATCCTGGCTCAGGGCGTCAACCGGCTGAGCATCGGGGTCCAGAGCTTAGACAATGACCTGTTAAACCTGCTGGGCCGACGGCATCAGGCGTCCGAAGCGGTGGAGGCGTTCGAGTCCGCCCGCCAGGCCGGGTTCGACAATGTGAACCTGGACCTGATGTATGGGCTGCCCAACCAGTCCATGGACCAATGGCGGCAAACCCTCGATTCACTGATCGGCTTGGCCCCAGAGCATATCTCCCTGTATGCCCTGGGCATAGAGGAGGGTACGCCCATGCACCGCTGGTTGGAGGATGGGAAGATTCCCGAGCCCGACCCAGACCTGGCCGCCGACATGTACCAGTACGCCCGGGAGTCTCTGGCTGCGGCGGGCTATCACCACTACGAGATCTCAAACTGGTCGCTGCCGGGGCGGGCATGTGAGCACAACGTCGTCTACTGGGAGAACGGCCCGTACCTTGGCGTAGGCCCCGGCGCCCATTCCCGCGTGGGAGACTATCGGTTTTGGACGGTTCTCTCGCCTCGGGATTACAACGCCAAAGCCTCCGGGTGGGCCGTTGCCGATGTCCAACCCATAGGTGAGTTGGTGGAAGCCGCTCTTAAAACCATCCCGACGTTGGGAGGGTGGGAACAACTCAGCCTAGAGACCACCTGCTCCGAGACCATGTTCCTGGGCCTCCGGTTGTTGGACGGACTGGACTTGTCCCAGGCTTCCTCCGTAGCCGGCGCCGACCTGGCGAAGAAGTTCCAAGCCTCGATACAAGAGTGCATAGACCTCGGCCTGCTAGAAAAAGACGGCGACTGCCTAAAGCTCACGGAATCTTCCTACCTCATCGCCAACCAGGCTTTTACCCGGTTCATAGAGTAGGTCCGTTGTCGGATGCCGCTATTCCATATCGGGCTTGGATGCTATCCTGTAGCCACTCCTGTTAGAGGCGTCAATTCATGTACGTCATAGGCACTGCCGGACACGTGGACCACGGCAAGTCCACCTTGGTTAAGGCTCTGACCAACATCGATCCCGACCGCTTTCCCGAAGAGAAAGCGCGGGAGATGACCATTGATCTAGGCTTCGCCTGGATGAACCTGCCCAGCGGCCGGGAAGTCAGTATCGTCGACGTGCCCGGTCACGAAAGGTTCATCAAGAACATGCTGGCCGGCGTGGGCGCCATCGACCTGGCCCTGCTGATCGTGGCCGCCGACGAAAGCGTCATGCCCCAGACTAGGGAGCACATCGCCATCCTGGACATCCTCCAGATCACGCGTGGCCTGGTGGTCGTGACCAAGACCGATCTGGTCGACGAAGAAATGGTGGAGTTGGTCAAAGCCGAGGTGGAAGACACTCTGCAAGGCACGTCTTTCGAAGGCTGCCCCATGGTCGGCGTCTCCGCCTACACCGGCGACGGCCTGGACGAACTGAAAGCCACCATGGACCGTATCCTGGACGAGACCGATGAGCGTCAGGACCTGGGCCGCCCTCGCCTTCCCATCGACCGCTGCTTCACCATCTCCGGGTTCGGCACGGTGGTCACCGGCACCCTCATCGACGGCACCTTGACCGTGGGACAGGAAATCGAGCTGGCCGGATCGGGACAGCGGGCACGAGTCAGGGGACTCCAGAGCCACAAAACCAAGGTCGACTCCACCAATCCCGGCGTGAGGCTGGCGGTGAACCTCTCTGGCCTCTCCAAGGACGAAGTCGAACGCGGCGAGATATTGACCATACCGGGCTGGCTCAAACCTACCCGCCGCCTAGACGCACGCCTGCGAATGGTCAAGAACGCGCCCAACCCGCTAAAACACAACCAAGGTGTCACCTTCCACCTGTTTACCAGCGAATCCTCGGCGCGGGTCAGACTGCTCGATGCCGACCGGCTGGTGGCCGGACAGGAAGGCTGGGTCCAACTCTTATTGAATGACCCGCTCCCGGTGGTCAAGGGCGATTTCTTCGTTATCCGTTCTTCTGAAGACACGCTGGGCGGCGGCCAGATCGTCGACCCCAACCCCCGGCGGCGCTACCGCCGATTCGACGACGATGTCGTGGAACGGCTGATGACACTCGACCAGGGCACAGGCGGGGACATCATCATCAGCGTTGCCGAGCAATGGGGTCCCTGCGATATGACTACCTTGTCCCAGCGTACCAACCTGCCCCGCGAGGAAGTGACCGAAAGAGTGGCCCAATTGACCGAGGAAGGTGACCTGGTGAGCCTGGGTGATTTTGGCAACGACTCCGACGCCGTGGTCTATTCTGCCCAAGGCTGGGCCATACTCAAGAGCAAGGTCGCATCGGCCCTGCAGCTCTACCACTCGCAGTACCCGCTGCGGCAGGGCGTGCCGGCCCAGGAGATACGCAGCCGGTTGGACCTGTCCCAGCCGGTCTACCAGCGGGCGTTGGTGCGCCTGGTTGAGGAACAGGTCGTGGTCGATGAGCGGCAGTCTCTGCGCCTGCCCGACCATGAAATCACCCTCACGCCAAAGATGGAAGAAGAGGCGTCCGCCTACTTGAAATCACTACAGAATGCCCCTTATTCTCCACCCAGCGACCAGAAGGTCAGCCCTGAGTTGCTAAGCGTCCTCATCGACCAGGGCAAGGTGGTCCGGGTGACAGATGGAGTCGTATTCGACGCTGGGGCCTACCGGGAGATGACCGAGCGCATCGTCCAACACCTGAAGGACCAGGGAAATATCACGGTCGCCGAGGCCCGGACCATGTTCGACACCAGCCGGAAATACATCCTCCCCCTCTTGGAACACATGGACCAACAACAGATCACCCGCCGCACCGGCGACGAACGCGTGCTTAGGTAGGCGGATATGGGATTGGACATGGGACAAACGGTCCTCCAATTGGACCAACTCACCCAGTCTGTGCGCGGCGCCAGCCAAGCCCGCGAAGAGCGCTTGACCGCCTTGATCAATGCGGCGGCCGGCATCGACCCCGATACTGCTGCCGAGAAGACTTCGGACACCCGACAGCGCCCCTATCTGGCCGCCGAGGTCGATGAATCCCTGCTGGGAGCTTATCCTCCGCCCGAGCCGCCCGCCGATTGGGTGGTCGCCGCGGTCGACGGTTCCCACATCGACGTTGACCGGCACCTGCCCGTGGCCTGCTATCTGCTGAACTTTGGCGGATGCGTGCTCACCTACGGGAGCCAGCCCGACGCCACGCTCTTCAGCCGTCCCCACCTGGCCACCACACCGGAAGAGTTGTATATCTCCGACCCAGCCAATTCTATGGGCGAAGAGATGATCAGCGGCCCGCTCTTAGGGCTGGTGCGAACCGTTAAAGAACTGGAGACCCTGGCTAACACGGTGGAGCAATGCCCGCCTAGCCTGCCGGTATTGGGACTGGTGGACG
>Ga0066860_10000726_pt1 | contig 14710 bp, 15 predicted proteins | sample ETN07SmetaG_FD_65601 | JGI IMG/M metagenome (GOLD analysis project Ga0066860, IMG submission 65601) | Marine microbial and viral communities from oxygen minimum zone, Eastern Pacific Ocean - ETNP2014F14-07SV275 | ecosystem: Environmental > Aquatic > Marine > Oceanic ... | reverse complement strand
GAAGATCCATTCGATTTTGAAAATCCAAGTCAGAATACAATCATGGGCTATCGCGTTGGATATGAATTGAGTAAAGGCGTGAGCCTGATCTGGGATTTTAGACAGTATTATCGTGATGATGGTTCTGGTGAACTTAAACCCATCAAACAAACAACCATAGAAACAACGTTTGATTTTTGATCTCTTTTGGGTATAATAACTATTATTTCAGCGTATTTTTTTCTACTAAATCCTGTATGGGCTAAGGACGTTGTTATATTAAGTCAAAAAGTTGGTTCAGAGATCAACGAAGAAGAAAATATCTTTTATAATATTTTCCCAGATGTTAAAGGATTTGTTAATGCACAAATATTACAACAATCAAATAACAGATATATCTTTCGTATTGTTACAAAAAGAAATGGTGAGTTTGATGAAATAATTAAACATATGAATTTGAAAGAATTTGCTACGCTTCAAAATTATGTGAATGGTCAACCTGAAATGACGGAAGAAGCTAAAATTGCTATGTTCGAAGGTTTAGATTATTTAAAAGCAGGGAAAATTGTTAATGAAATTCCAAAACCCCAATTTGTTAAAATTAAATATTCTAAATCAAAAACAATACATGCAGATTTAGCTGGAAAATTAAACAGTATGCCAAAATGGTTAAGGGGTGGCACAAGTTTTACTGCTAAATCAGCGGAAAGGTTTGTCAAGTGGCTCACAACGCCAACAACAAAAGGAACTCTTATAAAGGTTGAAGAAAATATACTCCACATACAAACAGCTACAAGGATGGATCAAATTAGTCTAAGTGATGTAGATGCAATTTCTTACAGATTGACCATTGGAGAATACGATTTCATTAAACCGTATTTGTATGGTATAAGTGCTTTTGTGGGAATGGGAATGGCCCAAATCTATAATTCACAAAGAGAAGACATTTATAATGAATATGACATTCCGCGCAAGGATTTGAACAGATATACTCAATTATCAGGATTTGTAATTGGTTTGATTTTTAGTAGTGAATTGTTTGATGCTATCAGTACATTATTGACACCATCAGAGACATTTATTTTATCAAAAGATACCTATGAACGGCAAAAACAAAAATAATCATTGGAGGCACCATGCCAAAGAAAGCTGATAAACCGGTAGCGAACGAAGAAAACGCCGCACCAGCAATCGACCCACAGAAACAACGTTTAATGGATCAATTCGGAGGCCTAATGGATCAGGTTGGCGATGGTTATGGTGGTCCACTACAAGAAGAATTGATACGGCGACTAGAAGAAACCATTGCAAATTTTGATGAGGAAGTCTCTGAAATGCTGACGGCCTTAAAAGAAAACTCTGAAAAACGCCACGAGAGATTGAAGGAAATTTGGGATAACCCTGAAGCTGATTCAGAAAGCAATGGAGAAGATGGTGAAGCGGAAGAATTTATACCCGGTGGTGGAAAAACTCAAAACTCAGGGAGTGGAGAGGTAAGTGAATGGGAGAAACGACTTGAAACTATGGATTCGGGTGGTAATTCTGGAAAAAATGTAGCCCCTCCTGCTGAGGAAGAAAAGCCCAAGAAGAAAAAAGGATTATTTGGGCTAAGGAAAAAGTAACCGCAAATTTGGGGGTGAGAAATCGCCCCCTTTTTTATATCTCAATTATTTTCGTACTGATACCTTTCCAACTTCAGGGTCAAGTCCATACCAAAAATGTTCAAGAGTTTGTTCAATTAAAAAAACGTGTATATAGTTACACCAAGTTAGATTTCATTACAGCCGAAGGTGAATTCAATGAATCCATTTGTACGATACTAATTCCGGAGCTAAAAGAAGATAGTCCACCCTTTTTAGCCATCTATTATAAACGAGATAATTCTGAATGGTTTACAGAATCTTTGTATCGGAAAAGATTAAGATTCAGTTTTAAAGATGGTATCATAAAACTCGATCAATCTAACTTTTGGGATTGGTTTGAAATTGCCGAAATCAAAATTGTAGTTATCTATTGATTGGTCACATATAGACGCTTCAATCGCATTAAATTCAACCCTAAAATTATTATGAAAAATTAATTTCTGGCCGTGCTAGATGGGGAATTAGCGGTGCCCTGTAACCTGCAATCCGCTATAGCAGGATCGATGCCGTCGCTAGGCTGTTGCTGCCAAGTTCGATAAAATTAAGCGATGTTGAAATTTCGAACTGTTGCAATGGATTTCCAGCAAATCCTGTCAGGCCCGGAAGGGAGCAGCAGTCAGTTGAGATTTTCATGTGCCGACAGTATCCCGAAATGGAGTTGGCTGGTTTTTTTTGAATTTGTAACAGGATGGTCAAACGCCGGTGCACGGCCGAATAGTTAAATGGCATACAAAGTATTATCACTTAAATGGCGCCCACAATCTTTTAAAGATGTTGCGGGGCAATCTCACATTACGCAAACATTGATTAATGCATTTGAGCAGGATCGAATTGCGCAAGGGTATCTTTTTACGGGTCCACGTGGTGTGGGAAAAACGACAACCGCACGGATCCTTGCCATGGCATTAAATGCAGAGGGTGGCCCATCAGCAACTTTTGATCCAGATTCTGAAATTTCAAAAGAAATTGCCGATGGACGTTCATTAGACGTTCTTGAAATTGATGGTGCTTCTAACCGAGGAATCGAAGAAATTCGCAATTTGAGAGAACAAATCAAATTTACGCCCATGAATGGCGCGTATAAGGTTATAATAATCGACGAGGTGCACATGCTGACACCTCAGGCATTTAACGCACTTCTCCGTACGCTAGAAGAACCACCTGCCCATGGAAAATTTATTTTTGCAACAACTGATATTCACCGTATCCCAGCAACAATAATATCACGATGCCAACGATTTGATTTCAATCGAATTTCGTTACAAGTAATCTCAGATCGCTTGGAATTCATTTTGGAAGAAGAAGGTATTCCATTTGATCCAGAATCAATTAACGCAATTTCTCGGAAGGCAGATGGGAGTATGAGAGATGCTTTGAGTCTATTGGACCAATCGATTTCCTACTGTGGCGAAAAGATCAACTATGAAGGTGTGGTAAAGACGCTGGGATTAATCACGGACGATTTATATTTCAATTTTACAGAATCTATTCGAGAAAAAAATGCAGAAGAAATGGTAAAACTTTTGGCAACTTTTTCCGGATTTGGGGTACCGGCAGCTGAAGTATTAGTAGGGATCGGTGAGCATATTCGAAATATTATGTATGGTGGAATCAAAAACGGAGCTTCCCTTTTGGAAATGAATGAGGAGCATAAGAAAAAGTATGTTGATGAAGCGACAAATTGGGACCGAAGAGATTTATTAAGAATGAGTCAAGTATTAATTGATGTATCATCCACGATCCGTAGGGCAGAAGATCCCTACTTATTACTTGAAATGACTGCTCTTAAATTATTAGATATGGATCAATCCGTATTAATTGACGATTTGTTAAACGGAAAAACAATACCTACAAATCCAATTGTAGAGACATCACCCAAAACTAAATCAATTTCAGTACAAAAAAATCAAAAGCCTGGGAAGGCTATTTACACAGAACCTGAAAAGAAAATAGTTGATTCTAAATCTGTTCATGAAAAACAAGAATCGGATTCTAAAAAAATACCATTGGATGCAAATGAAAAACCTGCCGAACCCAAACTTTCCACGAAAGTAAAAGAAGAAGATACTGAAATAACAATTGAATTCATCCTGGAAAAATGGCCTTCTATTATTCAAGAAATCCATTTGGAGCGTCCATCAGTGGGTGCAATCCTAGAAGAATGTAACCCTTTAAAGTTGGATAAGAATAATTTGACAATTAAATCATTAGGGAAAAGTGGATTCAATGTGAAAATGATTGAACGAGGTATACCAATTATTGAAAAGATTATTGCTGAATTATTAAACAAATCCATAAAGGTTCAATTAGTGAATGGCAATGAAAATGAATCCAGTATAGAAAAAACAGCTATAAAAACAGAAACAAAACCGAATCCCAATGAAGAGAAGGTATTTAATAAAATCATCGAAGTTTTCGATGGAGAAATTTTACGTTAGGAGTATGACCCATGTTTAAAGGAAATATGCAAAAGATGCTTAAACAAGCACAAGAAATGCAAAAACAAATCGAAGAAGTTCAAAGCCAATTATCTGATATGATTATTGATGCTGAATCTGGTGGGGGAATGGTCTCTGTAAAGGTGAATGGAAAACAGGAAATTCTCGAATTAACCATCGATCCAGAAGCGATGAAAGAAGAAAAGGAAATGTTAGAAGATCTAATTATTTCAGCTTTAAATAAAGCATTATCAAAAGCTCAATCAGATTCACAAGAAAAAATGAACTCAGTGGCTGGTGGTATGATGTCAGGTTTAAAAATACCGGGAATGTAATTGCGATCACTTCCCGACAGTGCAAATCGATTAATCGATGAATTTACCCGATTACCAGGTATTGGTAAAAAGACGGCCCAACGATTAGCTTTTTACATCATGAAATCAAAAGATTATTCCACAAATCTATTATCGGATGCTTTGATAGATGTAAAAACAAAAGTACGCCAATGCTCAATTTGTAATGGAATTACAGAAGATGATCCTTGTTCTATTTGCACAGATTCTAGGCGAGATGAATCTATATTGTGTATTGTAGAAGAAGCTCATGATATTTATGCATTTGAGCGGACCAATAGTTTTAATGGAAGATACCATGTTTTAGGCGGTGTTTTGTCACCCTTGGATGGGATTGGTCCAGATGATTTATATTTTGATGCATTGCTAAAACGATTGCAAGAAAATATGGAAATTGTCATTGCTACGAATCCCAGCGTCGAAGGTGAAACCACATCTTTATATCTGGCAAAGATATTATCTGGTTTTAATGTAAAAGTAACAAGACTTGCACGTGGTTTGCCTGTAGGTGGCAATTTAGAATACATAGACGAAGCAACTTTAATTCGCGCCATGGAGGGAAGAACATCAATTTAACATTTCCAAATATTCTGACACTTTTTCGAATTCTTCTGACGCCTTTTTTCATATTATGTTTATTTTGGGAAAATCCATGGGGCCACCCAACAGCGTTGATAATTTTTATAGTGGCAAGTATCACCGATGCTTATGATGGTTATTATGCTCGAAAATATGATCAAATTACTCCAGAAGGAAAATTTCTGGATCCATTGGCAGATAAAATATTAGTGTCGTCTGCATTTATTTCATTTGCATTAATGGGCATTATTGAACCTTGGATGGTCATTCTTATTATTTTTCGAGATTTATTTGTTACAGGGTTGAGAATGGCCATGGAAAGAAAGGGGCTTTCCTTGGTTACATCAACTATTGCTAAAGCAAAAACCGCAACTCAAATGGGCATTATTTGTTTTATCCTAATTGTGCTTGGATTAAAAGGAATTTCATTAGCTTGGGCGAAACCTATGTTAGAGATCATACGTGAATACAGATTGGTATATAACTTAACACTTGGTGTGACTATTTTTACGATGATAACGGGTATTACCTACATCTATGCCAATAAGCAAGCCATACAAGACTTTTTAGAAAAAGAATGAATTATAAACTAAAGCTAGCTGAATTTTTGGGTACGGTTGCTTATGCAGGACGATTACCGTTTGCCCCTGGGACATGGGGGAGTTTGGTAGCCCTTCTTGCATGGTATATCCTAAAACCAATTATGAGTGATCCACTATTTCTTTTAATAAATGGTGTCATTTTTTTTATCGGTATTGTTGTTTCAGAGATTCTGATTGAAGCATGGGATGATACAGATCCGAAAGCTGTGGTTATTGATGAATGGGTTGGCATGTGGATCGCACTTTATTTGGTACCTCATGAATTGGTATGGGGATTTGTGGCATTTTTTCTGTTTCGACTTTTTGATATATTAAAACCTGGTCCCATACAAATGATGGATGATATACATTCTGCTATCGGTGTGATGATGGATGATGTTATAGCAGGAATTCTAGCTTTACTTGTTACACAAAGTCTGATGTATTTCGTTGCATGAATGTGTCGTTATTAACCATCGGGAATGAAATTCTTTCTGGTGACACAATCAATTCCAATGTAGCGTGGATCAGTCGATCTTTATCAGAAATCGGGTGTTCTATTCAAACACAAATAACGGTCCCCGATGTAGAAAAGCCAATTGTAAAGACCTTAAATCAATTATTAAACGATGGACCTGCTTTTGTTATTATTACGGGCGGGCTTGGCCCCACAACAGATGATATCACGCGAAACGTATTATTCAATTTTGTTGGCACAGGTAGTGAGTTTGATGAAGATTATTGGGACAAAATGAAAAAAAGATTTGAAAAATATGATATGGATATTCCTGAGTCAAATCGTAGTCAAGCTCTTATCCCAACAAATGGACATATAATACCAAATCCGGTGGGGTCGGCTCGTGGATTTTTATTTCGAAAAGAAAATACAGTAATTATTTCGTTACCAGGCGTCCCATCAGAAATGAAAGTGATGATGAATGAATCAATTATTCCCATGATCAAGGAAGAAGGTTTAGCTCCCATTTTTAATAAAACACTTCGCACAGTGGGAATCCCGGAATCTGCCTTAATTGAAAAAATTGAGCCTGTTTTAAATACAAATCATGGATGTAACCTAGGCTACTATCCTTCAATCTTTGGGGTGGATATAAAAATTTCTCATTCTGATGAAGGGCCTGTAGAGAATCTTTCAAATGATATTTATAAAATTTTAGGTGTTTCAATATATGGTGAAGGTAAAGAATCCCTCGAAGATGTGGTCATTCAATTAGCGAAAAATAAAAATAAAACAGTATCTACGGCAGAATCCTGCACGGGCGGATTGATCGGACATCGGCTCACAGAAGTTTCGGGCAGTTCTGATGTCTATAAGGGTGGACTTGTTGTTTACAGCAATGAGTCTAAAATGAATATGCTTGGGGTTGAAAAAGACATATTGGAAGCACACGGTGCCGTGAGCGAAGAAACAGCAGAATCTATGGCACGCAATGTGAAAAATAAATTTAATACCGATTACGGGATATCAGTTACGGGTATTGCGGGACCAACGGGTGGAACAGATGAAAAACCGGTTGGACTGGTTTATATCGGAATGGCAAAAAAAGGTCGTGTAAAAGTCAAAGAATTCCATTTCGGAACAAATCGAAAAAGAAATAAACTTCGCACCAGCCATGTGGCACTTAATTGGTTAAGACTTTCACTATTACATTGATGAATAAACAAATTCTATCGATTAGACGCCAAGTCGCAAAGAAAAGAAGTTAAAATGTTTATATTGAAAACTTTGCGTCTCTGCGCATTTGAGTTGAGAAAATAATATGACTGAAAAATTATTACGAACCTTTCTTGGAATTCCTGTTCCACGAGATGTCTGGACTAAAAAGAATATGTTATATTCAACATTAGAGTCAGTAGACGGTGATATTAATTGGGTTAAGAATGCTCAACTTCATTTAACGTTGAAATTTTTGGGACATACACCAGAATCATCCATCAATGATGTGATCGATCAAATTGAAAAGATTACTCCCCAAATAAAACCCTTTGATCTCACGATTGAAAAAACCGGCTGTTTCCCGATCCCAACACGCCCAAGAACATTATGGCTTGGTGTAAAAGGCAATACGGATCCATTATTAAATATGGTGGAATCAATTGAGACTGCTTTGGACCCATTGGGATTTCCAAAATCAGACCGAAACTTTTCTCCCCACATCACCCTGGCAAGGATCAAATATCCACAAAAGCATACGCCCAATGTGGATCCATTCTTAAAATCGTCCTACGATCCAATTGATTTCCCGGTGGATCGTGTGCATTATTTCAGTAGTGAATTGCTGCCATCCGGAGCCATTTATACAATATTAAAGGCCTTTCCCCTTGGGGAAATATTATGACAGGTTTTTAAACTGAAAAAAGTGATTTCACAATTGTTGGTCAGTATTTTATTACTGTCATTTGGTATTTCTTACCAATACACAGTTAATCTATACTTTGAACAACATGAAGAAACGTTAACAGAATTATTTAAAACAAAGGTTTTTCCGCATCCATTCAATCCAACTATTACTATTCCATTTGGTTTACCTTTAAATTCTAATGTTACAATTGGTATTTATAATGTAAAGGGACAGTTGGTAAGAAATATTCATTCCAGTAATATTATTGCTGGTTTTCATTCTGTACAATGGAATAGCTTAACTGACAGTGGACAGAAAGTGCCAAGCGGAATGTACATCGTCAGGCTGAATGCTGTGTCTACCGATGGAAGGAAATCATTTCAAAATATTCAGAAAATTGCATTACTAAAATAATAAAGGAATTATCATGTCAGTCGAATCAAAAAAGGCCAAAGCATTAGAATTAGCCATCACCCAGATCGATCGCCAGTTTGGTAAAGGATCGATTATGCGCTTAGGTGATAATTATACTCCCACGATGGAAAATATAATATCTACAGGATGTCTATCTCTCGATGTTGCATTGGGCGTGGGAGGAATTCCCAGGGGAAGAGTTGTTGAAATTTTTGGACCGGAATCATCAGGTAAAACAACGCTGGCGCTTCATATCGTAGCTGAAGCGCAAAAAGCCGGCGGGTTTGCTGCTTTCATTGATGCAGAACACGCAGTGGATCCTGACTATGCTAAGAAATTGGGAGTCAATACCGAAGAATTATTAATATCTCAACCGGATACAGGAGAACAAGCTTTAGAAATTTGTGAAACATTGGTTCGGAGTGGGGCTCTCCATGTTGTTGTAATTGATTCAGTAGCAGCATTGGTGCCTCGTGCAGAATTGGAAGGTGAAATGGGTGCTTCTCATATGGGACTTCAAGCAAGGCTCATGTCACAGGCATTACGGAAATTGACGGGTACGGTAAGTCGGTCCAATACTACGGTGATCTTTATTAATCAGATTCGTGAAAAAATTGGTGTTATATTTGGGAATCCGGAAACGACACCTGGCGGACGTGCACTCAAATTCTATGCTTCTATTCGATTGGAAATTCGTCGTATTACAACCATTAAGGATGGTGCTGAAATGGTGGGCAGTCGTGTTAGGGTTAAAGTGGTAAAAAATAAAGTTGCACCCCCCTTTAAAAAATCTGAATTCGATATAATGTACGGTCAGGGAATTTCCTATGTGGGTGATATTATTGATTTAGCTGTGGAAGGGAATATTGTTGAAAAAATGGGCGCTTGGTATTCCTATGATGATATGAAGATTGGGCAAGGTAGAGAAAATGCAAAATCCTTTCTTACAGATAATCCAGATATAATGGATGCTGTTACCGAAAAAGTAAAATCATTCATGGGATTGAATAGTGAGGTCATAGAAACTGAGGCATAAAATAATATCAATTGCGCCACAAAAGCGGCGAAAGAATCGATTCACTATTGTTTTTGAATCAGGAGACGTCTTCGGTGTATCTGAAGACGTTTTTCTTTCTAATCCTCTTAAGGTTGGGCAAGAATTAGATTCAAGTGAATTCGATAATATTAGATCCTTAGAATTGATAATTCGAATAAAAAATCATGCTTATATTTTATTAAGTTATCGTCAACGAAGTAGGGCTGAACTAGTCCGCCGTCTCAAAGAAAAGGGTTATGCTATGCAGAACATAGAATCTGTTTTAGATGATTTTGAATCAAAGGGATATATAAACGATTCAAATTTTGCAAAAATGTACGCAAATCATTTGGTGACTAATAAAAATATTGGCGAAATAGCAGTCAGAAATAAATTCTTTCCACACCAAATTCCAGATCATATTCTTAATCCAATTCTTGATAATTTATATGACCTTAATCCACCAGAAAAACTCGTTAAACTCACGATAGAAAAAAGAATGCGATCACGTGAAGCCTCTAAAAAAGAGAAAACAAAATTGATGAATATTTTAAAAAGGCGAGGCTTTAGCTGGGATGAAATTGAGCCCGAATTAAATAAATTAAATTGGGTTGATTAAATGACACTTTTATCATCACTTGATCATCATTTTATAGAAAGATCTCTCGGTAGAAAACCAGGTAAAGCTGAATTAAAAATCCTAACAAAAGTTCTTTATCCTGTTTTAGTTCAACGAAAATTATTACCCCCAAGATTTGTTAACCAAATAGGTCAATCTAACAAATTGATTAAATTAGATATCAGGCAAATTAATGAAAACGGGAAATGGGCATCACCCAGTTATTTAGTGCGTGATTGTGTGTTTCGAGGGCTTTGGCCAATCCAATTATCTTATATATGGTTATTTAAACCAACTCAGGTATGCATGAAAAAAGTTCAGGATTTAGAGGGAAAGATGTATGAAAAAATGATTCCTTCAATCACTCATCACTTTTCAATGCATAATCAGAATAAAAAAAAGGGTCAAGTAATTGTTATTTCTATCATGGATAAAGATCGATTTTCAAAGAACGTGGCGCCTGGGCAATTAATTGGTTATATACCCATACCGAAACCAGGTAAAACACTTATCAATGAAAAACGTATAATGAGTGTTTTGGGAAAATCTGGCCAATTTGTTTCCGGGCTTTCTCTAGAAGGTAATCCTGGAAATGATTTATATAGACTTTTTTCTATTATACCAAACTCTGCATCAATTGAATTAACATTTCCTGACAAATATAAGAGAGGAGATGGACTTATTATTTCTGACGGGATTCGGACGATTGAGTTAATTAAAATATTTAATGAGATTGGCTATCAATATAAACGGATAGGGAAAATTAAAGCGGACCAACAACACATTTTGAATTTTGGAGGAGGACATGATATTAAATGGCCAAAAAGTGTTATTCGACTATCAGTCCATGGGAATGACCCAGAAACTGAAAAAGAGAAAATAAAAGGTATACCCAATAGTAAACCAACTGGTAAAAAACTAAATATATTAACAGTAGTCAAAGAAATGATTGAAAAAGGTTTTGCAAATATAGAACCACAGAATGATACCAAAATTGAACCAGAGAAAATAATAAAGGTATTAGGAAACCAAATCGACCAATCATCAAATGGTTTATATTTTAATGGAATCCGTTCTGTTGGGGATATTGTTAGAAAATTAGCTATGGCCGGTTCGAATATTGAATCACTCGAACTTGTTTCAAATATAGATGATAAAAACTTTTTGGCTGGACAGCAATCTGCAATTCACTCATTTGGTATTAGACAGATAACGACAAACCATTTCATGGATGAACTATTACCCGGTCATTTCCATGTTATTGGTAGTGGGAATGTACCAACGCGATTTCCATCCAATATATTGGAAAGTGATTTTGTCTCACTATTAGGCACCTTGAAGGGCGAATTGAAAAATTCTCTTTATGAAGAGCTATCTGGAATTAATATTGATAATAATGAACCAAATTTTGATAGCACGATGGAGTTTAATATTAATCAAGCACTTGTTCAAGCAGTCTCAACAAATATAGTAAAGAGCGTTAATACAATTTCAAAAGGTGGTCTAAGTATGACTTTAATAAAATTGTATCAAAATTTGAGAAGTGAGTATGGAATTAAAATCCATATTTCAAGAAGATTAACTTCAGAAGAATTGTTGTTTGGTGAATCATTTGGGTCGGCTTTGGTGGTTGTGGGTGAAAAAGAATTAATGGAGTTTCAGAGAATTTGTATGGTGCATGGAATCCCCTGTAGTACTATCGGGCGATTGCAATCCAAACATGAAATATACATTAATGATATTTTAAAAATAAATGAAACTACTCTAGATATATTTTCTCAATAATAATTGGATTCATTACCGATTATTGATAATATATAATTGCTATTTTTAATTTATAAGCTAGAAAACTGAATGTATCTTATATAACTTATACTAAAATATTAACATGACACATATTTAGCAATAATAGTATTTAAGTGGTTTATATAAATCAATAAATTAAATCTAAATATTAAAAAGGTGGGGTAGACTTCACATTGACCTCGGACAGTATGAATGTCTACCCCTTCCACATACCAAAGGCACCAAACCAGCACCTTCAACGGTTAAAGTATTGGTTTATTTAATACAAGTCAAGCAAAAATTAAAGAATAGATAAAAGGCTCAAGTGAATACTTAAATGTACCGGTGGAGGGGCTCGAACCCCCACTCCCTTGCGAGAAATGGATTTTGAATCCATCGCGTCTACCAATTCCGCCACACCGGCTTTAAATATGAAAAAAGTAACATTGGAAATTATTATTTAAATTATTGTATAGTCAAGGGCAGCCAATTGTTAATTCATTTAAATAGGACTAAATTCATATTCACTATTCATAACTCCATTCGTAAAATGGTAAATAAATAAGACTAAAAATATTATGATCACTCCACAAATTTTTAAAAATAATGCAAACCAATATCCAAATGAGCCTGCTATTTCTGTTAAAGATACGAATGGAGATTGGCAATCAACTTCTTGGGCGGAATTCTTTGACTATACCATACAGATTTCAAAGTCTCTTCTTGCTTTTGGATTACAGCCAAATGATAAATTAAGTATTTACAGTTATAACCGTAAGGAATGGTACGGGTGTTATCAGGCATCCCAAATGGTCAATACGGTCGGTGTTGGTGTTTACCATACCTGCTCACCCGAAGAGGTTGAATGGATCGTGGGAAATTCGGATTCTAAAATTGTTTTTGTTGGGGATAACCCAAACGATAATGGCGAAATAGATAAAATGCCAAATCATCGGTTACTCAATATCATTGATCGATTAACAAAAGTTGAAGTCGTAGTGATGATGGCAGGAATTGATACCTTAAATCATGATAAAGTCATCACTTGGGATGACTTTATAAAGAAAGGTGAGAATATCGATGAATCAGAAGTTTTGCTCCGAATGGATGGAATTACGCCAGAGGATACTTCATGCCTGATTTATACCTCTGGTACAACAGGAAATCCAAAGGGGGTAGAATTAACCCATAAGAATTGGATCTTCGAATTGGAATCTATTGAAAAAACGTTTCAATTTTATCAGGGAGAGAGATATGTATCCTGGCTGCCATTGGCTCATGTATTTGGACAACTGGTGGATAATCATTATTGGATTCGAGAAGCGCTCCATCTTTATGTAGTCAACAGTCCATTATTAGTTGTGGATTTTGCAAAGGAAGTCAAACCCCATCTCTTTATCGGTGTGCCACGAATTTATGAGAAAATTTATTCAAATTTAAAAGCGGCAATCGATGGAAATGCAATTCTGAAAATTGGATTAAAAATTCCAGGCCTTTCAAATGTATTTAAGAAAAAACTCAAGGAAGCAACAGGCTTTTCAGAAACGCGATTTGCGATTTCAGGTGCGGCTCCCATTAACCCTGATATTTTAACTCTATTTCAATTTTTAGGTATTCCTCTATTTGAAGGATATGGTATGACAGAAAATGCTGCCGGTGCGACTATTAATTTTATAGGGAATAATAAGATTGGCACCGTAGGAAAAGCAGTTCCCGACACAGAAATGAAAATTGCGGAAGATGGGGAGATCCTGATTAAAGGTGATCATGTTATGAAAGGATACTATAACAACCCCACCGCAACAGGGGAAACAATTATTGATGGTTGGCTCCATACCGGCGATGTGGGTAAGATTGACTCCGAAGGTTACGTCAGTATCACGGGGCGGAAAAAAGAGATCTATGTAAGCTCTGGAGGAAAGAATATTGCGCCGCTCGTTATTGAGGAAACAATGAAATCTATTCCATTATTATCTCAGTGTTTTTTAGTAGGGGATGGACGAAAATACTGTTCGGCACTTTTTACGTTAGATGTGGGGGCAATTTTGAGGGATAAGGTAGGTGTAGAGGCAAGTGCAATTCCAAAAGATCCACGAGAGCAATTAGCACTGCTTGGAGAAAATGGACACTCCTTAACGGATTTTACAGAAAGCGAAGAATTGAAATCAGAAATTCAATCTTTAGTAACTGACTTGAATGGTCAATTCTCCAATCCGGAACAATTAAAGAAATTTTCAATCCTTCCCCGTGATTTCACAATCGATGATGGCGAATTAACGCCCACACTTAAGATTAGGCGAAAGCAAATCAGAGAAAATTGGTCTGATGTGATTGAATCAATGTACACGGACTGACAAGCCCAAATCATTGTGAATAAAATTACTTTTTTAGGATGCGGTTCCTGGGGTGGAGCTTTGGGAATGGTTTTGGCCAATAAAGGGATTGATGTAACCATGTGGCATCGAAACCCTGATGTGGTGCAAACATTAAGAGAATCCAGAATCCATTATCTTGTTCCGACACTCGTTTTTCCCAAGTCTGTATCATTCACATCTTCCATGAAACCTGCTATTTTGGATGCATCCATTGTAATCATTGCAGTCCCCTCCCAATCCATCCGGGAATTATTACAATCCAACAAAGATTTGTTCACAAATAATCAAACAATTGTTAATGTGTCAAAAGGGATTGAAATTGATACTTTAATGACCGTAAGTGAAGTTATAGTTGATGTTTTGGGTGATACCTTTACTAAAATTGTAACACTGTCTGGTCCGAGTCATGCGGAGGAAGTAATTCAGGGTCATCCAACGACATTGGTATCCGCATCTAATAATTTAGAGGCTGCGAAAGAAATCCAATCTCTTTTCTCAAATGAAGTTTTACGTACCTATATTAATTCCGATATAAAAGGTGTTGAACT
>Ga0066860_10000720_pt1:5000-14756 | contig 14756 bp, 15 predicted proteins | sample ETN07SmetaG_FD_65601 | JGI IMG/M metagenome (GOLD analysis project Ga0066860, IMG submission 65601) | Marine microbial and viral communities from oxygen minimum zone, Eastern Pacific Ocean - ETNP2014F14-07SV275 | ecosystem: Environmental > Aquatic > Marine > Oceanic ... | reverse complement strand
CATGAGAATTTACATGCAAAAATTGTAGAAGCTTACCCGAATGCTAAAGTAACCCTTGATTTGAGTTATGAGATTATCCCGCATACTGTCCAACAAAGTATTGAGAGAATTAAGGGGATTAAGAATATTATTGCTGTAGCATCAGGCAAAGGAGGCGTTGGAAAATCAACGGTTGCTGTAAACCTTGCTCTTGCATTACAAGCTGAGGGTGCGACTGCCGCAATTCTAGATGCTGATATTTACGGACCAAGCATTCCAAGAATGTTAGGTTTAAGTGGTAGACCAGATTCAGAAGATGGAAAAACACTTGATCCAAAAACAGGACATGGCCTCCAAGCAATGTCTATGGGCCTACTCATTGAAGAAGAAACTCCTATGATTTGGAGAGGCCCAATGGTAACCCAGGCTTTAGAACAGCTTTTGTCTGACACTAATTGGAAAGATGTAGATTTTTTAATCATAGACTTACCACCCGGTACAGGCGATGTTCAATTAACTTTATGTCAAAAAATTCCATTAAGTGGCGCTGTTATTGTTACTACGCCCCAAGATATATCTTTAATTGATGCACGCAAAGGGCTCAAAATGTTTGAGAAAGTTGAAGTACCAGTCTTAGGCGTTATTGAAAACATGAGCACATTTATCTGTCCTAAATGTGGAACTACAGAAAGCATCTTTGGTGAAGGTGGTGGTGAACAATTAGCTACGGAAAATGATGTTAAGTTATTAGGTGAGTTACCATTACAAAAATCAATTAGAGAAGAAATGGATAAGGGGACACCGACGGTTTCTGAAAATCCAGAGTCTCCAGTTTCAATGGTTTTCAGAGAAATTGCACGCAAGATGGCAGCAATATTATCAATGCGTAAAAAAGATTACTCGAGCTCTTTTCCAAAGATTGTTATTCAGAACGACTAAGATCTAAAACTGTAATATAATAATCATATGGCAATCAAATCAGATAGATGGATTAAAGAAATGGCTCTCAAACATAAGATGATTGAGCCTTTTCAGGAAAAACAAGTAAAATCAAATGGTAGCGGAAAGATTATTTCCTACGGAACTTCAAGTTATGGCTATGATGTTCGTTGTGCAGATGAATTTAAAGTCTTTACTAATATTAATTCAACCCTTGTTGATCCTAAAAATTTTGATGATAAGAGTTTTATAGATATTAAATCTGATGTTTGCACCATTCCTCCAAACTCTTTTGTCTTAGCTAGAACGGTTGAATATTTTAGAATACCAAGACAAGTGCTCACTTTATGTTTAGGAAAATCAACTTATGCAAGATGTGGAATCATTGTAAATGTAACCCCGCTTGAACCTGAATGGGAAGGACATGTTACATTAGAGTTCTCAAATACCACTTCGTTACCTGCTAAAATTTATGCGAACGAGGGAGTTGCTCAACTTATCTTTTTAGAATCTGATGAAGTTTGTGAAACCTCTTATAAAGATCGAGAAGGAAAATATCAAGGACAAAAAGGCGTTACACTTCCAAAAACTTAACTGTGATAGAGCATATTATTAATCAAACCCTTCAGAAGAATATTCATTCTAAAGAAGACTGGAATAATTGTCTTAGCCAATTCAATGATGAAAATATTTTTCAATCCTATGAATGGGGTGAACTCAAAGAACTTGAAGGCTGGGAAGTTTTAAGAATTACTGTCAATGATAATGAAACACTTGCACCTATATTAATTGCACAAGTTTTAATTAGAAAAGTTATAGGTATTAAAATAGCATGGTGTCCTGGTGGACCATTAATTCAAACGGATAATATTAAAGAAGGACAAGATGCTATTGAAAAATTAGAAGATGTAATATTTAATCAGGAAGTTTCAAATCTAAGATGTAATCCTAATATGTTAAATACTAACGATAACAAGGAACTCTTTAATTCATTAATTAAACCAAATTATTCACTTACAAGCCCTAAAACAACAATCCTTGAAATAGTTTCAGAGGAAAATTTTTTAGAACAAGTTAAAAAAAAGCACCGTTACTATATTAAACAATCGCAAAAAAATGAAATTAGTTGGCAAGTTCATTCAGAATCCAAAGCAGAGGAAACTTTTTTGGCAGTATATGAGGATATGAAAAAAAGCAAAAACTTAAAGCTACCTATTATTGATATCAAAAACTTTGCAAAACTTCTTGGTTTTACAAAAAATGGTCAGCCAAGAGTTTTTAGCTTTGTAGGCATAGAAAACAGCAAGCCAATTGCAGTATGTTTAATTAGCATTATTAACAAAAAAGCTTTTTATCATTATGCAGCATCAACTGAACGTGGAAGAGAATTATCTGCATCTTATGGCATGATATTTCATCTTATTAATAAACTTAGAGAGTTGGGTATAAAAAAATTAGATTTCGGTGGTCTTTCTCCAGATGGCTCTTCAACTGGGGTAGATTTTTTTAAACTTGGCTTTAACGGTGAAATGGTAAATAAAGTTGGAGAATTTGATATAACAAAATCAAAATTACATAGTTATTTTTTCAGCAAAATACTTAAATTTAAAAAATAAACAATAAGAAGGAGATAATATGAATCTAAATATTCTTAAATGGGTAAGCACTGTTTTTATTTTAACAGGAATTTTAATGGCACAATTTAAAATATATCCATATTATATCTTTATGCATTCTATTGGAGCTGTAGGATGGCTAGCATATGGATATTTTATTAGTGACAAAGCTATCATGACTAATTTTGGTTTACAGATTCCGATATTTGCGGCCGGATATTTATATTATCATGGGTATATATCTAATATTTTTGAATTATTCAGTTAGTTTAATCAATGATAGGTAGGACTCTGCTAAAGAAAATATAAAAAAATTTCATACTTAGTTTCATATTATCTAAATGAAATACATTCCCAGTCATTTTTTTTGGCTAATAGAGTAAGCTTATCATCCCCATCAACAACAATTGCTTTGCCAGCTTTCTCAAGTAGAGGGAGATCATTAAATGAATCTGTATAAAATGTAGCATCAGATAAATTATAATTATGTGATTTTAACCACTCATTAACTTTATCAAGTTTGCCTTCTCTAAAACACGGTATTCCTTTTACCTTACCGGTGAACTTATTGTCAATAATCTCAAATTCTGTTGCAATCAATTCTTTTACAGAAAATAGTTCTGCAATAGGTCGTGTTACAAAACTATTGGTAGCAGTTGCAATAACAACTTTATTATTTTTTTTTATTTCACCTAGAACAGCTCTCATAGCTTTATCATGAATTATTGGCTTAATTTTCGTATCAATAAATTTCTTTCTTATATCAATTAGCTTATCCATTTGATTATTTTTCAATGGCTCTAAACAAAAATTTAAAAAACTATCGATATCTAAGTTGCCATCATAATAGCTATTATAAAATTTTTCACTTTCTAATAAATAATCTTCACTAACAAGTTTTTCTTCAACGAGAAATTGTCCCCAGTTACGATCACTATCACCTTCAATGAGCGTATTATCAAGATCAAAAATTATTAATTCAGACATGTAATTATAAAAAAGTAAATTTCTAGTATACTAACATTTTTATATGTTATTGGTGTACTCAAATCTTATAGAAATTACTAATGGTATCTTATCGAATAGCGTGAGATATATTAGCCTTAATATTATATAATAATAACTAAAACCATGGATAAGAAAAATTATAGAAAGGGCGTGGGCATTATTATTGTCAATTCTAGTGGCCAATTTTTTTTAGGGAAACGAATTGGCGCTGAAGCATGGCAATTTCCTCAAGGAGGTATTGATGATGGTGAAACACCAAAAGAGGCTCTTTACCGTGAACTTCATGAAGAAACGGGCTTAACTGAAAATGTAGTTCAGATAATTACAGTCAGCAGCAAATGGCTGGTTTATCACATACCTCATGTCTTTCAAAGATCTAATAAGAAATATGATGGAGTAATGCAGAAATGGTTTTTGTTGGAGTTAACCGGATGTGATCAAGATATTAATCTCAAAGCTACAGGGCAACCTGAATTTGATGCTTGGAAATGGGCAGATAAAAATACCGCAATAAATAATGTTATAAAATTTAAGAAAGACGTTTATGAAAGCATATTAGAGGAATTCTCTGTTCCCTTAGAAGGGTTTGAAAATAACTAAATATATAATTAGAAATAAAAGTAAGACCGGAACCTCATTGAATATACGAAACCAAACATGACTATGAGAATTTTGCCTCCTCTTGAAAGAATACATTATTGATCCACACCACACATGATAGACAACTAAAAGTAGTACCAAAAATATTTTCAATTTTAACCAGTCAGGCAAACCATGAAATTGAATTAATAAAATACCAAATATTATTGTCAGAATTCCACCGGGGGTCATAATGCCCCAAAATAGTTTTCTTTCCATTGTTTCAAAACGTTTTAGAGAAGTCTCATCATCTGACATTGCATGATAAACGAATAGTCTAGGTAAATAGAACAAACCAGAAAACCAGGTGACCATGAATAAAATATGTAAAGATTTATACCATAACATGTTTAATATTCTACCTTTAAATGTATAATGAGGCTAAGTAAATCATGGTGCCACGTAAACCTTTGTCAGAAAAATTAATATGATATCAGTTGGAATAGTGGGTGCATCCGGTTATACCGGCGAGGAGTTAACCAAAATCCTTTTGAAGCATCCTGAAGTAAAAATACAATCACTTACATCAAGGTCTCATGAAGGCAAAAATATAAAAGATGTCTTTGAGATTGACATACCTGGTGTTTTTAAAGCACCAACCTTAGAAAATTTATCAACATGCGATGTTGTTTTTTTTGCAACACCAAACGGTATTGCCATGAATATGGCTGATGACCTCATAAAAAATAATATTAGAATTATAGATATTTCAGCTGACTTTAGGCTGAGTGATGTTAAGGTTTGGGAACATTGGTATGGTAAATCACATGCTTGTCCATCATTACTAGCTGATAGTGTGTATGGTTTACCTGAAATACCAAATCAGAAGAATAAAATTAAAGATGCAATGATAATAGCTAATCCTGGTTGTTATCCAACATCCTCATTATTGGCACTACTACCAATATATGAATCTCTTCCGAAGCAACAAGTAATCATTGATGCAAAATCTGGTATTAGTGGAGTAGGAAGGAATCTGAACAGTGAAAAATTATTTTCAGAAGGAGAAGACAATTTTCAGGCATATGAGGTTCAAACGCATCGTCACTATCCCGAGATATTGCAAGTTATTAATAATCACAATAGTGATCTAGATGTATTATTTGTTCCGCATTTAAGCTCTATGATTAGGGGAATATTTACGACCCTATATATTAAAATAGATTATGACAATATAAATGAACTCATAACACAATATAAATCATTCTATAAAGACTCGCCCTTTGTTGATGTTTGTGATATTGATTCATTCCCTAAAGTTTCAGATGTAGCACTGACAAATAATTGTAAAATTTCACTACATAAGAGTGTTAGCGATAAAGGAGATATTAATTTAGTAGTATTTTCTGTTATTGATAATTTAATAAAAGGAGCTTCCGGGCAAGCTGTTCAAAATATGAATATTATGTTTGGTTTAGATGAAAAAACTGCTTTAGATTTTTAAAATTTTCAAATATAAATACCTTTTTACCTTGCACTTGATGGAAAATATAAGTTAGACTTAATATTCACCCATGAAAAAAGTGATGGGTTATGCAGGGGGAATTATGAAATTTAAAGATATTATTGGTAGTGGTAGTAAGTCCGTTCTTAAAGAAATATCTAATGTTAGTCTTAAAGATACTATAATTGGAAGCAATGCTGAGTTTGTTGGAAATTTAACATTTTCTAAAATACTGAAGATTTCTGGAACTGTTAAAGGCAATATTGAGTCTACAGAAGATGGAGATGCCAAGATAATCATTGATGAAAAGGGTCTTGTAGAAGGAGATGTAACCGCTCCAGTTATCATTTTACAAGGTGAGGTTAACGGCAATATACATTCATCTTCAAAAATGGAAATTGATGCAACAGCCTTAATAACTGGGAATGTCTACTATGACATACTAGAAATGCATGGTGGATCAACTGTTAATGGAAGTCTAATTAGGAATAAGGGCAAAACAACTGCAGGACTATTAGAAAAGAAAGAAGGTGGTGTAGAAAAGAAAGAAGGCGGCGATGGTGAGAAAAACCCCAGCTTTCTTCAGTCAATAGTACCTGATAAAAAGTCAGCTGATAAAAAAGACTCTTAAATAAGAAAATTGTATTTTTAGAATAAGCAAATTGTATTTTTAGCAGATTTTCTATATAATATAACCATTATTAATACTTGAGGTTTAAAGTATGCAAACAGATGCAAATATAGTGGAAAATAAGAATAGTTTGATATTCACTGAAGGTGCTGCAAATAAAGTAAAAACCCTTATTGAGGATGAAAAAAATCCTAATTTAAATTTAAGAGTTTTTATAACCGGAGGAGGCTGCTCTGGTTTTCAATATGGATTTACATTTGATGAAAAAATCCAAGATGGTGATTCTGAAATAGTTAAATGCGGAGTTAAGCTTCTAGTAGACCCTATGAGCATCCAATATCTCCGTGGAGCTGAAATTGACTACCAAGAAGGCCTTGAAGGAGCACAGTTTGTTATTAAAAATCCCAATGCTAAGACTACTTGTGGTTGCGGCTCATCATTCTCAACTTAAATAAATAATATTTACTACTAAGGCTTATCGTATGACAGATTATCGCCCAGGGTTGGATGGTGTAATTGCCACCGAATCATCTATATCAAATATAAATGGTAAAAAAGGTATTCTCAGTTATCGAGGATATTCTATTGAAGAGTTAGCTCAAAAAAGTACTTTTGAAGAAACCGCATACCTTTTATTGACTGGCGAACTTCCTACTAAATCTCAATTATCCAGCTTTACTAAAAAAATCAATAGCAAAAGAGACTTACCTCCTAAGTTATTTTCATTATTAGAAAATTTACCAAAAAACTCAAACCCAATGGATGTACTCCAATTGGGCGTATCATCGCTTGGATCATTTTATCCAATAAAATTTGACCCAGAAGAACTAAAATCCAATCTTTACAAAGAAGATTATTTTTTAGATATATCTGCTAGTTTAATTGGTAGCATTGGTTCTATTATTGCTGCATGGAATCGCATAAAACAAAATAAAAATTATATCAAACCAAAAGATAATCTTGGCTATGCAGAAAACTTTATGCATATGTTGGATGATTCAATTAAGACTACGCCATTGATAAATAGAATTATGGATGCAACTTTAATATTGCATGCAGAACATACAATTAATGCGTCAACATTTACTGCAATGGTTGCTGCATCAACTCTAGCAAACCCAACCCAGGTACTAGCATCTGCTATTGGCTCATTATCTGGCCCACTTCATGGTGGCGCAAATCAAAAAGTTATTCTAATGCTCGAAGAAATAAAGTCTAAAGATAATGTTGAATCATGGTTAAACGAAAGATTTTCAAAAAAACAAGTCGTTTGGGGGATGGGTCATAGAGAATACTCAACCAAAGATCCTAGAGCTAATATATTAACTGGTATGGCTAAAGAGTTATTTGAGGAGCAGAGCGGAAAAGTGTCAACAATGTTTGAAACTGCAATAGCATTAGAAAAAGCCTGTGAAGAAAAATTATCAAAAAAAGGTGTTTACGCAAACGTTGACTTTTATTCTGGAATTTTATATAAAGAAATTGGTATTCCTGTTGATTTATTTACTGCTATATTTGCAATTTCAAGAACATCAGGTTGGTTAGCACATTGGATTGAGCAAGTCGGAAATAATAAAATTTTTAGACCTACACAAAATTATACTGGCTCCAATGATAGAGACTACGACGACATTTCTAATAGATAACCCCAAGTAGATATGACTTTTTTGCGCCAGTTATTGAAGATTTAGTAAATTTCCTATTTGACATTCTTATTGATGCTAACCATGCAAAGGCCATAGACTCTAAATTCTTTTCATTCATTCCCTTACCTAAGCTTTTTAATCTTTTTTTAACTGTTAGATCTAGTATTCCTTTAACAAGAATATTATTAAATGCTCCGCCACCAGAGAAGTAGACCAAATTACTTTTTGTTTTATACCTATTCAATTCATTAGAAACAGTAATTGCGGTAAAATATGTAAGTGTGGACAAAACATTTAATTTATTAATCCTTTTTAATTTTGATAAGTGTTTTTTAAGCCACAGATGATTAAAATATTCAAACCCTGTGCTTTTTGGTGCAGGTCTTTCAAAAAACTTATCTTTTAATAAACTTTTTAATAAATTGATGTCAACATCACCCATTGAAGCTAGCCTTCCACCTAAATCAAACTCTCGATTAAATTTTTTTCTACACCATAGATCTATTAAATAATTAGATGGGCCAGTATCGTAAGCAATTACTTTTCCACCTTTTTTTAAGGTTATGTTTGCAAAGCCACCAAGATTAACAAAAGTTATAAATTCATTTTTATAACTATTTAAATAATTATGAAATAATCCTGTTAAGGGGGCACCTTGTCCTCCTGCATCAATATCTGTTTGCCTAAAATCAGCGACAACTGGAATGGATGTTCTAGAAGATATGATGTTTGGGTCACCCATATATGATGAATACCCTGTATCTGGTCTATGATTTAAAGTTATACCCGGAAAACCTATACCTTTAACAGATTTTTTTTTAATATCAAATTCTTTAAGTATATTCTTTATATGTGAGGCTATTTTTACAGATATATCATAGTTTAATTCTATTAAAGATTTCTTAGAGGCCTTAGAAGTTTTTTGCCTATTTATTCTCTTCTTAAGTTTGTCTTCAAGGCCATATGATTTGAAACCAACTGCTTTTATTTTAGTATTAATACAACAAGCTATTGATATATCAATTGAATCAAGACTGGTCCCACACATTATTCCTAGATAGTATTTAGACATTTCGATATAAAACTAAGTTTATTTATTATATAGTTTATTGGGTAAATATGAAAAAAATAGATGAACAATTAGATATAATTCGGCATGGTTCTTCTGAGATAATACAAGAGAAAGAGCTTGTCAGTAAACTCAAAAGCAAAAAGAAACTTATTATAAAAGCTGGACTCGATCCTACTTTGCCTGATATGCACCTAGGCCATACTGTAGTCTTAAACAAACTAAAGCAATTCCAAGATTTAGGACATGAGGTTGTCTTCCTTATTGGAGATTATACAGCATGTATTGGAGACCCTTCTGGAAGAGACATCACAAGACCTGCTATAGACAAATCAATTATAAAAAAGAATGCACAAAAATATAAAAAAGAAATTTTTAAAATTCTCTCTAAGGATAAAACCAGGGTTGAGTTTAATTCTAAATGGTTAAATAAATTAAGCGCAAATGATCTTATAGACTTGGCTTCTCATTACACGGTTGCAAGAATGCTTGAAAGAGATGATTTTAATAAAAGATATAAAATTGAAAAAAAACCAATATCTATACATGAATTTTTATACCCTTTGTTACAAGCATATGATTCAGTTCAATTAAAGGCGGATGTAGAACTTGGAGGTACGGATCAAAAATTTAATCTTTTATTGGGTAGAAAGCTTCAAGAGGATAATAATCTATCTCCTCAAGTTTGTTTGATGATGCCAATTTTAGAAGGTTTGGATGGTGTTAAAAAAATGTCTAAATCATATGACAACTATATATCAATTAGTGACGAAGCTAACAATATG
>Ga0066860_10000720_pt1:0-2500 | contig 14756 bp, 15 predicted proteins | sample ETN07SmetaG_FD_65601 | JGI IMG/M metagenome (GOLD analysis project Ga0066860, IMG submission 65601) | Marine microbial and viral communities from oxygen minimum zone, Eastern Pacific Ocean - ETNP2014F14-07SV275 | ecosystem: Environmental > Aquatic > Marine > Oceanic ... | reverse complement strand
CATTAATTTTTATTAATGTCTTGGCAATTTTATTAAATTTTAATATATTAATGTACATTCAATGTATGTTTTCATATTCAGATATATGCGCTAACACAGATTTCTATCTTAAATATTTATGACTCCTTAACAGGTATGCGCAGATTCAGATATGTGACACTTATGCGAGAATTTAGAGAGTTGAGGGAATCAATCGGAGTATAGTTTAATGAGTGATAAAACTAAAATTGAAGTCGTAGATGCCACCTGGAATCCTGTTCGTGGGTGTACAAAAATTACCCCTGGATGTATAAATTGTTACGCAGAAGCCTTTGCTGAACGTTTTCGAGGTGTCAGGGGTCATCCATATGAACAAGGTTTTGATCTTCGATTGGTACCAGAAAAACTGGAGGACCCGATTAAATGGAAAAAGTCTCGCCGTATATTTGTCAATTCAATGAGTGATTTATTTCATGAAAAAATTCCTGACAAGTATATAGGACGTGTATTCGATGTTATGGAACGTGCTCACTGGCACACATTCCAAGTTCTAACAAAGCGTCCCAAACGGATGAGAAAGTTACTACGAACTTCTTTTAAATCTATCAGCAAAATCAAGAATATTTGGTGGGGAGTGAGCATTGAAAACCGTAAACATGGGTTGCCTCGTATTAATATCTTAAAAGATATTCCTGTTTCCACTCGATTTTTAGTAATGGAACCACTGCTGGAAGACTTAGGTGTGCTAAACCTTGATGATATTGACTGGGTCATAGTAGGTGCAGAGAGCGGCCATCATGCTCGCCCACTTAATTTAGATTGGGTTCGATCAATAAGAGATCAAGCGGTAGCGGCTAAAGTACCGTTATATTTTAAGCAACATGTTGTTGGGCACCGTAAAATAAGTCTACCTTTACTTGACAGCAAACGATGGACGCAATACCCAAAAAGAAAATAGATTTTTGTTTAAAAAAACTATTTTTTTATTTTAGCTCAATAAGGCTCTAAGTTAATCTAATCATTTCAAACAAACATCCAATAAACCTTATAGTTATTGACTCTATGTGTCTTATAATGGAATTATTGAGTGGGAATGAACAAAAAAAACAAAAAATTTACTACAACTGGTATTCTTAAAAATAAGAGCTATGCTGAGCCCTCAGTATTTCAACCTACAAATCTCTTGCGTGAATCAAGAAGACAAAATGAAATCCCTTTAGGGAAAGTACCAAGTGTTTGCATTCTAGACCCAGATGGCAATTTGGTAGATTATCTAAATAATAAAAACAGGGCGACAATAAGCAAATATTGGGCATGCTACCACTCGAATCTATATACATTTAAAGTTGGTGAATTAACAGTAGGAATAATTCCGCGCGCTGTAGGAGCTTCGTACGCCGTATTAATAGCCGAACAACTATTTGTATCAGGTTGTGAACTTTTAATTAGCATAACTTCTGCTGGCATTATTAAAAAATTAAATCTTAATAAAAATTTTGCTCTAATTATAGAGGCAATCAGAGATGAAGGAACAAGCTATCACTACCTACCAAAAAATGAACCGTCTGAGCTTTGTCAAAAATTACTTAAAAAACTAAAAAATAACGAGAATCTTTGGTCAGAGGTAAAAAGTTGGACTACGGATGCACCTTATAGAGAAACAATGTCTGCAATAAATGAGATGAAGAAAAACAATGTAACCTGTGTAGAAATGGAGGCTTCTGCATTATACGCATTCGCAAAAGCAAAAAACAAAGAAGTTATTTGCTTTGCACATCTAACCAATACAATGGCACAGAAAGAAGGTGACTTTGAAAAGGGAGAGGATTATGGAAGTCCAGAAACAATTAAGCTGATTGAAGAGGTCATTAAAAAAATAAACCCTTAATTACTCTCCCAACTATTTGATACAATAGCTTCATGACAGAGAGCCAACCATCATCAACTGATTTAAATACTATTCTTGTTTTTTACAATGAGCATAAATATACAGAGGCAGAAAAATTAGCTAAATTATTGTTGCTCAAGTTTCCTGACAATTTATTTTGTTTAAAGATGCTTGGTATTATCTATGGGTATCTTTGTATATGAAGAAGAAGAAGGCAACAAAACAAAACTTAAAGGTTAACAATCCATCTCAGCAACAACTCAGTAGTCTTTTAGAGTACTATCAGAACGGACGATTTAATGACGCAGAAAAGCTAGCGGTATCTATTACTAACGAGTTTCCCAAACATCAATTTGCCTGGAAAGTTTTAGGCGCAGTATTAGGAGCAACAGGCAGAAAGTCTGAAGCCGTAGATGCTAATCAGACAGCAGTTGCATTATCTCCTCAAGACGCTGCTGCCCACAGCAACTTAGGCAACTCACTCAAAGAACTGGGCAGATTAGATGAGGCTGAAGCAAGCTATACACAAGCAATAGCGTTGAAACCGGACTATGCCGAAGCCTACAACAACTTCGGTGTCACACTGCAAGCACTGGGAAGATTAGACGAAGCTATTGAATGTTATAAGCATTG
>Ga0066860_10000718_pt1 | contig 14774 bp, 15 predicted proteins | sample ETN07SmetaG_FD_65601 | JGI IMG/M metagenome (GOLD analysis project Ga0066860, IMG submission 65601) | Marine microbial and viral communities from oxygen minimum zone, Eastern Pacific Ocean - ETNP2014F14-07SV275 | ecosystem: Environmental > Aquatic > Marine > Oceanic ... | reverse complement strand
TATGACAAAAGAAAAACAGACTTATGGGATAAAGAAGATGTATGGGTTACTCGTATTATTGAACACATGGACAAAGCAATAAGTAATCCACATTCAGAAGAGATTTTAAAAAAGAGACAAAACGATTTTAAATCATTCTACACGCAATACGATGAAAGACGTGGCAAAGATTTTAGAGCAACATTTGATCCTATTATTGTAGATTGGTACGATACTTTAACTTCGGAGAAAGAATATGGATAGAGGAAGCCAAAACGGCGAAAACCTTCATCAATACAAGAAACGAGTAATCGATTCGATTAGTGAATCATATTGTGCCGCCAAATGGTATAATGCGACTATCTGGTTGGGTCACGGACAAACTGCAAGTTGTCATCACCCTCCGGGACATTGGATTCCTCTTGAAGAACTGAAAGATAATCCGACAGCAATTCATAATACAATTCATAAGAAGAAGATGCGTAAACTTATGCAAGAAGGTCAACGACCAGCAGAGTGTGAGTACTGTTGGAAAGTTGAAGATATGGGTAAAAATCATATCTCAGATAGAGTATTCAAGACTGAAATATTTACAGATAAAGATATTGAGAAGTCAGTTGAGATGCCTTGGGAAGAGAATGTAAATTTGCGTACATTAGAAATATCATTTGATAGAGCATGTAATTTCAAATGTTCTTATTGTAATCCAGCATTCAGTACATCGTGGGTTAAAGATATCAACGACTATGGTGGATATCAGAATATACAGTCTGATGGACGAGGACATTTTCAAGATACAGCACCATGGGCCGAACCAGCAACAAAGCACCAAGATGATAATCCATTTATTCAGGCATTTCATAAATGGTGGGAAAGTGATTTAGCAGACTGCTTAGAAGAAATACGAATCACTGGCGGCGAACCCATCATGCACAAGGGCACGTGGAAGTTATTTCAATGGTTCAAAGATAATCCCGATAGGGGACGTGATATGCGATTTGCTATTAATTCAAATATGTGTCCCGATACTCCTAAAGTTCTTGACAAACTTGTCAAAGAATCTTGGCATGTTCCTCATCTTGAGATATACACAAGCATGGAAGCAACGGGCAAGCAAGGAGAATACATTCGTGATGGGTTAGACTATGACTTATGGATGAGTAATATTCATAGGGTATTAAACGAAGCGAATATAAAGAAACTACATATGATGATGACTATCAACTCATTGTGTTTGACTTCTATTACAGAGTTCATGGACGAGATGTTAGACTTAAGAGAAACATATGGTGATAGAGCGCCAACGATGACATTGAATATATTAAGATTTCCGTCATTTCAAAGTGCCGCTATTCTACCAGAAGACATCAAAACTCATTATAAAGATAAACTTAATAATTGGTATCTATCTGACCGCCCTCAAGCAATGCTAAGTGAAGGCGAGAAAGAAAGTGTTCGTAGATTGGTTGATTACTTAGACATCGTAAAGACTCCACACAAGAATACCGCGGAGACTCCAAAGTTGTATAATGATTTCAAGTCATTCTTTGCTCAGTATGATATTCGTAGAGGTAAAGACTTTGTATCTACTTTTCCTGGTCTATTAGGAGATTGGTTTGAATCACTTGAAGCAGAAGTGCCCAGTGAAGATGATATTAAACAAAAACTATTTGTTCTTACGTCAATCGACAGAGCGGGAGATCCTGCTACTATCGAAGAATATGATGGCGGCGATGACGAACATGAACAAGAACTCACACCGGGATGGAATACTGAAACTGATGATTTGGGTGCATAGAGTATGAAACATTTAATATTATTTTACGGAAGAACAGGTAGCACTATGGTGTATAGTAGTATATTAGACTATCATTCATTGGTCAGAGGTAACACATCAGAACTTCACAGTGATAATTTTATGGATGCTACAGATTGGTTTGCAGATAAAGATGATTGGGTATTAAAGATGCATATTAATACTGGAATCGATATAGATCATTATTCAAATTTATTAGAATATTTTCTAAATAAAGAAAAAATTGATAAGATATATTTTTCTTACAGAGAAGATATATTTGATACATATTTGAGTTATGCTGTGGCAATAAATTCAGATATTTGGAACAGTGATACAAAACAAGAGTATACTCCCATAGGCGTAGGCATTCTACCCGACCACGTATCAGTCAGACAGGCAGATAATATAGTCTCAGGTAGTGACCTATTATTACAATGTGCGAGAAATATGGAGAACTCATTTGAAAGATGGTACGCAAACCAAGTTAGATTGTTTGCTATGTATAATATTATACCCATTTCATATGAAGATATGGTAACGACTGGTAAAATAACAAATGACTTGCCTATGAAAACTCGAATAGTAAAACAAAATACCTTGAAAGAAAAGTTATCACTGTTTGAAGATAAGAGAATAGTTTATGAACATTTTAATAATCATCTCAAAAAATATTCATGGGATAATGGACGTATAGTCAAATGATTGATTACAAAGATATAATTCATATAGATTTAGAAGCAAGTAGTCTTTGTAATGCAGAGTGTCCCTCGTGTTCTCGTAGAGCAAGTGGCGGAATTAAGAACTCCACATTCACAGAAACATTTATGACTTTACAGAATATAAAAGATTGGTTTTCAGTAGATTTCATCAAGCAACTACATATGATTACAATGTGTGGAAATTATGGAGATGCGATGACTAATCCAGACTTGATTCCTATTCTGCAATACTTTAAGTCTATAAATTCAGAGATTTTCTTCCATATGAACACGAATGCAAGTGGCAGAGATACACAGTTCTGGCTCGACTTAGGTGAGATTTTTAAAGAGAAAGGCGTTCTAGTATTCAGTGTTGACGGTCTTGAAGATACCAATTGGATATATCGTAGGGGCACTCATTGGGATAAGATTATACATGCGATGACTAATTATATATCAACGGGCGCACAAGCAAGATGGGAGTTTCTTGTATTTCGTCACAACCAACATCAAATAGAAGAAGCAAAAGAGTTATCAAAAGAAATGGGATTTAAACAATTCCACGCAAAAAAGGCAATGGGATTTGTTAATGTTATTAATGAGACTGGCAGTATAGAACACAATATGAGAGTTTATGGAAACGAAGGACAATTTGAATATACAATTAAACCTCCGATTAATACGGAAACTAAAAATATAAATTCAAGACAAGATAATCGTAGTTTAGGAAAAGATCCACAACAAAATACTACAGAAGAAACACCGAATCTAGAGTCAGGATATCTTAAAGATATCAACTTACAATTAGAAAAATCTGTTGTTCCTCTTCAACCTATAAAGTGGCATAATAATCAAGACATTAATATTGACCCGACCCGAGAATTAAGTGAACACGAAAAACAATTAGGAGAGTGTGATATAGACTGTGAAGCCATGGCAAACAAAAAGATTTTTGTTAATAGTTATGGTTTAGTTTTTCCATGTTGTTATACCTCTGCGATATATGATGATGAATTTGGTGGAGGTGATATGGTGGTGCCATTAAGAACCTTTATAAATACATACGGAAAAGAAAACATCTCACTAAAACACAATTCACTAAAAGATGTTATTGATGGGGACATCTATACATCTGGATGGATTGAAAGTTTTAAAGATAGAGACATAAGAAATAAAAGATTAAAAGCATGTTCTATATTCTGTGGTAAAGAAAAAAAGAGAGAAGATTTAACAGCATCACTAGATAGTTTAGAGAAAGAAAAGAGTTTAATATGAAAATAATACCAATATGGAACGATGACGGCACACAGTCAGAAGATGCAGACAATAAAACTTTCTGTATGGCTCCTTGGACCCACACTTATATTTCTCCACAAGGAGAACGTAGAATGTGTTGTGCGTCACGTGAAGAACACCAATTTCAAAGACAGTATATTGATGCGACTAATGATGATACTTATGGTTTAGACAAGAAGATAAGAACAAGTGCAGACGATTTCAATCCACTGACGTTAGAAGAACATTGGAACTCTCCGTATATGATGGACATAAGAAAGAAACTTATGGCAGGAGAAACTATTTCGCAATGTGATGTTTGTAATGATGACATACTAAGTTTGAGTTCATATAAGAAATGGTTTACTGGTCATCTATTCAAGCACAAGATACAAGAGGCATTTGATAGCACAGATGAAGACGGTAGAACAACAATGCCTACTATTTCATTTGATTATCGTTTCAGTAATCTTTGTAACTTCAAGTGTAGAATGTGTGGAGAATTATTAAGTTCTAGTTGGGAAGCAGAGAAAAAGAAACATGACATGTGGTCTCCAGAAGAACATCCATTTATGATTCCAGATGTGAAAAAGAAAATGAATGATTTTACAATTAATGTTGTTGAGCCTGAGTTTAGAAAAGCAATAGATGATGGCATAGTAGAAGAAATATATTGGGTTGGTGGTGAGCCACTTATGTATGATATACACTGGGAAACTTTAGAGAAGATGATACAGGCCGGCACTGCGAAAGACTGTTACTTGCGATATAATTCCAATCTATCACGTGTAGACTTTAAAGGCAAAAACTTATATGACTATCTTCCACAATTCAAAGATTGGTTAATGTGTGCTAGTATTGATGGCACTGGTAAGATAGGTGAATTTATTCGTACGGGTCTTGTTTGGGAAGAATGGCTTGAGAACTTTAAACAAGGAGTTGCATTGCCAGATGGCAAACACAAGATGTTATTAGATTTAACAATCACTGGACCAGGAATGTTTTCACTCAAAGAGTTATTTGATTTGAGTAAAGAGTTAGGAGTACGAATGGAAACAAAGATGATGTTTGCGTTTCATCCCGATATGGTGTTCTCTGCGTTTGCTTGGCCTAGACATATACTTGATAAAGTGATTGATGATAACTTAGCCTATATGCTTCCAACAGCAGACAGACTTCAAGAAACATTAATTAACACATTACAAGAAATGAAAAAACGACCTACGTTTGCAGAACAATGGGAAGACCATCATGAACCTTCAGTTGGTGGAAGGCAATTTCAAGCAAGATTAAGTCGCATAAGAAAAGACAAAGAGATGGGCATGCCTACTATAGAAGACATTTATGAAGAACATTGCCCCGAATTATATAACTGGTGGATGGAGTGCTATGAGTAAAACATTTTGTACACTGCCTTGGATTCATTTAGCGAGTCATCCTCATGGGGGCACAACTGTGTGCTGTGTTGCTGACCATCATAATGGCATCTCACGGTCAAGAAATTTTACAGAGTTTTCAGATAACGATCCAAGAAGTGTGTCAGGTGACAAATTCTTAGATTTAAAAAATAATACTATAGAAGAAGTTATGAATGGCGATTCATATAATGCTCTTAGATTAGAAATGCTAGATGGCAAGGAGCCAGTGGCATGTAAACGGTGTTTTAGAGAAGAAGATGCAGGAATCTTCAGCAAGAGAGCCAAAGAAAATGAAACATTTTCGCACTTCACTGTCGAAGATGCTAAAGAAAGAACTAACGAAGATGGGTCTTTAAACGTTGTTGATTTAGAATTTATAGAACTACGATTAGGTAATATATGTAATGCCAAATGCAGGTCATGTAATCCATGGAGTAGTAGTAAATGGATAACAGACTACAATAAGATGCGTAAAAAGTTTACTACGTTACATCTATTTGATAAAGAGATGAATCAATTTGATTGGCCAGAACAAGAAAAGTTTTGGGATGACTTGTTTGAAAAGTCAAAGAATGCGAAAGTGTTCTATATCAATGGGGGCGAACCTACTCTAATTAAAGAGCATTTTAAATTTCTACAAAGAATGATTGATGCAGGAAGAACGGATGTTAAACTTTGGTATAACATTAACTGTACCATTATGACAGAAGAAATCATTGATATTTGGAAACAATTTGACCAAGTAGAAATCGGATTGAGTATAGATGATGTAGAGGCCAGAAATGAATACATAAGAAATCCAACTAAGTGGGAGAGTGTTTTAAAAACAATGGATATGTTAATAAAAGCAAAAGAAGACTTACATTTTTATGAAAAAAATAAACTATCAATAAATATCACACAAACTGTCAGTTGGATGAATTATTTTTATCTAGACGAAATGATGGATTTTGCAAAGTTGAAAGATATAAGAGTTCATCACAATTTTGTAACACAACCTAAAGAATTTTCTGTAAATGTGTTACCTCTAGAAATTAGAAAGGCAGTAAACGAAAAAATGGTACCATATTTTCCAGAGGATTGGGACCCAGGTAAGATGGCACAGTTAAGACAGTGTGAAGAAAAGCCAACTGATATTGAACTGCTGAAAAGGGCGATGGATTATACCGCCGAATTAGACAGTTTGAGAAATGAAAACTTTAGAATGACATTTCCAGAACTATATGATGAATTGGAAAAATACTTATGAGTGATTGGCGTGTAAGACATTCTAATCGTGACAAATGTTAAAAATAAATGTAGACCACTTCAAAGATATGGGAGACTCTCATTGGTGGCGACACTTACATGACAACTTTAAATTTTTCAATGTTCTTCTTAACAAAGACATAGAGTTCACAGAAAGTAACAAACTAATTTACGAACCAAATATCTCACAAGAGATGGGAAACGCAGGCATAGAATGTGTTAAAGATGGCAGTGTTGTCAATCAAATTCCTAAAGATACTAGAGTTGTAATCAGCACAGTTCAAGAACCAATATGTGTTGAAGGTGATTTCTTTTATCATGAGAACATAAACATCAATGAAAAATTAGAAGAAGCAGGAGCCGATATACACAATACATGTTGGGTATCTGGTGACTTCTTTGCTCCCGAGAATAATAAATCAAATATTAAAACGTTTTTTGTGCCCGGTTGGAATCATTACTACTGGGAAGAGAAGTATGAGATATCAGAAGAAGTTATAGACCAAAGAACATTTGACCACACATTTCTTAGTTTCAATAGAATACACAAACCACATAGAATGTATTTCTTGTTGCGTCTACGAGAGATGGAAATGATAGATAACAATCTAATAAGTTGTGCAAAGATTATGGATGGGCAAACGTTTGAAGAACATATAGAATGGATTATATCAGACAAAAAAGAACATAAAAAAATATATGATAAGTATAATCTTGTTGATAGTAATAAATTGAGAACAGAAGCAAACGAATTTATGAATGAATTACCTCTGGTACTTGATGTTGAGCAATTTCAAGAGAACGAATGTTTCTATGATGATACACTATGGAGTTCGGCATCGTTCTATCAAAATTCTTTTATGAGTATTCTTACAGAGAGTAGTCCTGTGGGGCCCGGTTGTTACGTGTCAGAAGTAATATTCAAAGCAATCGTATTCATGCATCCATTTATGATTATAGGACAACCAAGAACATTAGAAGTTCTTAGACAATGGGGATTTGATACATTTGATGATGTGTTTGATAATAGTTATGATTTAGAAGAGGATATGTTCAAACGCACAGAAATGGTATTAGAACAGATGAAGATAATTGACAAACTAACGCCAAAGGAATTAGCAGATAAAACACTTGAGTTAAGAGACAGATTAGTGTATAATAAGAAAAGATATTTTAGTAAAGAATTTAAAGAAATAACAAAGTCGCACTTTGATGATGTTTATAATTGGTTAGACAATGAGATATGAGAAGATTGCTGATAACAGCAAAACAGAAATAGTTAATCCAGATGTATTTGAAGACCATCGTGGGACAATATTTAGTTTCCCAATTAATGATAGTCTAACAGAATACAATTTAATGATTACAAAAAAAGGTGATGCCAGGGGTTATCATTATCATCCTGAGTTCAACGAATTTATGATGGTAGTTTCGGGCAGGTGTGAGTATACAGAATTTGTAAAGTTTGGAGAAGATATTACTATCACATTAGAAGTGGGCGACAGTATTCGAATTCCTTTAGGAACATCACATAGATTTGTTGCATTAGAAGATTACAGTTTTGTTAGTATGTTGACAAAACATTGGGATGCATGTGAGCATCCTATTATAAAGGTTGATAGTGATGGCAGAATTTAGAGAATTTTATGTTCAAGTAGGAGCAGGCAGTAATTTCTTAGCGGGCAAGTGTTTATGGACCAGTGAATCAAAAGATAGAGAATCCAGAGCAAGTAATTCTGTTAATGAGTTCTTTTTTCATAGATGCAGGTCTGATAGTAATGTGATTGCAGTAGGAAAACGACATAAAGATATTGATTTTGAACCAGAGTCAATTCATTCAAATGTATTAGTTGTCAATGAAGAAGAATTTAAAAATTTGATAGTTGAGACCAAAAGAATAAAGCCAATATTAATAGAACTAGATAAAGTTATAATAGATACGAGTCCTACATCTAGATTGGCTGGTAGTGAAGTATCTGGTAAGCCGAATAGAGATAGAGTTATTAATAATATCAATTATTTGTGGAGAGAAGATTGGTCTACGTTTACAATTGCTTTTTTTCACCTGTTGTGTTGGGAGACTACATCCATTAGCAGACATGTCCAATATTTGAAAAAGTCAGCCGAAGATTATTTTGCAATGTGTAGGGAATATTACTTCAAAGTGTGTGATAGAAATGACTGGGATGTTCACACAATATTACATGCACATCCATATGATACAATCTCACCTCGATTAAAACTACCTACAACATTTAAGTCATTAGCAATGGAAATAGATGCAGAGATGGATTTCTATCTGAGGCATCTCCTAAGTATAAAACATAACCATCCGTATATTAAAGAGGATTGGGATAAGATTTTAAATACAGCCTGGGGAATAGAAAGATATAATAAGTTATCTGAAAACTGGGACGATTCGTTTGTCAATAGAAGTGTTAGTTTTTCTGATGATAGTGTCAGTTATAGAAAGATATTCTTAGAGAATGATGCTGATGAGATAAGAAAGATGTATAAGTTCTTTGATAATGAAGACTACTTTGATGTAAATAGAACTAGTATTATGAAAGAATTTAAAGAGTACCACGATAACAATATGATAGTATTGAAACAATTTACACCACTTTTATATAAGCAAATGAAATATGGCAAACTTTAGAGAGTTTTATGTCCCAGCGGGAGCAGGTAGTAACTTCTTAGCAAGTAAATGTTTGTGGGCGAATGATATAAAAAAGGCCCGTTTCACCAATAATATCGAGGGACACGCTAACTCATCTAACGAATTCTTTTTTCCTAGAGTAAGAATTGGTAAGAGTTTGAAAAATAAAGAGTTAATTGACATGATGATATGTGATGATGAAAATTTACTATCAGAAACTATAAGAATAAAGCCCATACTAATAGAATTAGATGAAGTTGCACTATCTCTATCTCCAGAAAATCACTTAAATTCTATTCTAGCACCTGACCTAGCATTACGTATGGCAAATATGAGACAGGAAATTATTAGTAATATTGATATAATCTGGAAAGATGACTGGACAATGGCTTATCCTAGTTTTTGGGATTGGGCGACATGGGGAGAATTAAGTGGTAATAAGATTGAAGTATCAAACTCTATTTTAGATAGAATAAAGCAGGCTCAAAGTTATTTTGTACAATGCAGAGAATATTATTATAGTGTATGTGAACGTAACAATTGGAACGTTGAGAAAATCTCACATCATCATCTATATGATGAGATACCTGGAATAAAATTACCAGAGAAATTTGAATCATTAGCAATGTATTTAGATGAACAGACCGCAGAATTTGTTCGTATTATATTGGAGATTAAACGTGGCAATGGCAGAAGTGAGAGATTTCGCAAATTTTACACGGAATATCTCATATCAAATAAAACTCTGACAGATAGAACTGTCAGAAAACTTCCGTCAATTGGATATGCTCCTCGGACCGCAGATAATGAAGCGAAAATATTAGCCTCTATTTCAAATGATGTTGATTATAGAAAGATATTCTTTGAAAATGATGAAGATGAAATAAGAAAAATGTATGATTTCTTTGACAACGAAGAACATTTTGATAAAAATAAAATGAGTATTATGAAAGAATTTAAAGAATATCATCAAAGGAATATGGAATTAATTAAATGAGTAATCCATTTGACATAGTACATGAATTTGAAAGAGTAGTTGCCAAATATTCAGGTGCTCCTTACAGTATTGCTACCGATTGTTGTAGTCATGCTATATTTTTAAGTGCTATATACTATAAGAAGATACACGGTTCTTGTACAGTTAAAGTGCCAAAGAACACATATGTAAGTGCGCCATCACAACTCATACATGCTGGATTTGATGTAGAGTTTAGTGATATACAATGGTCGGGTGTTTATCCTATAGAACCAACAAATATTATAGACGGTGCTCCTAGATTTACAAAAGATATGTATATCAAAGGAACGTATCATTGTTTAAGTTTTCAATTTAAGAAAATATTAAGTACTGGTAGAGGCGGAATGATACTAACTGATGATAAAGATTTTTATGATTGGGCCCAACGTGCAGTACACGATGGAAGAGATATGAGTGTACCATATGAAGAAGATACGATATCAGTATTAGGATATCATATGTTTATGACTCCCGAGGCCGCTACTCTGGGACTTGAGAACTTTAAGAAAACAAAAAGTGTGAACAAGGATGTTGCTGACTCAGATACATATCCTGACATCAGTTACATAAAGGACTTATAATGGCGAAAATAAAACAAATAGAAGAATGTAGAAGTTGTGGTAACAAAGAACTTAACACAGTATTTGATATTGGTGATTTAAAAATAAATGCGTTTGTTAAAGAGCCAAATCTTGATGTTGGTGAGGCACCACTTGCGTTAGTGCATTGTAATGAGTGTGACTTAGTACAACTAACACATACAGTACGAGAAGAAGATTTATATAAGAACTACTGGTACTTGTCTAGGTTAAACAAGAAGATTGTTGACAACTTAGAAAGCATCACAGTAGATGCGATATACGAAACGTTGTTAAATGACAACGACATCGTTGTTGACATCGGTGCTAATGACGGCACATTATTAAGTTTTTATCCTGATAATTTAACTAGAGTTGGCATAGACCCAGCACAGAATATACATAACGAACTAAAAGAGAATTGTGATATTATGATAGGTGACTTCTTCAACAAGAAGAACTGGGAAGAGAAGATGGGCGAGAAGAAAGCAAAGATTGTTACTACTGTTGCTATGTTCTACGACTTAGATAATCCAAACTCGTTTGTACAAGATATCAAAAGCATATTAGATGAGGGTGGAGTGTGGGTTTGTCAGTTGATGACAGCAAGACCTATGTTAGACACCAATGACTTAGGCAACGTGATACACGAACATCTAGAATACTATTCATATCAATCATTAGTGAACTTACTAGAACGTAATGGTCTTGAAATATATCAAGTACGTGAGAATGATATCAATGGTGGTAGTTATCAGTTATACATTCAACACTTCTATGAAGGTAGTTGTGAATACGAAGAAGATTGTTCAGTAGAGAGATACACTGATTGGAAAACAAACATTGATAAGAACAGAGATGAGACTATGAACTTCTTACGTTCAGAAGTGTCAGACAATAAGAAAGTTTATATTATGGGTGCGAGTACAAAAGGAAACACAATCATGCAATACTATGGACTAGATAGTGATGTGATTAGTGGCGCGGCTGAGATACATCCAGATAAGATTGGTAAGTATTTAGTTGGCAGTAGTATTCCTATCGTACACGAAGACGAAGCAAAAGAGAAAGCAGATTACTTTTTAGTATTCCCGTTTCACTTTAAAGAATTGTTCGTCACAAAAATTTTAAAAGACTGGATTGCAGATGGTGGTAAACTTGTATTCTGTACACCAGAATTTGAGGTAGTAGAATAATGTTATTAACAAGTGAGAACATGATAGGCAAGAAAGCATATCCAATTGATGATGTCAAGGGAGTAAGACTAGTAATGATTATTTGTAATCATTGTCCTTACGTGTTATTCAGAATGCCTGCAATCTCACAGTTAGTAAAAGATTACAATGACAGAGTTCATTGTATCGCAGTAAATAGTAATGACGCAAGTCCTACAACAGATGATAGTAGTCCAGAAGATGCTCCAGAGTTAATGCCTGTATTTGTAGAAAAGTATGACTTACAATGTAATTACATATTTGACGAGGACCAAAGCATAGCAAAGGCATACGGAGCAGTTTGTACTCCTGAGTTTTATGTTATAGATGAAGATGATACTATTGTGTATCATGGCGAACTAGACCCAAGTCATACAAGCAATGATTTGATGCCAACTGGTAGCAGTCTACGGCATGCATTAGATTTAACATTAGCAGGCAAGACAATTGATTGGAAACCAAATCCTTCTTTTGGTTGCAGTGTAAAGTGGAAACAACTATGAATAAGTACTTTCAAACAATAAGTCCACTTTTTTCTATTATAAAAGACAAGACAGTACTAGAATATGGATGCTATATAGGTGATTGGTGGCAAATGTTTGAACTTCATTCACCAAAGAAAGTGACAGCGATTGACCCACGAAGGCATCCTGGTATTGAAAGTAATATAATTAAGTATAATCATTTTGTAGATTTCAAACAGGTTGGTTATGAAAGTTTAGAAAAAGATGTAGAATATGATGTGATTGTTTGTGCAGGTGTGTTATACAAAATGTCTAGTCCGTTTCACTTAATTGAAGATATAGTAAGTAGAAATCCAGAATATGTACTGTTTGAAACAACAGGAAGATATGAAGAAGAAACACAAAATATGATATCTCTTATCAGATGGGAAGACAACGTTAGTAATAGAAACTGGAACGAAGACATTAAGAGATTGCAATGGTCATTGAGTATCAGTCCAAGAACGGTTGTAGAAGCATTTGAGTTGCTAGGTTATGAGTTTGAAACTCATATAAATATTGAATGCGAAACATATCCTTCAAAGGAAAATGTATCAATGATGAGATTTAAAAAAATATGAAAATAGGAATAGTAGGATTAGGTGTTGTAGGCAAAGCATGTAAGACGGGCTTTGAGCATTGTGGGTACACAGTTATACCACATGACATTACACTCGACACAAAGATAGAAGACTTATTAGAAGCAGAGATTGTATATCTATGTGTGCCAACTCCTACAAACAACAAAGGCGAATGTGACACAAGCATTGTAGAAAGTGTTATCGCTGAACTACGACAAGCAAACTACGAAGGTGTAATTGGTATTAAGTCAACAGTAGAACCAGGAACAACTGAAAGGCTGATTGAACAATATGATGATAGAATTATATTTGTTCCTGAGTTCCTTAAAGAACGTAGTGCTGAGTATGACTTTATATTCGACCACAAGTTGCTATTAGTTGGCACTGATAACGTAAACTATTATTATCTAGTACAACGTTCACATGGTAAACTACCAGAAGATATAATGAGAGTGTCACCCACAGAAGCAGAACTGATGAAGTATTATCATAACACATTTAATGCGTTACGTGTGGTATTCTCTAATGTTATGTTTGAGATAAGTGATAAGATGGGAGCAGATTACGACAAAGTGAAAGAAGCATTCTTAAGAAATAGTGATTTGCCAGATGAGTACTTAGATGTCAAGCCAGAACTCAGAGGCTACGGTGGTGCGTGTTTACCGAAAGATGTTCTAGCGATGAACAACGCATGTAAGAAACTAGGAATACCAAATAAACTATTTGAGTATATTGACAAAGAGAACAAACTGTTTAAGAAAACAGTATTCGAAGGAATGAGAAAATGAAAATACTAGTGACTGGTGCCGCTGGATTTATTGGTCAAGCATTAGCAAAACAATTAGAGAATAGTGAACACGAAGTACATTTGACTGATGTTCGCACTCCTAAAAATATATATGGACATGAATTTCAGTCATTAGATTTATCAGATAAATTTAGTTCATGGCTGTTACCAGAAGTAGATATTGTTTATCATTTATGTGCGTACAACAATACAGCACATTTCTATACTAAACCACTATCAGTAATTAATAGCACATTGACTCCAACTATTAATCTGATTCATAGATACACTGATACGAATACAAAGTTTGTATATGCGAGTAGTAGTGAGATATATGCTGGTGGAGTACAATTAGGCATCACAGATATTCCAACACCGGAAGTGAATATCGGCATAATCAACGAGATTGATAACACACGCTGGAGTTACGCAGGTAGTAAACTTATGGGTGAGATTGCGATACACGCCGCACATGAAGAACACAACTTAGATTATGTTATCATCCGATATCATAATGCGTATGGCAAAGAACAGAAGTCACACTTCATACCAGAGTATGCGGAAAGATTACAAGAGGGGGATGATATATTATATGGACACGATGAAACTCGTTCGTTTATGTATATTGATGATGCCGCTGAATTAACATTGTTAGTGGGTGAAAAACTTAACAACGATACAATTCATATTGGTAATCCAATTGAATCCACAATAGATGATGTAGCAAAGATTGTACGAGAGATTGTTGGTGTAGATAGAGAACCCATATACAAAAACGCACCCCCTGGAAGTGTTTCCAGAAGATGCGCCGATGTTTCTAAGTTATTGTCTTTGATTGGTGATTATGAATTCACAAGTCTCAAAGACGGTTTAGTTAAGACCTTGACTTAATACAAGTCTTTCGTGTAGAAGTTATCTGTATCAACCAACTTGGCACCACTAATTCTCACTAGAGGAGTAGGTCTATCATTTTGCTTGATTTCAGTAAAGGTCATATCGCCATTGCTTATATAAACAT
>Ga0066860_10000714_pt1 | contig 14807 bp, 15 predicted proteins | sample ETN07SmetaG_FD_65601 | JGI IMG/M metagenome (GOLD analysis project Ga0066860, IMG submission 65601) | Marine microbial and viral communities from oxygen minimum zone, Eastern Pacific Ocean - ETNP2014F14-07SV275 | ecosystem: Environmental > Aquatic > Marine > Oceanic ... | reverse complement strand
TGATCGCCGCTCTCGACCACAACCTGGCCGCCGCGCCGGGCCTCGCGGTGACGGATGCGCTCTGGCGCGTCGCCGACGGCGCCGTGGTCGACGCTCCCTCGCGCGAGGGGCTGGCGCGGGCGCAGACGCCGCAGGGCTTCGATTTCGCCGCGATCCTAGCCGCGCACCGCGCCCATGACGGCCCACCCGCCGCCGACGACGTCGCGGTCGCCCGCGCCGCGGGGCTTGCGGTCGCGGTCGTCGCGGGCCACGAGAACAACGTGAAGATCACCGGGCCGGAGGATTTCTCCCGCGCCGAGAGGATATTGGGGTGCGACATGGATGTGAGAACGGGCAACGGCTTCGACGTGCACGCCTTCGAGCCGGGCGAGAGCCTGTGGCTCTGCGGCGTCGAGATCGCGCATGACCGCGGCCTCAAGGGCCATTCGGATGCCGATGTCGGCATGCATGCGCTGACCGACGCCATCTACGGCGCCATGGCGCATGGCGATATCGGCCAGCATTTCCCGCCCTCGGACCCGCAATGGAAGGGCGCCCGTTCGGAGGTGTTCCTGTCGCATGCCGCCGACCTCGCCCGGGTCGAGGGTTTCGCCATAACCCATTGCGACGTCACCCTGATCTGCGAGCGTCCCAAGATCGGCCCGCATGCCGAAAAGATGCGCGCGGAACTCGCGCGGATCATGCAGATCGAGCCAGGTCGGGTCAGCGTCAAGGCCACGACGTCCGAGCGTCTGGGCTTTCCGGGCCGCGAGGAAGGCATCGCCGCCATCGCCACGGCCACGCTGGTGAAGGCATGAGCCGGCTGATCGCCACCTTCTTCTACAGCGGCCTGATCCGCCCGGCCCCTGGGACATGGGGCTCGCTCGCCGCCCTCGTCGCGGCGCTGCCGATCTACTGGATCGGCGGGCCGTGGCTGATGCTGGCGATGATCGCCTTGGCGCTGGCGGCGGGCTTTCCGGCCGCGCGGGCGGAGGCGGCCCGGTCGGGCGATCACGATCCCAGCCACGTCGTCATCGACGAAGTTGTGGGCCAGTGGATCGCGCTATGGCCGGTGTTGTTCGGCGCCGCCCATGTCGGCGCGCCGGTGCTCGACCTCTGGCCCGGCTGGATCGCGGCCTTCGGTCTGTTCCGCCTGTTCGACATCCTCAAGCCGGGCCTCGTCGGCCGGATGGACCGGCGCGGCGACGTGACGGGACTCATGATGGACGACGTGGTCGCCGGGATCTTCGCCGCCATCGGCGTCGTTATCCTCGCGGTGCTGGCGCATGGCGTGATGTTCCTCGGAGGCTGAGCATGGGCGACACGGCGAGACTGGTGAACGGGGCCCGCGAGGCCGGGCTCCGCGTGGCCACGGCCGAGAGCTGCACCGGCGGCATGGTCGCCGCCGCCATCACCGAAACGCCCGGCGCCTCAAACGTCTTCGACTGGGGCGTGGTCACCTATTCCAACGAGGCCAAGATGGCGCTGCTGGGCGTCTCCGCCGCCACGCTCGAGGCGCATGGCGCGGTCAGCGTCGAGGTCGCGCAAGAGATGGCGGAGGGTGCGCGCGAGCGATCAGGCGCCGACATCGCCGTCTCGATCACCGGCATCGCCGGCCCCGGCGCCTCGGAGCACAAGCCCGAGGGGCGCGTCTGCTTTGGCGTCGCGACCGCCGCGGGCTGCGAGACCGAGCTGGTGGAGTTCGGGGCGCGCGGCCGCGACACGGTGCGCAGCCTCGCGCGCGATCACGCCGTCGCGCTGGTGATCGGCGCGATCAAAGCTCAGGGCCGGTCGTAAAGCTCGTGCGCGCGGCGCTCGAAGGCGCGCACCACACGCTGCATCGCCTCGTTGAAGAACAGCCCCGCCGCGCCCTGCAGCAGCCGGTTGCGGAACTCGAAATCGACGTCGAAATGCACCTCGGCCCCGCCCTCGACATCGCGGAAGCTCCAGTTGCTGACGAGGTGATGGAACGGCCCGTCGATGTATTCGGTGTGGATCTTCTTCTGCTCCGGCCAGAGCGTCACCCGGCTGGTGAAGCGTTCGCGGAACACCTTGAAGGAGATCACCAGATCCGCGAGCATCACCTCGTGATCGCCCTGTGGCGTCACCGACTTCACCCGCGCCGCCGCCGTCCAGGGCAGGAACTTGGGGTAATTCCCGACATCGGCCACGAGGTCGTACATCTGCTGCGCCGAATAGGGCAGCGTTCGGGTCTCGGAATGTGTCGGCATCTGGACTCCCTGATCTGCGCGACCATCTCGCCGCTGGCGGGGGCGAACGCAACCCCGCCGGCGCGCGGTCTCGGCACCGATCTGGAGCGCGGCCGGCCTGAGGAAAGGGCGAGATGAACATCCATTGGTTGCTCCGGCTGGCGCATTGGGCGCGTCACCCGCCATCGCCCGGCCGCGTCGCGCTGATCCTCGCCGTCATCCTCGCCTGTCTCGTTCTCGTCGGGGTGGAGCGGATCTGGGGCTGGCCCGAGGCGCTCACCGTCGCCCCGTCCGGGCGTGGCCCTCTGCTGCGCTGAACGCCTATGTGGCCACGACGAAATTTCTTTACCAATGCCTGCTTGCCGTTAGGGTAGTCGTGACGAGTTCAACCACAAGGAACGACATCATGATTCACCTTCGCCGCTCCGCAATCGCCGCTGCCGCGCTCGCGCTGCTGGCCGCTCCGCTCTCCGCCGAGGTCTTCGAGCCGAAGAAGGCGCAGGAACTGCGCGAAAGCCACATGAAGCTGATGGGCGCGCATCTTGGGGTGCTCGGCACCATGGCCAAGGGCGAGATGGAGTATGACGCCAATGTTGCCTCCGCCGCGGCCGAGGCGCTGGCTGGACTCGCGCAGGGCACGAACGGCAACTACTGGGTCGAGGGCTCCTCCACCGAGGATCTCGAGGATAGCCGCGCCCTGCCCGAGCTGTGGCAGGACATGGAAGATGTCGGCCAGAAGGCCGCGGCGCTGCGCGACGCCACGCAGGCGATGCAGGAGGCAGCCGGCACCGATCTCGCCGCACTGCAAGGTGCGATGAAGTCGGTGGGCGACGCCTGCGGCGATTGCCACAAGGCCTATCGCAAACCCGAGGAATGATCGCTCGCGCCCTCGGCGCAGGGGCCGCGATCATCCTGCTCGGGGCGGCCGGGGTCTGGGTGATCACCGCCCCCGAGCCGCTGCCGGCCGCGATGATCGAAGGGCCGCCGGGTGACGCCCAGCGCGGCGCGACGATCTTTGCGGCGGCCGGCTGCGCCGCCTGTCACATCGCGCCCGAGGCCGAGATCGACGATGCGCCGGTTCTGTCGGGCGGGCGCGCCTTCGCCTCACCATTCGGCACCTTTCACGCGCCCAACATCTCGCCCTCGCCGCAAGGCGTGGGCGACTGGTCCGATGCCGAGATCATGGATGCGGTGATGCGCGGCGTCGCGCCCTCCGGGGCGCATTACTACCCCGCCCTGCCCTATACCGCCTACGCGCTGGTCGAGCCGCAGGACATGCGCGACCTGATCGCCCATCTCCGGACCCTGCCCCCGTCGGAGGCCGAAAGCCTGCCGCACGAATTGCCCTTCCCGTTTTCGATCCGTCGCATGGTCGGGATCTGGAAGCGGCTGAACATGTCCGACGACTGGACGCTGGAGGGCGAGATCTCGCCGCAGGCGACGCGTGGGCGCTACATCGCCGAGGCGCTGGCCCATTGCGGCGAATGCCACACGCCGCGCGGACCCTTGGGCGGGCTCGACCGGAGCCGCTGGCTCGCAGGCGCCGAGAACCCCTCGGGCGACGGGCGCATTCCGAACATCACCCCGGCCGGGCTCGACTGGTCGGAGGAGGATATCGCCTATTACCTCGAGAGCGGCTTCACCCCGGATTTCGACACCGCCGGTGGCGAGATGGCGCTGGTGGTCGAGGAGATGGGCCGGCTGACCGCCGAGGATCGCGCCGCCGTGGCCGCCTATCTCAAATCGGTGCCGCCGGTCGAGTGACCGGCGGACACGGTTACGGCGTCAGGCGCCCAGACGGGCCAGCCGCGCCGCGCGCAGCTGCGCGAAGTCATCGCCTGCATGGTAGGACGACCGCGTGAGCGGCGTGGCGGAAACCATCAGGAAGCCCTTGCCCCGCGCCGCCTTCTCGTAGCTCGCGAATTCCTCGGGCGTGACGAAGCGGTCCACGGCGTGATGCTTGGGCGTCGGCTGCAGGTACTGGCCGATGGTGAGGAAATCGATGTCGGCGGCGCGCATGTCGTCCATCACCTGATGCACGGACTGCTTGTTCTCGCCCAAGCCCACCATAATGCCCGACTTAGTGAACATCGACGGGTCAAGTTCCTTCACCCGCTGCAGCAGTCGCAGGGAATGGAAATAGCGCGCGCCGGGGCGCACCTCCGGGTAGAGGCCGGGCACAGTCTCGAGGTTGTGGTTGAACACGTCCGGCTTGGCCTCGACCACCACCTCGAGCGCGCCCGGTTTCGCCTTCAGGAAATCGGGCGTCAGGATCTCGATCGTGGTGCCGGGCGACTGGCGCCGCACGGCGCGGATCGTCTGGGCGAAATGCGCGGCACCGCCATCATCGACATCGTCGCGATCGACCGAGGTGATGACGACGTGGTTCAGGCCGAGCTTCTTGACCGCATCCGCCACGCGGCCCGGCTCGAACACGTCGAGCGCGTCGGGGCGTCCGGTGGCGACGTTGCAGAAAGTGCAGCCCCGGGTGCAGATCTCGCCCATGATCATCATGGTGGCGTGACCCTGGCTCCAGCATTCGCCGACATTGGGGCAGCCCGCCTCCTCGCAGACCGTCACCAGCTTGTGCTCGCGCATGATGTCGCGGGTCTGCTTGTAACCCTCGGATGTCGGCGCCTTGACCCGGATCCATTCCGGCTTCTTGGGCTGCGGCGCGCTGTCGGCGCGGCGCGCCTTTTCGGGGTGGCGGTCGCCGGGGATCTTCAGGTCGCGCACGGTCATGCCTTTCCTCTTGGCCTGACCGATACATATGCCCCTCGCGGCGTCCACGCAACGCAGCTTGGGCCCCGCGCCTCCCGATTGCCGCAACCCTGCCATGCACCGGCCGTTCAACGGCTTTGCGCCGCAACGCAGCATTGCGCCCCCCGGCATGATTTCCTAGACCCGGCCCGAACCTTCGAACCGACCAAGACAGGAGCATCCCATGCAGCCCGGCGCCCGTATCCCCGACGTGACCTTCCGCACCCGCGTGCGCGACGAGAGCCTCGGCGGCCCCAACCCCTTCCGCTGGGAAGAGCGCGACACGGCGTCCTACTTCGCGGGCAAGCGCGTGGTGCTGTTCTCGCTGCCCGGCGCCTTCACCCCGACCTGCTCGACCTACCAGCTGCCCGGCTTCGAGAAGAACATCGAGGCGTTCCGCGCCCATGGCATCGACGCGATCTACTGCATGTCCGTCAACGACGCCTTCGTGATGAACCAGTGGGCCCGCGCGCAGGAGCTCGAGCATGTCGAGGTGATCCCCGACGGCTCCGGCGAGTTCACCCGCCGTGCCGGGATGCTGGTGCGCAAGGACAATCTCGGCTTCGGCCTGCGCTCCTGGCGCTATGCGGCGATCATCAATGACGGCCGGGTCGAGGCGTGGTTCGAGGAGCCGGGCCTGTGCGACAACCACCCCGAGGATCCCTATGGCGTGTCGTCGCCCGAGAACCTGCTGAAGTATCTCGACGAGGCGTCGCGCGAAGCCGCCGCCTGATCCGTCACGCGCAGACGGCGCGGGCCGAGTCCAGAAGCTCGGCCCCCGCCTCCCCCAAGAGCGCCGCCAGCGGCGCGACCCAGCCGTCATCGCCCCCCGCGCGCCGGATTAGCGCCAACTCCCGGGCGGGCTCCGGATCGGCGAAGCGGCGCAGTGCCAGCCCCGGCGCGGCCGCCGTCTCGGCCCTCAGCGCGATCTCGGGCAGCAGCGTCAGTCCGAACCCCTCGGCCACCAGACCGGTCAGCGTCGCCAGCGACGAGGCACCCAGATCGACGCGTCCCCGCCCCCTGAGCCCGCAGACTTCGAGCGCCTGATCGGCAAGGCAGTGCCCCTCGTCGAGCAGCAGCAGCTGGTCCGGCGCCAGCGCGTCTGGCCGCAGCGCCGAACGCCCCTCCGCCCAGCGCGCCAGCCGCCCCGGGGTCCCGGCCAGCACGAAGCGGTCGGTGATCAACGGCGTCACCGCGAGGTTCGGCTCGGCCACCGGCAGCGCCGCGACCATCGCGTCGATCCGCCCGGCCTCGAGATCGGCCAGCAGCGCCTCGGTCTGGGCCTCGCGCACCCGGATGTCGAGCGTGAGGTCACGCGCCCTGAGCCGGGTCAGCGCCAATGGCAGCAGGTAGGGCGCCACCGTCGGGATCACCCCGAGCCTGAGACGCCCCGACAGGCCCCGCGTCATCCGGGCCGCGCGTTCGAGATCCGCGACCTCGGCCATGATCCGGCGCGACCTCTCCAGCACCTCGCGCCCAGCGCGGGTGAGCCGGACCCCGCGCGGCAACCGCTCGACCAGCTCGACGCCGAGGATCGTCTCCAGCTCCTTGATCTGCTGGCTGAGCGCCGGCTGGGTGACATGCACGATCTCGGCGGCGCGGCCGAAGCCGCCGGTCTCGGCCAGCGCCACGAAGTAGCGCAATTGTTTGAGTGATGGATTCATGATGAACCGATAACCTCAGCTTATGGCAAAGGCCAGAAAATCCGATTTTGCCTTTGCCTCCCCCCGGGCCATATTCCGCCCCGAAGCCAATCCCGGAGGACAGCCATGACCGATCGCCCCCGCCTCACGACATCCGCAGGCGCGCCCGTCGCCGACAACCAGAACGCCAAGACCGTCGGACCCCGCGGCCCCGTCCTGCTCGAGGACTACCAGCTGATCGAGAAGCTCGCGCACCAGAACCGCGAGCGCATCCCCGAGCGCGTCGTCCACGCCAAGGGCTGGGGCGCCTATGGCACCCTGCGCGTCACCGAGGACATCACCAAGTACTCCCGCGCCGCCGTGTTCAAGCCGGGCACCGAGACCGAGATGCTGGCCCGCTTCTCCACCGTGGCCGGTGAACAGGGCGCGGCCGATGCCGAGCGCGACGTCCGCGGCTTCGCGCTGAAGTTCTATACCGAGGAAGGCAACTGGGACCTCGTGGGCAACAACACGCCCGTGTTCTTCGTGGCCGACCCCTACAAGTTCCCGGACTTCATCCACACCCAGAAGCGGCACCCCAAGACCAACCTGCGTTCCGCCACCGCGATGTGGGACTTCTGGTCGCTCTGCCCCGAGAGCCTGCACCAGGTGACCATCCTGATGTCGGATCGCGGCCTGCCGCAGACGCCGATGCACATGAACGGCTACGGCTCGCACACCTTCTCGCTGTGGAACGACCAGGGCGAGCGGTTCTGGGTGAAGTTCCACTTCAAGACCCAGCAGGGCCACAAGCACTTCACCAACGACGAGGCGGTGCAGGTCATCGGCAAGAGCCGCGAGACCTACCAGGAGGCACTGTTCGGCACGATCGCCAACGGGCATTTCCCGAAATGGGACATGTTCATCCAGGTGATGCCCGAGATGGAAGCGATCGAGTTCGAGAAGAAGACCGGCTGGTCGGCCTTCGACCTCACCAAGGTCTGGCCGCATGGCGACTACCCGCTGATCAAGGTCGGCGAGATGGAACTTAACAGGAACGCCGAGAACTACTTCACGGAAATCGAGCAGTCGGCCTTCAACCCGTCCAACGTGGTTCCGGGCATCGGCTTCTCGCCGGACAAGATGCTGCAGGGCCGTCTGTTCTCCTACCCGGACGCGCATCGCTACCGGATCGGCACGCATTACGAGAGCCTCGAGGTCAACAAGCCGAAATGCCCGGTGCATCACTACCACCGCGACGGCACCATGCCGTTTGGCCTGCGCACCAACCCCGACGCCTATTACGAGCCGAACTCCTTCGGCGGGCCGGTCGAGGATCCGTCGGTGGCCGAGCCGCCGCATCGCTACGAGGGTGAGGTCGGCCGCTACGACTTCCGTTCGGAGGCGGATCACTACAGCCAGCCGCGCGCGCTGTTCAACCTGTTCGACGACGGCCAGAAGAGCCGGCTGTTCTCGAACATCGCCACCGCGATGACCGGCGTGCCGCAGGAGATCATCGATCGCCAGCTGGCGCATTTCGACAAGGTCGATCAGGCCTATGGCGACGGCATCCGCGCGGCGCTCAAGCAGCAGCACACCGAGAATGTCGGCGTCGACACCAGCCACGCCGCCGAGTGAACGGCTGACATAACCGGACTTGCAGACGGCGGCGGGGAAACCCGCCGCCGTTTTAATTCCATTGCCAGTTGCACGGGGCGCGCGCAGCATCCGCCACGTGTCATCAGCGATCGGAATCACCCGAAATGACCCCTGCAACGATCTACGGCTTTGCCCCGGCCTTCGGCCTGCCGACCTCGGGGCCCTTCACCCTGAAGCTCCTGGCCTGGTGCCGGCTCAACGGGGTGCCCTTCGAGTTCAAGGTCGAGAACAACCCCGGCAAGGGCCCGCTGAAGAAGAGCCCCTGGGCCGAGATCGATGGCGAGACGGTGGCCGACAGCGATGCGATCATCGCGCGCCTCACCGCGCGCCACGACGTGCCGCCTCCCGCCATCGACACCGCTCCGGCGGCGGCGGGCCGCGCCTGGAAGATGGCCGCCGAAGAGGGGCTGCACCAGATCTACGAGCACGAGCTGATCATGCTGCCGGAGGGGTCGGCCTGGTTCCGCGACTTCCTGCGTGCCGACATGCCCGCACCGATCGCGGCGTTGGCCCATGCCGCCTTTCGCCGCTCGCTGGGCCGGCAGTTCCACGCGCGCGGCATGACCCGGCTGGGGCCCGAGGGGATCGCGGCGCGCGGCCGCGACCTGCTCGACGCGCTCGACCTGTGGCTCGGCGTGCACGACTTCATCGAAGGTCCGGCGCCCGGCATCGCCGACGCCACGCTCTACGGGATGCTGGCGCCGATGCGGCGCTGGTCGATGCAAACCCCGGTCGCCCGCCACGCGCGCGGCCTCCCGGCGATCGCCGCCTGGGACGAGGAACTGACACGCCGCTGCGGCTTTGCCGCCGACTAGCCGATCATCTCGCCGCCCCCCGTGGCGTCGTAATGGCGCCTGAGCCGCTGCAGGGCGATGCGGAGCACGATCTTGCCCGAGCGCGCCGACCAGCCCATGCGCCGCTCGAGGCTCTCCATCCCCTCGAGGTGACAGCAGCAGCTCAGCGCCACGTCCCCCAGCCCCGGGCCGAGATCGTCGAGCGCCGCAGCCAGCCGCTCGCGCGCGGCGCTGGGCGGTTGGCGTGACCCGGTCCCGCCGCTGCAGCCGCCGGTGAGAAAGCGCGACCAGTCCTGCGTCGCCCGCGGCCCGATCTGGGCCAGCTCGAAATCCTCGCGCAGCCGCTCGCCGGCGGCGACCAGCGCCCGGTCGAGAAAGGGCCGCCCGTCGCGGTCCCGACGCCGGGCCAGCAGGGTCAGCGGCCCCTCGGCCACGGCCGGGCGGGCAGCGCCGGGAGCCGAGGCAAAGCTGGCGCCGGCCTCGGCAAAGCCCGCATGCGCCTCGGTCTCGCGCAGCGCCGCGCGTCCGGCCGCGGTGATCCGGTAGCGCGCCACCCGCCCCTCTTCGGCGCGCGCCGCGATCCAGCCGCGCAGCGCCAGCGCCTCGGCCACCGGCCGGTCGAGGCGGGCCAGCCGCTGGGTCGCGCCGTCCGGCGTCTCGCGGATCACCGCCGCCACCGGCAGGTCCGGCGCCACGGCCAGCACGGCGTCGGGTTCGGCCAGCCGCCGCAGCACCCGCATCGTCTGTGCCGTGGTCGTGTCGTCGCGGGCCGTGCCCGATCCCATGCGCGCGTGACGGGTCATCGGAACCTCCCTCGGTGTGACGGATCTGTAGTCGCGCGACAGCCGTCGCAGCGCCGCGTCGACCAGCGGGTCGTCGCGTCGGCTTTCGAGATTGCGGACCTGGCGCAGCACGGTCGAGGCATGCACCGCCGAGCGCCGTGCCAGCACCCGGATCGGCGCGCCGCCCTCCACATGATCGAGATAATGCCGCACCGCGGGCGGCAGCCAACCCGGCAGCGGCCCCGCCACGACGCGTGCAGGTGCTTCGTCTTCGACAGGCGGCGCCGGCCGTCCTACCGGCTCCGCCCTGACATCCCCAAGTCTCACGGTCCCAACTCTCGTTTGCCCCTGGTTACCGAAGGATTAACCACACTTCGGCCGCGTTCAGCTTGGTTGAAGAATCCCAAACAAGGCTGAAGCCACCGCGCGTCGCGGGGCCGCGTCACGCAACGCGGCCCGGGGCGTGAGACAAAGGGGACTGCAAACACAGCCTGTCAGGGAGAAGAGCCATGCTGGACCCGATGAGCCGGATCGCCGCGCTGCGGCGCCCCCAGATCCTGGTCGATGCCGCGCGTTTCGGGATCGACCAATACGACCGCGCCCGGCTGTTGCCGCGGCTGATCGGTCCCGGCCCCTGCGGCCCGGCGCGGGCGGTCACGCTGCTGCTCGACCGCGAGGCCGAGCAGGAGCAGCGCCGCCGCGCCGGGACGGGCGATTACCGCCCGGCCCGGCATGTCGAGCTGATCGTGGCGCTGATGGCCGAGGCGCGGCTGTGGCGCGCCGCGCGGCCTAGCTGAAGCTGTCGCTCATCGAGGCCTTGCGTTTCTCGACATACTCGGTGAGCCGCTGCGCGATCTCGGGGTCGAGCGGCGGTTGCCGGTAGTCGCCCAGGAGTTTGGCCACCCGCGCCGAGGCGAGCGTCTGGGTGTCGCGCGCGCCCTCCTCGTCCCAGGTCTCGAAGGGCTTGTAGTCGAAGGCCTCGGAGCGCCAGAAGGCGGTCTTGAAATTGGCTTGGGTGTGGGCGCAGCCAAGGTAGTGGCCGCCCGGCCCGACCTCGCGGATCGCGTCCATCGCCTGCATCTCCTCGGAGACGTCGACGCCCTTGGCCATCTGGTGCAGCGCGCCAAGCTGATCGGCATCCATCACGAACTTCTCGTAGGAGGCGACGAGGCCGCCTTCGAGCCAGCCGCAGGCGTGCAGCATGAAGTTGACGCCGGACATCAGCCCCATGTTCAGGCTGTTGGCGCTCTCGTAGCCAGCCTGCGCGTCGGGCAGCTTGGAGCCGCAGAAGGCCCCGGCAGAGCGGTAGGGCAGCCCCATCCGCCGCGCCAGCTGGCCCATGCCATAGGTGATCAGCGAGGCCTCGGGCGTGCCGAAGGTCGGCGCGCCCGAATTCATGTCGATCGAGGTGACGAAGGCGCCGACGATCACCGGCGCGCCGGGCCGCACGAGCTGGGAATAGGCCACGCCCGCCAGCGCCTCGGCCAGCACCTGGGTCAGCGTGCCCGCGACCGAGACCGGGGCCATCGCGCCGCCGACGATGAAGGGCGAGATGATGCAGGCCTGGTTGGCCTTCGCATAGACCTCGAGCGCGCCCATCATGATGCCGTCGAAGGTCAGCGGCGAGTTGATGTTGATCAGCGAGGTCATCACCGTGTTCTCGGCGACGAACTCCTTGCCGAACAGGATCTCGCACATCTCGACGCAGTCCTGCGCCCGCTCGGGCGCGGTGACCGACCCCATGAAGGGCTTGTCGGAATAGACCATGTGCGCGAGCAGCATGTCGAGATGGCGCTTGTTCACCGCGACGTCGGTCGGCTCGCAGACCGTGCCGCCGGAATGGTGCAGCCATTTCGACATGTAGCCGAGCTTCACGAAATTCCGGAAATCCTCGATCGTGGCGTAGCGACGGCCGCCTTCGGCGTCGCGCACGAAGGGCGGGCCGTAGACCGGGGCGAGCACGAGGTTGCGTCCGCCGATCTCGACGTTGCGGGCGGGGTTGCGCGCGTGCTGGGTGAAGGTCGCGGGCGCCGTGGCGCAGAGCTTGCGCGCCAGCCCGCGCGGGATGCGCACCCGTTCGCCATCGACATGCGCCCCGGCCTGCCGCCAACGCTCCAGCGCCTCCGGATTGTCCGAGAACACCACGCCGATCTCCTCGAGAACGGTTTCGGCATTGGCCTCGATCACCTCGATCGCCCGGGCGTCGAGCACCTCGTAATCGGGGATGTTGCGCTCGATGAAGCGCGCAGTCTCGACGCTCACGGCGGTGCGCTCGGCGCGTCGCGCGGCGCCTCCGCCCGACCGCCCGCGTCGCCCTGCCCGCTCTCCGGCCATCTGTGCCGCTTCCGTCATCGCCCGCTCCCGTGATGCGTCCTCATCTCGTCATAGCCGGGCCGCCGTCGCCCGCTTGGCCGGATTGCGCCGCCTCAGACGCGAAAGCGACATCGCCACCGCCGGGGGACGGTTTTTCGAGGCCGACGCCTCTTGCGCGATGAGCCGCCCGGGCCTATGCGCAGGGCCATGACCGAGCATAGCCAACAGCACCAGCGCCTTCTCATCGTGGATTTCGGCTCCCAGGTGACGCAGCTCATCGCGCGTCGGCTGCGCGAGCTGAACGTCTATTGCGAGATCCATCCCTTCAACGCGGTGGACGAGGCCTTCCTCGACCGCTTCGAGCCGCAGGCGGTGATCCTGTCGGGCGGCCCCGCCAGCGTGCCCGACGAGGGCAGCCCGCGCCCGCCGATGCGGGTGTTCGAGCTGGAGGTGCCGGTCTTGGGCATCTGCTACGGCCAGCAGGTGATGATGCAGATGCTGGGCGGCGAAGTGCTGCGCGGCGACGGCACCGCCGAGTTCGGCCGCGCCTATGTCGAGCCCGAGGGCGAGGCCACCGACCTGCTGCGCGGCTGGTTCCTCGAAGGCCGCGAGCAGGTCTGGATGAGCCATGGCGACCACGTCTCCAAGCTGGCGCCCGGCTTCGCGGTCTGCGGCACCTCGCCCGGTGCGCCCTATGCGATCACCGCCGATCTGGAGCGTCGCTTCTACGCCGTCCAGTTCCACCCGGAGGTGCATCACACCCCGAACGGCAAGACCTTCCTCGAGAACTTCCTGCACATCGCGGGCTTCACCGGCGACTGGACCATGGGCGCCTATCGCGAGGAGGCGATCCGCCTGATCCGCGAGCAGGTCGGCGACCAGAAGGTGATCTGCGGTCTCTCGGGCGGCGTCGACAGCTCGGTCGCGGCGGTGCTGATCCACGAGGCGATCGGCGACCAGCTGACCTGCGTCTTCGTCGATCACGGCCTGCTGCGCGAGGGCGAGGCCGAGCAGGTCGTGACGATGTTCCGCGACCACTACAACATGCCGCTGATCCACGCGCAGGAGCAGGACCTGTTCCTCGACGCGCTGGAGGGGGTCTCCGACCCCGAAGTGAAGCGCAAGACGATCGGCAAGCTGTTCATCGACGTGTTCCAGAAGCACGCCTCCGAGGTCGGTGGCGCGACCTTCCTCGCGCAGGGCACACTCTACCCTGACGTGATCGAGAGCGTCAGCTTCTCGGGCGGGCCGAGCGTGACCATCAAGAGCCACCACAATGTCGGCGGCCTGCCGGAGAAGATGGGCCTGAAGCTCGTCGAGCCGCTGCGCGAGCTGTTCAAGGACGAGGTCCGCGCGCTCGGCCGCGAGCTCGGCCTGCCCGACAGCTTCATCGGCCGTCACCCCTTCCCCGGGCCCGGCCTCGCGATCCGCTGCCCCGGCGAGATCACCCGCGAGAAGCTGGCGATCCTGCGCCGCGCCGACGCGGTGTTCATCGATCAGATCCGCAAGCACGGCCTCTATGACGATATCTGGCAGGCCTTCGTGGCGCTGCTGCCGGTGCGGACGGTCGGCGTGATGGGCGACGGGCGAACCTACGACTTTGCCTGCGCGATGCGCGCCGTGACCTCCGTCGACGGCATGACCGCCGACTACTACCCCTTCACCCACGAGTTCCTCGGCGAGACCGCGACGCGGATCATCAACGAGGTGCGCGGCATCAACCGCGTGACCTACGACGTGACCTCGAAGCCGCCGGGAACGATCGAGTGGGAATGACCTGACTGGGGGCCCTTCGGGGCCCCTTTTTCATGGTGCCTGCTGATGCAGCGATGTGACGCTGCGACGTGCACGTCAACCTGCCGTTGCGTCATAGATTGCCGTATGGCGCGCGCCGACCTCTCCTCGTCGCCGGAGGACGCATCATGCGACAGGGAGACAACATGAAACTGCATCACGGCGCCACGAGCGCGCTGGCGCTCGCGACGGCGCTGATGGCCAGCCAGGCCGGAGCGATCGGCCTCGACCGCTCGAACCAGGACATCACCGCCATCTTCGAAGAGGGCAACGTCCTCGAGCTGAGCTTCGGCAAGGTGTTCCCGGACATCTCGGGCGAGGACATCCGCCCGGAGGGTTCGCCGTTGCCAAACGGCGATTACGACGATGTCGGCGATGATTTCCTCAACGCCTCGACCAGCGTGAAGATGGATTTCGGCAATGGCTTCTCCGGCGCCGTCATCATCGACCAGCCATTCGGCGCCGATATCTCATACGAGGGCAGCCCGGCCACGACGATGCTTGGCGGCACGATGGCCAATCTCGACAGCCATGCGATCACCGCTATCGGCCGCTACAAGTTCAACGAGAATTTCAGCGTCCATGCCGGCGTGCGGCGCGAGACGCTCGAAGCCGACATCATGCTGTCGGGCCTCGCCTACGGCGCGCTTAACGGCTACTCGGTCGCGCTCGACGAGAGCAGCGCGAATGGCTTCCTGGTCGGCGCGGCCTACGAGATCCCCGAGATCGCGCTGCGCGCGGCGCTGACCTACAACTCGGCGGTGGAGCATGAATTCGACACCGTCGAATCGCTGCCCGTCGCGCTGCAGGCCGGTTTCAGCCTGCCGGCGCAGGTCGCCAGCACCACCACAGTGGAAACGCCCGAGAGCTGGAACCTCGACCTGCAGAGCGGCG
>Ga0066860_10000708_pt1 | contig 14866 bp, 13 predicted proteins | sample ETN07SmetaG_FD_65601 | JGI IMG/M metagenome (GOLD analysis project Ga0066860, IMG submission 65601) | Marine microbial and viral communities from oxygen minimum zone, Eastern Pacific Ocean - ETNP2014F14-07SV275 | ecosystem: Environmental > Aquatic > Marine > Oceanic ... | reverse complement strand
GACCCCGACCCAGGGCTTTCACGCCCGCCATGCTGCCGCCCTTGTTGGGCGGATGGCTCGTCCCCTTGCCGCTGTTGTTCTTGGCGGCGCGGCGCGCGATCTCGTGCCCGGCCTCGGGATCGGTGCCCTTCTCCTCGCCCGGCGGCAGCAGCGAGATGATCCGCACGTCGGGCGCGGGGCGGATGTCCTCGTCCTCGCGGATGAACTCGGTGGTGCCCTGCGGCCCGATCCGGGCCACGACCTTGGCGTGCGGCCGCTTCTCGCGCCACTCCACGAGCCCGTATTCCTCGGTCAGCCGGGTGACGCGGAAGCTCCAGCCCTCGCGCATCATCCGCTCAAGACCGTCATAGGTCTCCTCGGGGCCGAACTCGCGCCCGGTGAGGCTGCTCGACAGGGCGTGACGGGCGCTTTCCATCTTCTGCCGTGCGATCTGGTAGACGTTGTCGCGGCCGAATTCCGGGCCGAGATCGGTCGCCACGAGGGTGTTGTAGGCGTCGTTCTCGGTTGCGGCGACGACGAGGTCGTAGCTCACCAGCTCGAGCCAGTGCTCGGCCGATTCCGACAGGATGTCACCGGAATAGGTCGGGATCCCCTCGGAGCGCGCGGCGCGCAGGTTGTTATGGTTGGGGTCGGCGATCAGCACCGGCACCTCGACCTTCCTGAGCGCCTCGGCCAGCCCGCGGGTAAAGCGCGAGCCGCCGATCAGCAGCACGCCCGGCACCGCACCGCCCGACAGGCCCAGCATTCGCGCGAAGGGCGCGAGGGTGAAGCCGTGCACCACCACCGTGACCGCCACGAGCACGAAGGCCAGCGGCGCCACCGTTGCGCCGTCCGGCACGCCGAGATCGGCCAGCCGCTCGCCGAACAGGCCGGCCACGGCCACCAGCACCACGCCGCGCGGCCCGGTCAGGGCCACCAGCAACTGCTCGCGCCACGGCACGCCTGCACCTATGAGCGAGAGGAAGACGGTGAGCGGACGCACCACCAGCACCACCGCCAGTATGAACACCACCGCCCGCCAGTTGAGCGCGGTCAGAGTCTCGAACTCGATCGCTGCCGCCAGCAGGATGAACACGCCCGAAACCAGCAGGATCGTGGCGTGCTCCTTGAAGCGGCGCAGCTCTGCATAGGAGGGCAAGTCGGCATTGGCGATGCCGATACCCATCACCGTGACCGCGAGCAGCCCGCTCTCGTGCAGCACCGTGTCGGAGACCGCGAAGACGGCGAGCAGCAATGCGAACAGTACCGGCACCTTCATGTATTCCGGCACGCGCCCCTTGCGGAAGCCCCAGGCGACCACCGCCGCCCCGGCCGCGCCCAGCACCAGCGCCACGCCGATGCCGAGCGCCAGCTCCCATATAGCGTTGCCGACGGTGACCGAGGTGCGCAGCACCAGAACCACCTCGAAGGCGAGCACGGCTGCGAGCGCGCCGATCGGGTCGTTGACGATCGCCTCCCATTGCAGCAGCGAAGCCGGACGGCGTGCCAGCCGCGCGGTACGCAGGAGCGGCGCGATCACCGTGGGGCCGGTGACGATCATGATGCCGCCGAACACCGCCGAGCTTTCCCAGCTCATGCCGGCACCGTAGCGAAGCGCCAGCGTCGAGAGCAGCCAGCCCAACGGCGCGCCGATGAAGACCAGCCGGCTCACCCCCTTCGCCTCGTCGCGCAGACTGTGGAAGTTGAGCGTCAGGCCGCCCTCGAACAGGATGATCGCCACCGCGATCGAGATCATCGGCCGCACCAATGGGCCGATGTCGCGGTCAGGTACGAACCAGCCCAGCCCCGGCCCGATGGCAAGACCCGCCACCAGCATCAGCACGATGGCCGGCAGCCTGAGCCGCCAGGCCAGCCATTGCGAACCGACGCCGATCGCGCCGACCAGCGCGAAGGCCATGATCGGGCTCAGCGCCGCCGCCTGCTCCGTTGCCGTTTCAATCGCCACTCCAGGCCCCCGCGAGATTGGTCTTTTCGAGTATGTCCGAGCCGGTCAGCCGCGCATGTTCCTGCAGCGCGAAACGGTCGGTCATTCCGGCGATGTAGTCCGCCACGATCCGTGCCAAGGCGGTTTCGTCCGCCGCCTCGGCCACATCCTTGCGCCATTGCTTGGGCAGGTTCTCGGGATGCGCCATGAACAGCGGGAACAGGTCGTGGATCACGCCGGTCACCCGCTCGCGCATCACCACCACCTCTGGCGCGCGATACATGCGATGGAACAGGAACTTGCGCAGCACCTTCAGATCCGACCACAGGCCGGGGGTGAAGCGCACCATCATCCGCCCCGCCTCGCGGATGTCGCGCACCGAGCGCGGATCGGCCTCGGCGAGATTGGCCCGCGCCACGCCGATCACGTCCTCGACCAGCACGCCGAAGAAGCGGCGCAGCGCCTCATGGCGGCGGCGGTAGTAGTTCAGCCCGGGATATTTGCGGTCGACCTCGGCGAAACAGGCGTCGAGGATCGGCAGCTCGGCCAGCTCGTCGGTCGAGAACAGCTCGGCGCGCAGACCGTCATGCAGGTCGTGATGCGAATAGGCGATGTCGTCGGCCAATGCGGCCACCTGCGCCTCGGCGCTGGCATGGGTGTGCAGCTCCAGGTCGTGCAGCGCCACGTAATCGGCCAGCGCGTAGGGGATGTCGCCGGTCACCGGGCCGTTGTGCTTGGCGATGCCCTCGAGCGTCTCCCAGGTCAGGTTCAGCCCGTCGAACTCGGCATAGTGCCGCTCGAGCGAGGTGACGATGCGGATCGCCTGCGCGTTGTGATCGAAACCGCCATAGGGCTTCATCAGCGCATCGAGCGCGTCCTCGCCGGTATGGCCGAAGGGCGGGTGGCCGAGGTCATGCGCCAGCGCCACCGCTTCGGTCAGCTCGGTGTTGAGCCCGAGCACGCCGGAGATGGTCCGCGCCACCTGCGCCACCTCTATCGAATGGGTGAGCCTGGTGCGGAAATAATCGCCCTCATGCTCGATGAAGACCTGGGTCTTGTGCTTGAGGCGGCGGAAGGCGCTCGCATGGATGATGCGGTCGCGGTCGCGCTGAAAAGGCGAACGAAACGCGCTTTCCTCCTCGGGATGAAGCCTGCCGCGCATGTCGCGCGGGTCGGAGGCGTAGGGAGCCGTCATGTGCACCGCCAGCTTGTCGTCACTATTCACCTTACCTATATGGGGCATGATGCCGCCCGGACAGGGAAAACGCCGCGTTTTCCAAGATCGGACCGGCCCAATGACGCTGCCCACGGATAGGTTCCGCCATGCTGACGCTGCCCCCCAAGGTCACCCCACGCGCCTGGGAGCGCCTGGCCGAGATCGGCGCCCACGCCCAAGGCAAGGCGCTGCGCGTCGCGGTCGAAGGCGGCGGCTGCTCGGGTTTCCAGTACGAGATCGCGCTCGACGAGCCCAAGGATGACGATCTGGTGCTCGAGGGCTCGGGCGAGAAGGTCGTGGTCGACAGCGTCTCCCTGCCCTTTCTGGCCGACGCCACGATCGATTTCGCCGACGAGCTGATCGGTGCGCGCTTCGTGATCGAGAACCCGAACGCCAGCAGTTCCTGCGGCTGCGGCACCAGCTTCTCGATCTGAGCGCGGGCGCGCTTGACGGGCCGCCCGGCCCGGCTACCCTCCGGTACCGATAATACCGGAATTTCACGCAGATGACCGACGACAAGACGCCCGACGCCTCCGTTCATCAACCCGAGGGGGCGGCGTCGGAGCCGATCACCCCGCCGTCGGACCGACCCGCCGAACCGCCTCAGGGCGGTGATCTGGGCGAGGCCGCGCGCGCCTTCTGGGCCGCCCTGATGCGGGCGATGGGCCGTGGCGGACGGGCGATGGGCCGCGCCGGGGCCAGCGGCCTCGACCGTGGCGGCCGGGCCCTGCGCGAGGTGTCGGCCCGCGCCGGCGCCGGGGCCGCGACCACCGCGCAGCGGCTGCGCGCGGCGCGGCAACGCAGTTCTGACACCACGACCGATCGTGATGCCGCGACCACGGCCCCGACCGAGGCCGGCGCCCCGCGCCCCTCGCTGACCGCCCGCGCGGCGCAGGGTTGGCGCGACGCCTCCGCCCGCCGCCGGGCTCGGCTCGAAGAGCGCAAGCTGCGCCCGGCCGCCACGGTCCGCGCCACGCGCTGGATCTGGCGCACCGTGTTCGGACTGGCCTTCCTCGTGCTGCTCGGCGCCGTGATGATCGGCGGCATCCTCATCTGGGCGGTGCGCGACCTGCCGCTCGCAGACATGCTGCCGCCGCTCGAAGAGCCGACGCTCACCGTGCAGGACGAGGCGGGCGACACGCTGTTCACCCGTGGCGCCTACCGCGCAGGCTACGTCCCGCTCGACGAGATGCCCGACCATCTGGCCCAGGCGGTCTCGGCGATCGAGGACCGGCGCTTCTGGGATCACCCCGGCGTCGACATCGAAGGCATCGGCCGCGCGATGTGGCGCAACTTCTCTTCCGGCGGCGTGGTCGAGGGCGGCTCGACCATCACCCAGCAGCTCGTGAAGGTGCTCTATCTCGACCCCGACCGGACCTACAAACGCAAGCTGCAGGAGATGGTCCTCGCGCTGGGCCTCGAGCGTCAGCTCGGCAAGGACCGGATCATGGAGCTCTACCTGAACTCCACCTATCTCGGCTCCGGCGCATGGGGCATGCCCGCCGCCGCCCAGCTCTATTTCGACAAGCCGGTGCAGGAACTGAGTCTCGCCGAGAGCGCGATCCTCGCCGCCACGATCCGGGCGCCGTCGGTGATCAACCCCGAGGCCAATCTGGAGCGCGCCCGTGAGCGCGGGCTGGTGGTGCTGTCGGTGATGCGCGATCTCGGCCGCATCGACGAAGCCGCCTTCGAGGCCGCGCGCGGCGAGATGGCCGCGCTCGAGCCCTCGCCGCCGCCCGCCCGCGCGGGCAGCTACTTCGCCGACTGGGTGCTGGGGGAGGCGCAGGAGCTGTCCGGCGCCGTCGACGGCCCGCTCACCGTCACCGCGACGCTCGACATGGAGCTGCAGGCCAAGGCCGAGAAGATCCTGCGCGACGCGCTCGCCGGTCCCGGCGCGCAGGCTGGTGCGAGCCAGGGCGCCATCGTCGCCATGACCCCCGACGGCCGCGTGCGCGCCATGGTCGGCGGCGTCGATTACGGCGAGAGCCAGTTCAACCGCGCCACCGACGCGCTGCGGCAGCCCGGCTCGACCTTCAAGCTGCCGGTCTTCCTCGCTGCGCTGGTGATGGGCGCCGACCCCGACACCCGCCTGCCCGACGAGCCGATCGACATCAACGGCTACAAGCCCGAGAATTTCAACGGCCAGTATGCCGGTGTGGTGACGCTGCGCGAGGCCTTCGCGCGCTCGCTCAACGCCGCCACGGTGCGGCTCGCGCAGGAGGTCGGGATCGATCAGGTGATCGAGGTGGCGCGCCAGCTCGGCATCGAGGGCAAGCTGACCCAGACCCCCAGCCTCGCGCTCGGCACCTCCGAGGTGTCGCTGCTGGACATGACCGAGGCCTATGCAGCGATCCTCGCGGGCCGCGCGCCGATCAAGGCCACCGGCATCGCCAGCCTCAAGCTCGGCGAGACCGGCGTGGCGCTGTCGGTCTCGGGCGCCGACCCCAACGCGGTCGAGCTGAACCGCACCCGCGAGCCGATGCTGTCGATGCTGCGGGCCGTGGTCACCGACGGCACCGGCAAGCGGGCGCAGATCCCGGGCTTCGCCGCCGGCAAGACCGGCACAAGCCAGAACAGCCGCGACGCCTGGTTCATCGGCTTCACCGACAAGCTGGTGGTGGGCGTCTGGATCGGCAATGACGACAACTCGCCGATGGACGCGGTCACCGGCGGCAGCCTTCCGGCCGAGATCTGGCGCGAGGTCGTGCTCGCGGCCGGCGGTGCCGGCGCCGCGCGGGCACCCTCGGCAGAGAGCCAGACACCGGTCCGGGTGCGCCGCGGCACCGAGGTGGTCAGCACCAATGCCAACCGGCTGCGCAACAACGCTGCGGCCCAGCCGCAATGCGACGTGCGCGCCTGTTCGCGCGCCTATCGCTCCTTCCGCGCCTCGGACTGCACCTTCCAGCCCTATTCCGGCCCGCGCAAGCTGTGCACCCGCTAGGCTTGTGGGTTCGCCGCAGGCTGCTACAAGCCTGCGGCACACCCGCGCCAAGGAGGCCCGCATGAAACTCGCCACCTTCAACATCAACGGCGTGAAGGCACGGATCGGCGCCCTGTCGGACTGGCTGGCCGAAAGCCGCCCCGACGTGGCGCTGCTGCAGGAGATCAAGTCGGTCGACGAAGGCTTCCCGCGCGAGCATTTCGAGGACATGGGCTACACGGTCGAGACCCATGGCCAGAAGGGCTTCAACGGCGTCGCCATCTTGTCGCGCCTGCCGCTCGAGGACGTGACGCGCGGCCTGCCCGGCGACGACAGCGACGAGCAGGCCCGCTATATCGAGGCGACCGTGATCGGCGAGACCCGGCCGGTGCGGGTGGGCTGCCTCTACCTGCCGAACGGCAACCCCGCCCCCGGCCCGAAATACGACTACAAGCTGGCCTGGATGGAGCGGCTGCGGGTGCGGGCGCAGGCGCTGCTGGAGCTCGAGGCGCCGGCGCTGCTCGCGGGCGACTGGAACGTGATCCCGCAGCCCGAGGACGCCGCCCGGCCCGAGGCCTGGATCGAGGACGCGCTGTTCCGGCCCGAAACCCGCGCCGCCTTCCGCCGGATCGAGACGTTGGGCTTCACCGACGCGTTCCGCGCCCGGGTGCGCGGGCCGGGCCACTACTCCTTCTGGGACTATCAGGCCAGCTCGTGGGAGCGGAACAACGGCATCCGCATCGACCACCTGCTGCTCGCCCCCCAGGCCGCCGATCTGCTCAACGACGCCTGGATCGAACGCGAGGTGCGCGGTCGCGAGAAGCCGTCCGACCACGTGCCGGTCTGGATCGATCTCGACGCCTGAGCCAAGAGCGATCTCTGAAAACGGGCGCGGCGCCGAAGGGTGCCGCGCCCGTTTTCGCATGGGCCTGCAAGCCACATCACCCGCCTGCCCCGACGGCAGATCCGCCGCACAAGGCGCTCTGCAAAACGGCACATACTGAACTGTTCAGTTCACCAATTACGACGCCTATGTGAACTGCAGCATTGGATGAAGGAGACACGACGCCGATGGGGCATGCAGCCAGATCGACCGGTGGAAAGGGACCAAATTTCCCCATTCCGCTCATGGTTTTGTAGCCGCGTGTAACAGCTTCCCCCTCTGCGACATTCCGCGACAAGGCCGTGTTGGCCATTCGCCGCGATCTCCCCGATATCCAGTTCTGCAACCCGCGCCGCCCTCCCCGGCGCCCACCCGTCCCCTCCTCCCCGGGGACCACCGAAAGGCAAGAGACATGAAAAACCTGACCATCGCCGCCGCCCTCGCGACCGCCCTGACCGCCACCCTCCCGGCGATCGCCTCCGCCGACAACCTCGGCGCCCAGTTCAGCGTCGAGAACGCCGGCCATGTCGATCTCGATCGCGTCGTCAGCGAAACCGGCGGCTGGGTCGAGATCCTCGACGGCTCCAGCATCGCCACCGGCGTGCTGCTCGGCAGCGAAGACGTCCGTCCCGGGCTGGAATCCGACGTCCGCGTGCAGCTGACGCACCGCCCCTATCGCGACAACGTCTTCGCCGTTCTCTACGACGCCGACGGCCAGGTGACCGCGACCCGCGAACTGCGCGTCTCCAACTGATCGCGCGACCGCCTCTCTACTCCAGGAGAGCCCGGCCCGTCACCTTTCAGGTGGCGGGCCATTCGCTTGTGATGTCGTGATCATGCAGCCAAGCCATCCGCGCGGTGAACCGCGCCGGCGCGACCCGCCCGATGGCGCCGAGGCCGGCATGGGCGACCCGGCGCGCCACGCCCGACAGGTGATAATTGCGCGCATTGGCCTGCGCCGCCGCGATGGCGCGCCGCACCCGTGGCCCACGGAGTTCGGCATAGCGCCGCAGCTTGCTGTCGAGATCGCCGTCTCCCTCAAGCGCGCGGGCGAGCGCCCATCCATCCTCGATGGCGAGGTTCGCCCCCTGCGCCAGGAACGGCAGCGTCAGATGCGCGGCGTCTCCCAGAAGCACAAGCCGATCCGCGTGCCAGCGCTCCGGCACCGGGTGACGGAACAGGCCCCAACGGCGCACCCGCGTGACCCGCGCCAGCAACTCCGCGAGTTCGGGGGCCGCATCGGTGAAGGCCGCGCGAAGGATATCCGGGTCGTCCTCATGGTCCCAGCCCTCTGGCGCCCAATCGGCCTGTTCGCGCACCGCCACGAGGTTGAGCCGCCCGCCGGGCAGCAGGTAGGTCACGACATGCCGCCCCGGCAGCATCCAGATCCTTGCCTCGGGCGGCGCCGCGACATCCTCGATCACCGCACGCCAGGCGACCTGCCCGGTGAACGACGCCGCCGCCTCGGTGACCGCATGGCGCAGCACCGAGCGCAGCCCATCCGCCGCGACGACGAGATCCGCCTCGACATCGGCCCTTTCGGCGAATGAAAGCCGCCCGACGACCGGATCGGCCCCGGTGACCATGTGATCGGTCCGGAGAGCGGCCCCGGCCTCGGTCGCGGCGCGGGCCAGCAGCGCCACGAGATCGGCGCGATGCAGGAAACGATAGGGAAAGCGCCCCCGGTCGAGCGCGAAGCGCGCAATGGCACGACCGTCATGCCCGTCGGTCGGCACAACCGCGCGCGCCCGGATCGCGGCGGCGTCGAGCGCGGCTCCGAGGTCCAGCCGTTCGAGCACGGCGGCGCCATTGGGGGTGATCTGGATTCCGGCCCCGATCTCGCGCAGTGCGGGCGCGCGTTCAAAGATCGAGACATGGTGCCCGGCCCGGGCCAGGCAGAGGGCGGCGCTCAGGCCGCCGATGCCGGCACCCGCGACGGCAATACGCAATGGCGTCGCGGGCATCGAAGGTCAGTCGTCGCGGTGCACGCGCTCGCGGCGTTCGTGACGCTCCTGCGCCTCGAGGCTCATCGTGGCGATCGGACGTGCATCGAGGCGGCGCAGCGAGATCGGCTCCCCAGTGATCTCGCAATAGCCGTACTCGCCCTCGTCGATGCGCCGCAGCGCGGCGTCGATCTTGGACACCAGCTTGCGCTGGCGATCGCGCGTGCGCAGTTCCAGCGCTCGGTCGGTCTCTTCGCTGGCACGATCGGCGATGTCGGGAATGTTGCGCGTTGCGTCCTTCATCCCCTCGATCGTGTCGCGGCTGTCGGAGAGCAACTCGGCTTTCCAATGCAACAGCTTGCGACGGAAATATTCGAGCTGACGCTCGTTCATGAACGGCTCGTCTTCGGCGGGCCGGTAGTCGTCGGAAAGGAAGGACTCGGCTTTCATGTGTGCTCCCGTTGAAGGGCCTGTGCCGGGTCCCCAGATCCACCCCGCGGCCGGCCTGCCCTTTTTATGCCGCCCTCCTACTCCCTGCGTCACCTCCTGTCACCCCTGTTTCTGCACTGCCGTGTCGTAGCGGCAACTGACGCGTCAGCTTTGAAAACAAGCGTTTTGGGCCCCTCGGGCCTGCGCCCGGGGATTGATGTGATCCTATCACGATTCTCCCGCAGGGTGCGAATGACGGGGCGTCGCTGCGCCCGCGACGCCGCGCCGCGGCGATCCGGGCGGTCCGGTTCTGGACAGCGGGACCGCTGTCGCGCTAGGGGGCCGGGGCGGCCGGCAGGGCCGCGGCAAGCGGAGTGACCCCGATGATCCTTCCCCTGACTGGTCTGCTGATCGGCGGCATCTGGGGCGCCTGGCGGGCCCGGCGTCGTGGCGGCAAGGTCGCCGACATGGCGCAGTGGGGCGCCGCGCATGGCATCGCGCTCGCGGTGGTGGGATTGTTCCTGCTTCTGCTGCTGAGCCGTCTCGCGGCCTAGATCCTTCGCGACATCTTTCGGGACGTGTTTCGGGACGTGATCCCGATACCTCTATACCCGCGCGTCCTGTACCGCGTGGGCCCGGGGCTCAGCGCGTTCGTTCGGCCTCGCCGCCTTCGCGGGGCCGGGTTCGGCTCGACAATTGCTCCAGCAACTGGCGCAGCTGCTCGGGCGTGTCGCGTTCGACCGGAAACGCCCTTTTGAGGGACGCGTCGCGGACTTGCTGGTCGTGTTGCTCGAAATTCATGGTTGCCTCGTTCAGTTGGACAACCCCCCTGACAGTTGGACAATAACATTAGCCGGGATTCGGTTCCCTTCAGGTTAATCACACTTGACGCAACCTGTGGCGGAAGGAACGCATGTGACATACCAGAAACGGTGCTTGTCGCACTGCTCGACGGCCACCATATTGCCATAATGCTGAAGCTCTCACCGCTGCTCCTCGCGCTGCTTTACGGATTCGCGGTCTACCAGGTCTCGGTCTGGCGGACGCGGCGCGAACTCGACGCGCGTTCGACGGAGCTGGCGGAGCCGAGGCTGCGCGCGGTCTGCGAGCGGCTGGCGCGGGCGCTCGACCTGCCCCGCATCAAGGTTCACGTCTACGAGATCGCGCCCGTCAACGGCCTCGCCGCGCCGGATGGGCGGATCTTCCTCACCCGAGGCTTTCTCGAGAAATTCGCCGCCGGCGCCGTCACCGCCGAGGAGATCGCCAGCGTCGTCGCGCATGAACTGGGCCACGTGGCGCTCGGCCATTCGCGCCGGCGGATGGTGGATTTCTCCGCCCAGAACGCGCTGCGTACCGCCCTTGCTGCGGTGCTGTCACGGCTGATCCCCGGGATCGGCGGCATGATCGCCGCCGGGCTGACCCGGCTGGTCGCCGCCGGGATCAGCCGCTCCGACGAATACGAGGCCGACGCCTACGCCTCGGCGCTGATGATCAAGGCGGGCTTCGGCACGGGGCCGCAGAAATCGCTGCTCTCCAAGCTCGACTCCATGGCCGGCGCGCATGGCGCGACCCCGGCCTGGCTGATGAGCCATCCCAAGACCGCCGCGCGGATCGAAGCGATCGCCGCCAACGAAAAGAAGTGGCTGGGCGCCTAGGCCGCCGCTTCCACCGCCTTGCCGAACCGGTTGAGCCGGGCCTTCCTCAGCAGCGCGCGCGGCGTCCAGGCCTCGCCCGACAGGCGCGTGGCCTCGGCCACCACCGCCGCCACTACCTCGCCCACCGGGCCGGGGCTGGCCTCGAACAGGCCGAGCAGGAAATTGTCCGGATCGGCGCGCGACAGCCCCTCTTCGGCGAGGATGTCGCGCGGGAAATCCTTGGCGTTCATGGTCACGATCACGTCGCAATGGCCCGCCACCGCGCTGGCCAGAACGTGGATGTCGCCCGGATCGGGCAGCCAGAGCCGCCGCTCCAGATCCGGGTTCGGTGCCACCTCGGCGCGCGGAAACCGCGACGCCAGCACTGCGATTTCGCCTCGTGCGATCGCCTCGCCCTCGGGCCCGAGCCGCGCCGCCGCCCGCGCCCACTCCTCCGAGATCCGCGCGCTCCAGCGCGGATCGAACAGCCCCTGCGACGCGCAGCCCAAGAGCAGTTCGCGCATCACCGTGGGATAGAGAACGCAGGCGTCGAGCAGGACTCTCACAGCCGGAACACGAGCGCCTTGAGATAGCCGCCCTCGGCCAGCTGCGGCAGCACCGGGTGATCGGCCCCGGCAAAGCCGGTGTAGCAGATGGCGCCCTTGCGGCCCGCCTTGCCGATGCCGCGCGCCGAGGCGGCGCGGAACTTCGACAGGTCGGCGGCGTGGCTGCAGGAGCAGAGCACGAGATAGCCGCCCTCCTCGACCAGCGGCGCGGCCAGCCGGGCGATCCGTTCATAGGCCCGCAGCCCCGGCTCCAGCGCCGATTTCGACGGTGCGAAGGCGGGCGGGTCGCAGACCACCACCTCGAAACGGCGGCCCTCCTTGTCGAGCGCGGCCAGCGTGTCGAAGGCGTCGCCCTGGCGGGTTTCGAACCGGTCGGCGACGCCGGAGGCCTCGGCCCCCTTGCGCGCCAGATCGAGCGCCGGGGCCGAGCCGTCCACGGCCAGCGCCGAAGCCGCGCCCTGCGCCAGCGCCGCGAGGCCGAAGCCACCGACATGGGAGAAGACGTCGAGCACCCGCGCATCCTTGGCCAGACCGGCCGCGAAGGCGTGGTTCGGGCGCTGGTCATAGAACAGCCCTGTCTTCTGGCCGCCCATCAGGTCGGCCATGTAGACGGCACCATTCATCGGCACCTCGACCGGCGCCTCGGGGGCGTCGCCGCGCAGCATCCGCAGCTCTTCGCCCAGGCCCTCGAGCCCGCGCGCGCGCCCAGAGCCGTTGAGCACCACCCGGCGGATGCCGGTCGCGGCCAGAAGCGCGTCGGCGATGGTCTCGGCCCCGGCATCGGCCCAGGCGGCGTTGGGCTGCAGCACCGCGATGTCGCCGAAGCGATCGATCACCACGCCCGGAAGCCCGTCGGCCTCGGCATGGACCAGCCGGTAGAACGGCGCGTCGAACAGCGCCTCGCGGTGGCGCAGCGCGCGGATCAGCTTCTCGGCGATCCAGTCGCCGTCGATCACCGCCTCGGGGTCGCGGTCGAGCACCCGCGCGGCGATCTTGGACTCGGGGTTGACCGTGACCACCGCCATCGGCCGCCGCTCGGCATCCTCGAGGATGGCGAGGCTGCCGGGGGCCAGCTTCTTGGTGCGGCGGTCGAGGACCATCTCGTTGGCGAAGACCCAGGGAAATCCATGGCGGATCGCGCGGGCATCGGCCTTGGGCAGCAGCCGGACGGTCGGATAGGGCGGGAGGTGCGGGAACGGTGTCATGCGCCCTCCTACCCCGCCCGCCGGGCCACGAAAAGCCGCTCCGCACGAAACCGGGCCCGGCAGGCGCGGGTTTTCTCCCAAGCGCCGCCGATCCCGTCGGACCAGACCCCCGGGACAGGTTGTTAGCGCTAACGATCCGTGCTAAGCGCGCGGCAACCCGATTATCGACAGGAGCAGCCGAAGATGGCCCTCAACCGCACGCTCGAAGCCGTCACCGACCGGATCCGCGCCCGCAGCGAGGGGTCGCGCCGCACCTATCTCGACCGGATGGCCGCCGCGGCCGCCGAAGGCCCGCGCCGCGCCCATCTGACCTGCGGCAACCAGGCCCATGCCTATGCCGCCACCGGTCCCGACAAGGACGCGCTGGCCGAGGCGCGGGTGCCGAACATTGGCATCATCACCGCCTATAACGACATGCTCTCGGCGCATCAGCCCTTCGAGACCTACCCGGCGCTGATCCGCGAGGCGGCGCGCAAGGCCGGCGCCACGGCGCAGGTCGCGGGCGGCGTGCCGGCGATGTGCGACGGCGTCACCCAGGGCCAGACCGGGATGGAGCTGTCGCTGTTCTCGCGCGACGTGATCGCGCTCGCGGCGGCGGTGGGCATGTCGCACAACGTGTTCGACAGCTCGGTCTATCTGGGCGTCTGCGACAAGATCGTCCCCGGCCTCGTGATGGCCGCCGCCACCTTCGGCTATATCCCGGCGGTGTTCCTGCCCGCGGGCCCGATGACTTCCGGCCTGCCCAACGACGAAAAGGCCCGCGTGCGCCAGCAATTCGCCTCCGGCGAGGTTGGCCGGGACGCGCTGATGAAGGCCGAGATGGCCTCCTATCACGGGCCGGGCACCTGCACCTTCTACGGCACCGCCAACTCGAACCAGATGCTGATGGAGTTCATGGGGCTGCACCTGCCGGGCGCCAGCTTCGTCAACCCGAACACGCCGCTGCGCGACGCGCTCACCGTCGCGGGCACCGAGCGCGCGGCGCAGATCTCGGCGCTCGGCAACGAGTTCACGCCGGTCTCGGACGTCCTCGACGAGCGGGCCTTCGTCAACGGCATCGTCGGCCTGATGGCCACCGGCGGCTCGACCAACCTCGTGCTGCACCTGCCCGCGATGGCCAAGGCGGCGGGCGTGATCCTCGATCTCGAGGATTTCGCGGAGCTGTCGGCGATCACCCCGCTGATGGCCAAGGTCTATCCCAACGGCCTCGCCGACGTGAACCATTTCCACGCGGCCGGCGGCCTCGGCTACATGATCGGCGAGCTGTTGAACGCCGGCCTGCTGCACCCCGACACCCGCACCGTCGCGGGCGAAGGGCTCGAGCTCTACACCCAGGAGCCGAAGCTGCAGGATGGCCGCGTCGCCTATGCCCCCGGCACCCGCGAGACGCTCAACGACAAGATCCTGCGCCCGGCCACCAACCCGTTCCAGAAGACCGGCGGCCTGCGCCAGCTCACCGGCAATATCGGCCGCGCCGTGATCAAGACCTCCGCCGTGGCGCCCGAGCGTCACGTGATCGAAGCCAAGGCGCGGGTCTTCCACGACCAGGAATCGGTCAAGACGGCGTTCCGCAACGACGAGTTCAAGGAGGACACGATCGTCGTGGTCCGCTACCAAGGCCCGAAATCGAACGGCATGCCCGAGCTGCACAACCTGACCCCCACCCTCGCGGTGCTTCAGGATCGCGGCCTCAAGGTGGCGCTGGTCACCGATGGCCGGATGTCGGGCGCCTCCGGCAAGGTGCCGGCGGCGATCCACGTGACGCCGGAGGCCGCCGATGGCGGCGCGATCGCGCTGATCCGCGACGGCGACATGGTCCGGCTCGACGCGCCCGCGGGCACGCTCGAGGTGCTGGCAAGCCTCGATGGCCGCGAGCCGGCCCCGGCCGATCTCGCCGGCAATGGCAACGGCGTCGGCCGCGAGCTGTTCGAGACCTTCCGCCAGCAGGTCGGCGGCGCCGCCTATGGCGCGGCCGTGGTGGTCTGATCAGTCGGACGTCGCATGAAACTGACCCGTCAGGACATGCGGCTGGTCGGTGAAGGGCGCGGTCAGGATCGTGCCCGACACCGGCCCTGCGAGGGCCCGGCCGCCGGGTCCGCGCAGCGGGCTTTCGATGTCGATGTCGAGACGGCGGCGTTCGCCCGCC
>Ga0066860_10000699_pt1 | contig 14941 bp, 11 predicted proteins | sample ETN07SmetaG_FD_65601 | JGI IMG/M metagenome (GOLD analysis project Ga0066860, IMG submission 65601) | Marine microbial and viral communities from oxygen minimum zone, Eastern Pacific Ocean - ETNP2014F14-07SV275 | ecosystem: Environmental > Aquatic > Marine > Oceanic ... | reverse complement strand
CGAGATCGGCGCGCCCAGCACGGCCGCCGCCACCGCCCCCATGCCTGCCAGCGCGTAGAGCGTCCCCTCACCCGAGAATTCCGGGGCGATGCCCGTGGCCACGGTCCCGAAGGCCAAGCCGGTGAGCGCCCCGATCATCAGCGATGGCGAGAACACCCCGCCGCCCATCCGTCCGGCCATCGTGATTGCCACCGCCGCCACCTTGATCACCACGAAGATCACCGCGAGGTCGAAGGCGATGTTACCCTGCAGCGCCGCCGAGGTGGTCTCGTAGCCGACCCCGATGATATGCGGAAAGAAGATCGCGATCAGCCCGAGGATCAGCCCGGTCGCCGCCGGGCGCAGCCGGCGCGGCAGCGACAACCGCTCCTGCACGGCGTTGCCGAGATCGTCGGCCCAGAAGATCGCCCGCATCTGGACGACAGCGACGAGGCCGCATAGCAGGCCCAACAGCATGAAGGCGGGCAGTTCGACATAGAAGGCCAGTGCGTTCTTGTCCGGCAGCACGAACTCGGTGACGTCGCCCCAGATCAACCGGCTCAGCACCGTTCCGGCGACGCTGGCGATGACGATCGGCGCGAAGGCGTGCACCGCGAAATGCCGCAGCACCACTTCGAGCGCGAAGAGCGCACCGGCGATGGGGGCGTTGAAGCTCGCCGAGACCGCCGCCGCGACGGCGCAGCCCAGAAGGTCGCGCCCGGTGATCCCGTCGGCCCGGATCCAGCTCGAGACATAGGTGGCGAAGACCGAAGCCAGATGCACGACCGGTCCTTCGCGGCCGGTGGAGCCACCCGTGGACAAGGTGATCATCGAAGCCAGCGCCGAGATCAGCCCGCGCTTGCGCTCGACTCGTCCCTCGCGCAGCGCGGCCCCCTCGATCACTTCGGCCACCGAACGCACGCGCCCGTCCTCGGTGAAGCGGTCGAGCAGCAGGCCGACGACGAGGCCCCCCGCGACCGGCAGCCCCAAGAGCCAGTACCAGGGCAGCGAGGCGGCGAAGCTGTGGAGCATGGCGACGTCGTCGGTGCCGTAGAGGGCGGCCTGCAGCCATTCGATCCCGGCGCGGAAGCCGATGGCGGCCAAACCAGAGGCCCCACCCAGCGCCAGGGCGATGAACCAGAACTGCACCTGGCTCGGCCCGTGGCTGCGCAGCAGGGCCCAGCCTCCGCGCCAGGACCGGCCCAGACGCGCGCTCAGCCGCTCCTTCTGATCGTCTTCCATGCCGCTCATGCCGGCCTGTACCCCGCCATTTCCGTTTCGCTTCTAGGGGGCTGCGCCCAAAAGGAGAAGCCGAACGGTCGCCTTCGGGCGACGCCGCATACGAGGCCTGCCCGTTTTTTCGGCCATCCTAACCGAACGGGGTATGATAAAAAGGGCAGGAACCGGCTAGGATCGTCTCATTGACCTGAGACATTAGCGACCCTCGATTAATTCCGCATGCTTCGCGCGGACATGCATTGGCCGAGATGCGGTGAGGAGCCGTGATCGGCAGGATCCCATTTCTACCCGTCCGGCCGGGCAATGCCGTATTCGGGCGATGTGACGGTTTCGGGAATCCCCGCCGACGCATCGCCCTATTACCGTCGAGCGCCGCTTCAGGCCGCGTCGGCATCTCCCAGCAGGACACGCGCCGCGCCGCGTGCGGCATCGGTCACGGTGTCGCCCGCGAGCATCCGCGCGATCTCGTCGATCCGGGCCGGCTCGTCGAGCGGGACGACCCGCGAGGTCGTCATTTCACCGGTAGGACCGGTGCTGACGGATTTCTCGACCCGCCAGTGATGGGCACCGAGCGCCGCGACCTGCGGCGAATGCGTCACCACCAGGACCTGCGCTCCCGAGGCCAGCCGCGACAGCCGCCGTCCCACGGCGTTGGCCGTGGCCCCGCCCAGACCGCGGTCGATTTCGTCGAAGATCAGCGTCTTGCCGGCATTGTCACCGGTCAGGCAGACCTTGAGCGCCAGCAAGAAGCGCGACAATTCACCGCCCGAGGCGATGCGCGACAGCGGCCCGGAGGGCGCGCCGGGGTTGGTGGCGACCCGAAAGCTCACCTCGTCGCGCCCCTCGGGGCCGGGATCGGTGGGGGCAACGTCGACCTCGAAGACGGCGCGGTCGAGCTTGAGCGGGGCCAGCTCCTCGGCCATCGCGCGCGCCAGGCGGCCGCCCGCTTCGACGCGGCGGGCCGTCAGCTCGGCGGCGGCCGCGTCATAGGCCGCATCGGCCGCGCGCACCGCTGCCTCGAGATCGGCCATGTCGCCTTCGGAGGCGTCGAGCGCGCGCAGGCGGGCGCGCAGCGTTTCGGCGAATTCCGGCAGCTCGTCCGGCATAACCTCGTGCTTGCGCGCGAGGCCACGCAGCGCGAAGAGCCGTTCCTCGGCCGTCTCAAGTGCGCGCGGATCGACTTCCATCGCGTCGAGCGCGTCACGCACGCCGGTCTCGGCCTCGCCGAGTGCATCGAGCGCGCGGGTGAGCGCCTCGATCGCCGGATCGAGCCGTCCCTCGGCGGCCTCGACCGCACCGTCGAGCCAGCGCAGCGCATCCGCCACCAGCCCTTCAGCCCCCTCGCCGGCGATCACCTGGTGGGCGCGCGCCATGTCGCCGCGCACCCGCTCCGCGCCCTGCATCCGACGACGCAGCGTGTCGAGCTCGGCTTCCTCGCCCGGTTGCGGGTCGAGCGCATCGAGTTCGGCCACGGCATGGCGCAGATATTCCTCTTCGGCGCGAAGAGCGGCGACCTGCTCTGCGGCGGCGTCGAGTGCCCGGCGCGCGGTGCGCCGCGCGGCCCAGGCGTTGCGGGTCGCTGCAATCAGCGGCTCGGCCCCGGCAAAGTCGTCGAGCATCAGACGATGGCCGCGCGGATCCAGAAGGCCCCGGTCGTCATGCTGGCCGTGCAGTTCGAGCAACTCGTCCGACAGGGCGCGCAGCACCTCGCCCGACACCCGGCGATCATTGACCCATGCGGTCTTGCGGCCGCCCTCGGTGTTGACCCTACGCAGGATGAGTTCGCCCTCGGCCTCGATCCCGGCCTCGGCCAGTACCGCGCGGGCGGGATGATCGGGTCCGACCTCGAACACCGCCGTGACCTCGCCCTGGCTCGCGCCCGCGCGCACCAACTCGGCCCGGCCGCGCCAGCCCAGAACGAAACCCAGCGAATCGAGGAGGATCGACTTGCCCGCGCCGGTCTCGCCGGTGAGGACGTTGAGGCCGGGCTGGAACTCGAGCTCCAGCCGGTCGATGATCAGCATGTCGCGAATGTCGAGCGCGCGCAGCATAGGCTTATCCCCCCGGAGCCAACGTCAGCGCGCGCATCTCAGATCCATTCACCGCGCACCAGCTGGCGGTAGATCGTGGCGAGCCAGTTGTCGCCCGCGGCCTCCACCGGCAGGCCCCGCCCGGTCAGCAGGGCATAGCTGTCGCGGTACCAGTCGGTGCCGCGGTAGTTGTAGCCCAGGATCGCGCCGGCGGTCTGCGCCTCCTGCACCAGCCCGAGCGAGAGATAGGACTCGACCAGCCGGTGCAGCGCCTCGGCGGTATGGGTGGTGGTCTGGAAATCCTCGACGACGACACGGAAACGTCGGGCAGCGGCAGCGTAATGACCGCGTTTGAGGTAGTAGCGCCCGATCTCCATCTCCTTGCCGGCGAGGTGATCGAAGGCGAGGTCGAATTTGAGCTTGGCCTCGGCGGCATAGCTGCTGTCGGGATATTGCTCGATCACCGCGCGCAGCGCCTGCAGCGCCTGGAAGGTCAGACCTTGGTCACGACCGATGTCGTCGATCTGGTCGTAATAGCTCAGCGCCAGCAGGTACTGGGCATAGGCCGCATCCTCGGCGGTCGGGTAGAAGTCGAGATAGCGCTGCGCGCTCGCCCGGCTCTCGTCATAGGCCCGGTCCTTGTGATGGGCGAAGGCCTGCATGATCAGACCGCGCTTGGCCCATTCGGAATAGGGGTACAGCCGCTCGATCTCGCCGAAATAGAAGGCCGCGTCGTCAGCGGCGCCGCCTTCGAGACTGGCCTCGCCCTGCTGGTAGATCTCGATGGCGCTGAGCTCCTCGAGCGCGCCGCGCTCCAGCCGGTCGCTGGGGCTGCCGCAGCCGGCCAAGAGTCCGAGGGCCAGTATCAGGCCCAAGCCGGCCCGTGTTCCGCTGCCTGCCATCCGCGCGTCCTGCATCCTGTCGGTCATCTGCCCATCCCGGGGTCCACGCCCCGTTCACGCCCCGTACCGGGGCCGCTCAGGCCTCGGTCTAGCATGAAAAAATCGGGGGCAAAATGGCTTTTCCCGAAGCCGTCCCGCCGCAGGCCTCAGGCCACTGCGGCGAAGTCCGCCGGCTTCAGGCGGCTGCCCGGCAGGCGATCGGCGAGCGCCGCGTCGCAGGTCACGACGCGCCAGGCGTCGGGGCGCGCGAAGAGCGCGCGCAGCAGCCGGTTGGTCATCGCATGGCCGGCCCGGCGGCCCTCATAGACACCGAGGATCGGCAGCCCGGCGGTGCCCAGATCACCCAGCGCGTCGAGCATCTTGTGACGCACTGCCTCGTCGGGGTGCCGCAGCCCGCCCGGGCTGAGCACCCGCGCGCCATCGACCACCACGGCGTTGTCATAGGTGCCGCCCAAGGCCAGCCCCTGCGCCTGCATCGCCTCGACGTCGGCGAGGCGGCAGAAGGTGCGGCTGTCGCACAATTCACGCAGGAAGGCGCCGTTGGCCATGTCGAGCGTCCGGCTCTGATGGCCGATCGCCGGATCCGGGAAATCGATCTCGAAATCGATCTGCAGCCCCGCGGGCTCGTCGGCGCGCTGCGGCCGCAGTCGCGCCAGCGCAGCGCCCTGCTCGACCTCGACGGGGCTGAGCACCTCGATGGCGCGGAGCGGCGCGTCGAGCCGGCGCAGACCGGCGGCGAGGATCGCACGAGCAAATCCCGCGGCGCTGCCATCGAGGATCGGCACTTCGGGTCCGTCGATCTCGATCAGCGCGTTGTGTACGCCGCAGCCGACCAGCGCCGCCATCAGATGCTCGATGGTCGACACCGACACGCCAGCCGCGTTGACCAGCCGGGTGTTGAGCGGGGAGATCTCCACATGGTCCCAGCGGGCGGGCAGGATCGCGTCGCGATCGGTCACGTCGACACGGCGGAAGACGATGCCATGATCCGCCGGAGCCGGCTGCAGCGAGAGCCGCACCGGACGCCCCGAATGGAGGCCTGTACCGGCAAAGCCGGTTTTGGTGATCATCGTCGTCTGCACGTCTTTCTGCCCGGATCCATTTCGGATTTCGTTGCCCGTGACCTAAGTCCTTATGGCGATGGTCACAATTCACTCTTTGCGACAGCGTGAAACATGTGACCCCGAGCCCGCATCGGCGGCGATTTGGCAAGCAAAAACAAAGGGCCGCCCCGAGGGGCGGCCCTTTTCACGCATAACAGCTATGCGTTGAGTTCAGTTCGCCTGACGGCGCAGGAAGGCCGGGATCTCGATGCGCTCCTGCTCGGGATCGGTCTCGCCGTCATCCGACCAGTTCGGCGCCTGGCGCGGACCGGAGGGCTGCTGCGGCTGCGGACGCTGGGCCTGCGGCTGCTGACGCGGCTGCGGCGCCGGCGCGGCACCCGCCTCGCCCTGACCGGTCATCCGGTTGATCAGCGAGTTGATGCCGAAGCGCGGCTGCTGCTGGCGGTCGGCTTCGGAGGCGCGGGCCGGAGCGGCCGGGCTGCGCGGCTCGGCGCGCGGCATCTCGGGCTGAGCCTGACGCGGCTGGCCCTGCGAAGCGGCGCGCAGACGCGCCATGTCGCCGGCGGAGTTGCCGCCCTGACGCGGCGCGGGCGCCACGAAGCTCTCGGGCTCGGCCTGCGGCGCCTCACGACGCGGCTCGTAGGCCGGCGGCGGCAGGTCATCGTCACGCTGCGGCTGGAAACGGCTCTCCTCGCGCGGGGCGGGACGACGGGTGTCGAAGCCCTCGGAGTAGTCCTCTTCCTGCTCGTAGGTGGGCTCGGGCTCGCGGCGCGCCTGCGGCTGAGCCTCGCGGCGCGGCGCCGGGGCCTGAGCGCGGGCGGGCTGCTGCGGCGCTTCGCGGCGCGGCGGCACCGGCGCGGCGGGCGCCTCTTCCTCGGCCGAGACGCGCTCGCGCAGCGGCTCGCTCATCTTGCGGCGCGGCACCGGCACTTCCTCGGGCTTGACCATCGCGTCGATGCCGGTGGCGACCACCGAGACGCGCATCCGGCCTTCCATGCCGGTGTCGAGCGTCGAACCGACGATGATGTTGGCCTCGGGATCCACCTTCTCGCGGATCTTGTTGGCCGCCTCGTCGAGTTCGAACAGGGTGAGGTCGTAGCCGCCGGTGATGTTAATGAGCACGCCGCGCGCGCCCTCGAGGCTGATCTCGTCCAGCAGCGGGTTGGCGATCGCCTTCTCGGCGGCCTGCACGGCGCGATCTTCGCCATCGGCTTCGCCGGTGCCCATCATCGCCTTGCCCATCTCGTCCATCACCGCGCGCACGTCGGCGAAGTCGAGGTTGATCAGGCCCGGCCGCACCATCAGGTCGGTGACGCCCTTCACACCCTGGTAGAGCACGTCGTCGGCGAGCGCGAAGGCCTCGGTGAAGGTGGTGTTCTCGTTGGCGAGCCGGAACAGGTTCTGGTTCGGAATGATGATCAGGGTGTCGACCACCTTCTGCAGCGCCTCGACGCCGGCCTCGGCCTGTTTCATGCGCTTGCCGCCCTCGAACTGGAACGGCTTGGTGACGACACCTACGGTCAGCACACCGAGCTCGCGCGCGGCCTGGGCGATGATCGGCGCCGCACCGGTGCCGGTGCCGCCGCCCATGCCGGCGGTGATGAAGCACATATGCGCGCCCGCGAGGTGGTCGACGATCTCTTCGATCGATTCCTCGGCCGCGGCGGCGCCGACGGTCGGCCGGGCCCCGGCGCCGAGGCCCTCGGTGACCTTCACGCCCATCTGGATCTTGGAGTGGGCGCGCGACTGCTGCAGCGCCTGCGCGTCGGTGTTGGCGACCACGAACTCGACCCCGTCGAGTTCCTTCTCGATCATGTTGTTGACCGCGTTGCCACCAGCGCCGCCCACGCCGAAGACGGTGATCCGGGGCTTGAGATCTTCCTGCCCCGGCAGAGAGAGGTTGAGTGCCATCGCTGTCTGCCTGTCCTGAATCTGGCCCGTCCCGCCGGGCGTTTTTGCCACTATTCGGCCAAACTATCCGCGCGCGCGCGCAGCGTCACGGGGAAACTCGGGCATTCTTACTTATTTTCGGCGCCTTCCGCAGCGTCGATTCCCGGCCTTTCGGGCTGGTAAGCGACATCTTGCCGGATCACCAGTTGTCCTTGAACCACTTGAAGGCACGCTTGAAGGAGCGCGCCGGATGTTTCTCGGCGGGCACGTCGAAATCCCACCATTCGTCCTGCGGATGCGCGGCGAAGAGGCACAGCCCAACCGAGCCCGCGAAGGCCGGCCCGGTGGCCGCCTGCGGCAGCCCCTGCACCCTAAGCGGCCGGCCGAGCCGGACCTGCTGGCCGAGGATCCGCGTCGCCAGCCCGTCGAGACCGGGGATCTGGCTGCCGCCGCCGGTGAGCACGATCTGCTGCGAGGGCAGATGTTCGAAGCCCGCTGCGTCGAGCCGCTGGCGCACCTCCTCGAGGATCTCCTCGACGCGCGGCCGCATGATGCCGATCAGCTCGGCCCGGCTGACGGTGCGGCGATCATGCTCCCAATCGCCGGTATCGCCACCGATCTCGATCATCTCGCGGTCGTCCATGCCGGTGGCGACGACACCACCATAGAAGGTCTTGATCCGCTCGGCGGTGGCCATCGGCACCTGCAGGCCCATGGAGATGTCCGAGGTGACGTGATCGCCGCCCATCCGCACCGAATCGGCGTAGATCATGTGCTTGCGGATGAAGACCGAGATGCCGGTCGAGCCGCCGCCCATGTCGATGCAGGCAGCGCCCAGCTCCTGCTCGTCTTCGACCAGCGAGGAGATCCCCGAGACGTAGGCCGAGGACGCTAGACCCGCGACTTCGAGATCGCAGCGCTTGACGCAGTAGAGCAGGTTCTCGATCGCGGTCGCGTCGACCGTGAGCAGGTGCATGTCGGTGGTCAGCCGCTGGCCGATCTGGCCGCGCGGATCGGCAAGACCCGAGCGGTGGTCGAGCGCGAAGTTCACCGGCTGGGCATGCAGCACCTCGCGGCCATCGCCGTAATCGGGCATCTCGCAGGCCGCGAGCACCCGGCCGATATCGCCCTCGGTGACCTGCCCGGCCTCGATCTCGACCTCGCCGTCGAGCCCGTAGCTGCGCGGCCGCGCTCCGGACAGCGTGGCGATGACGTGATCGACCCGGACCCCGGCCATCTTCTGCGCCGCCTGCACCGCGGTGCGGATCGCCCGCTCGGTCTCGGCCATCGCCGCGACCTCTCCGAAGGACACGCCGCGCGAGCGGGTGGTGGCGGCGCCGATGATGCGGAAATTGGACTGCCCGGCCATGGAGCCCACGCCCTCGAGCGCCGGGGCATCGCCGTCGAAGCGCAACACCAGACAGGCGATCTTGGACGTGCCGACGTCAAGAATGGCGATAACGCCCCGTTGCATCGCCGCCTTGCGCATGTGCCGCATAGCCCGCTGCGTCTGGTAGAGCTGCCCCATCTGTCCGTCCCCGCTCCGTAATCGTTAATTGTTCTCGCTGACGCGGCGGAGCCGCACCAGTGCCTGCTCGGTCAGCCTTATGGTCGGCCGATCCTCGTTCCGGACGTCGACCGCCGCGATATCGCGGTCGAGCATGTCCTCTGCCTCATCGAGCGCCATCACCCGCTCCAGCGCCGGGACCGGGTCCTCGGCGGGCAGCAGGATGCGCTGGTCACGGTCGAGCACCAGGTCCCAGCGCCGTTCGCCCATTCGCACCAGACCACGGATTCGCGGCGCCACCGGAGCGGCGGCAGCGAAGAGCGCCAGCGCCTCGTCGATCTTTTCGCGGGCACCGTCGCCCGCGATCAGCGGCAGGTCGGAGCGGTCGGAACGCTGCGCGATCATGCCGGTCATGACGCCCTCGGCGTCGACCAGCCGCAGCCCGTCGACATAGCGCCAAACCGCGACGGGCACCCGCTGGGTCACCACGATCTCGAGCGTGCCGCCCGGGCGCACCCGCACCGTCGCATCCGCAACCGCCGTCAGCTCGCGGATCCGGGTGCGGATCTCGGGCAGGTCAAGGTCGAAGGAGGACACCGGCATGCTCTCGGGGAGAAAGGCCTTGATCGCGGCGGCGAGCGCCGGCTCGGCGCCTTCGATCTCGACGGCGCCGACCATGAATTCGGGGCGCTGCTGCACCATCGCCTTGACCCGGTCGACCTGCGCGGCAAATGCCGCGCGGTTGTCGGCTTGGCCGAACCAGATGCCGCCGATCAATGCGACGAACAGCGCCGGCAGGCCGAAGCGCATGCCGATCCGGAAGGCCGGGGTGAGCATAAGCCGCTGGTAGCGATAGCCCCAGCGGGTCGGCGCCGGGTCGCGGCGCACGCCATGGGCGGGGGGACGGCGGAACAGGCGGCTCAGCGATCGCACGAAGCGTCCTCCACCAGCCAGCGGCACAGATCCGGGAAGCTGATCCCGACCTTCGCCGCCTGCTCGGGCGCGAGCGAAGTCGGGGTCATGCCGGGCTGGGTGTTGGTCTCGAGCAGCACCAGCCCGTCGAGTCCCTTGGTCTCGTCCCAGCGGAAATCGGTCCGCGTGAGCCCGCGGCAGCCAAGCGCGCGATGCGCCCGCAACGCGTAGTCGAGGCAGGCCTCGAAGATCTCGGTGGGGATCTCGGCCGGCACGACGTGGCGCGAGCCGCCGGTCTTGTACTTGGCGTCGTAGTCGTACCAACCGCTCGTCACGATGTCGGTCACGGTGAGCGCGCGCTCACCCATCACGGTGGTGGTCAGCTCGCGTCCCGGCAGGAAGGCCTCGACCATCACGATCTCGGGCATGTCGTCGGAGAGCGTCGGCGGCTGGTTCGCGCCCTCGGGCACGATATAGACCCCGACGCTGGAGCCTTCGTTATAGGGCTTCACCACATAGGGCGGCGGCATGGCATGCGCGGCCATGACCTCGGCCTTGGAGGCCAGTCGGCTCTCGGCGACCGGCAGGCCCTCGGCGCGGAAGGCGGCCTTGGTCGCCTCCTTGTCCATGGCCAGCGCCGAGGCCAGCACGCCGGAATGGGTATAGGGAACACCCAGCCATTCCAGCAGGCCCTGGACGCAGCCATCCTCGCCACGGCGGCCATGCAGTGCGTTGAAGACGACGTCGGGGGCGTGCTTGTGCAGTTGCGCGGGCAGGTCGGGGCCGGCATCGACCTCGATCACCTCGTAACCCGCCTGCCGCAAGGCCGTCGCGCATTCGCGCCCGCTCGACAGCGACACCTCGCGCTCGGCCGAGGGTCCGCCCATCAATACGACGACCTTGGGATGTGTCCCGCTCGACATTCCCAAACTGCCCCATTCGCGCGCCGCTGACCGACGCGTCATTGTTTCGGCCCATTACGGACCTCCCCCGCTTCGCGAGGGTCTCGTTATTCGCTTGTCACGCGGCCGGATCGCCGATCCGCATGATTTCCCATTCTAGCGTCAGGCCGGAATGATCGTAAACCCTTTTCCGGACCCGCTCGCCCAGTCCCTCCAACTCGGCCGCCGTGGCGTCACCGGAATTGGTGAGGAAATTCGGATGCTTGTCGTTCATCACCGCGCCGCCCAACCGGGCGCCGCGCAGACCGGCATCCTCGATCACCTTCCACGCCTTGAGCTCGTGACTGTCATCGGCCCGCCCGGTGGAGGAGAATCCTGCCGGATTGCGGAAGGTCGATCCGGCAGTGCGGTCCTTGGTCGGCTGGCTGGCATCGCGCCGCTCGATCTGCTCGGCCATCCGCGCCTCGAGCGCCTCCGGCTCACCTTCGGGCGCGTCGAACACCGCCTCGACGATCACCGCCCCCTCGGGCAGATGGCTGGAACGGTAGGCCAGCTCCAGCGCGGAGGCCGGCAGCACCTCTTCGCGGCCGTCGCGGTGAATCACCGTCACCTCGCGGAGCGCGTCGGCGACATAGGCGCCGTAGCAGCCTGCATTCATGCGCACCGCGCCACCGATTGCACCGGGAATGGTGCGCAGGAAGGTCAGGTCGCGCCCGGCAGCAGCCGCCTTTCGCGCCACATGCGCGTCGAGCGCGGCGGCGCCCGCGGTGACAGTGCCATCCGCTGCGATCTCGATGCCGTTGAAGCCGCGCCCGAGCCGGATCACCACGCCCCGCACCCCGCCGTCGCGAACGATCAGGTTGGAGCCAACTCCCATCGGGAAGACCGGAACCGAAGGGTCGAGATCGCGCAGAAAGGCCGCGAGATCCTCGCGATCGGCCGGCTGGAACAGCCAGTCGGCCGGGCCACCGACGCGCAGCCAGGTCAGGTCGGCCAGCGGCCGGTCCGGCGTCAGCCGTCCACGCACTTCGGGAAGCGCCGCCATCATGCCCGCTCCGCCGTCAGCCGCCAGCGCAGCATCGCGGCGCCCAAGGCGAACAGCGCCACGCCCGCGACCGGGCCCAATGCGAAAGTCGTCCAGCCGAGCAATGGCACGCCGGTCGCCACCAGGATGGCGCTGCGACCATGGCGGCCGTCCTGCGCCGGCCGCATCGCCAGAATATTGGCCGCGATCAGCCAAAGTGCTGCCATCGCCAGCGGCCAGAGCTGCGCGCCGCTCACCCGCCCTGCTCCAGCCTTGCGGGCAGCGCCCCGGCCCAGGCGCTGATCGTGCCGGCGCCGAGGCAGACCACGATGTCGCCCGGCCGCGCCTGCTCGCGCACCAGCCGCGCCAGATCCTCCTCGGAGGTGACGGCGCGGGCGTGGCGGTGGCCGTGCCGGATCAGCCCGGCGACGAGGTCGTCGCGCCCCGCCCCGTCGATCGGCTGCTCACCAGCGGCGTAGATGTCGGAGATCCCGACCACGTCGGCATCGTTGAAACAGGTGCAGAAATCCTCGAACAGCGAGGCAAGCCGTGTGTAGCGATGCGGCTGGTGTACGGCGATCACACGCCCCTCGCTGGCCTGTCGGGCCGCGCGCAGGACGGCGGCAATCTCGACCGGATGATGGCCGTAATCGTCGATGATCGCGACCCCGTTCCACTCGCCCACCTTGGTAAAGCGGCGGTTGACCCCGCCGAAGGCGGCGAGCGCGGCGCGGATCTCTTCTCGCTTCATCCCCAGATGGCGGGCCACGGCGACCGCGGCCAGGGCGTTCGACACGTTGTGGTCGCCCGGCATCGGCAGGGTGCAGCCCTCGATCACCATGTCCTCGGCCCGCAGCACGATATCGAAATGCGCGACGCCGGCCTTGTAGGTCAGGTTGGCGGCGCGCACATCGGCCTGCGCGTTGAAGCCGAAGGTGGTGACGCGGCGGTCGGTGATCTTGCCGACCAGCGCCTGCACCTCGGGGTGGTCGGTGCAGCAGACCGCGAGCCCGTAGAACGGGATGTTCGAGACGAAGTCGAGGAAGCCTTTCCGAAGCCCCTCGATCGAGCCCCAGTGATCCATGTGCTCGGGATCGATATTGGTGACGATGGCGATCGTTGCCGGCAGCCGGTTGAAGGTGCCGTCGCTCTCGTCGGCCTCGACCACCATCCACTCGCCCTGCCCCATCCGGGCGTTCGAGCCATAGGCGTGGATGATGCCGCCATTGACCACGGTGGGGTCGAAATGGCCGGCATCGAGCAGCGTCGCCACCATGGTGGTCGTGGTCGTCTTGCCGTGGGTGCCGCCGACGGCGACGTTCGAGCGCAGCCGCATCAGCTCGGCCAGCATCTCGGCCCGGCGCACGACGGGCAGGCCGCGGCGGCGCGCCTCGTCAAGCTCGGGATTGCCCGGCTTGATCGCCGAGGAGATCACCACGACCTGCGCGCCGTCGAGGTTCTCGCCCGACTGACCGATGAAGACCCGTGCGCCCAGCCCTTCGAGCCGCTCGGTGATCTTCGAGCCTTTCAGATCCGAGCCTTGGATCGTGTAGCCTTGGTTGAGCAGCACCTCGGCGATACCGGACATGCCGATACCCCCGATGCCGACGAAGTGGATCGGTCCGACATCGAGCGGCAATTTCGTCGCAGCGTTCATGACCTGTGTCCCGTCCATCAAGAATCCGTGCCCTTCTGTTCATCCGCGAGGCGTTCGACAACCCCCGCAAGCCGCTCCGCCGCGTCCGCCACTCCGACCGAGCGCGCCGCATGCGCCATGCGCATCGCGCCCTCGCCGTCGCTCAGAACCCGCGCCACCTGCTCGGACAGCGCTTCGACGTGAAACCGGCTCTCCGGGAACATGATCGCCGCGCCCGCTTCGACAAGCCCCCGCGCGTTCGCCGTCTGATGATCGGCGGCGGCGGCGGCATAAGGCACGAGAATCGCGGGGCGTCCGATCACGCTCAGATCGGCGACGGTCGAGGCACCGGACCGGCAGATCACCAGCTGCGCCTCGCTCATCCGGGTCGGCACGTCGGCGAAAAAGGTCTGGACGTCGGCGTCGATGCCCTCGTCCGCGTAATAGGTCGAGACGCGCTGGACGTCCTCTTCGCGGGCCTGGTGGCTGACCCGGACCCGGCGACGCAGCTCGCCCGGCAGGTTCGCGATCGCCGGCGGCACGACGTCGCTGAGGATCCGCGCCCCCTGGCTGCCGCCGATCACCAGCACCGACATCGGGTAATCGCCCGGCGGAATATAGGCCGCACCGGCGCGCTCGATCACCGCGCCGCGTACCGGGTTGCCGGTATGGATCGCCTCGACGCCCTGCGGCAGTTCGGTCGGCCAGGTGCCGCAGGCCACAGCGTGGACACGGCGCGCGAACAACGCGTTGACACGGCCGAGCACGCCGTTCTGCTCGTGGATCATGCGGGGCAGGCCCAGCATGGTCGCGGCCGAGAGCGCCGGGATCGACGGGTAGCCACCAAAACCCACCACCATGGCCGGGCGGTCGCGCATCATCCGGCTCACCGCCGCGGCCACACCGCCACCGATCCTGATCGGCGCCAGCGCCTTGGCGGTCAGCCCGCCGCGCGCGAAGGTGGCCGAGCCAACCTGCTCGATCTCGACCGCGCGCGGAAAGCCTTGGGTGTAGCGCGCGCCGCGCGCATCGGTGGACAGCTTCACCCGCCAGCCGCGGGTCAGCATCAGCTCGGCCAGCGCTTGGGCGGGGAACATGTGCCCGCCGGTGCCGCCGGCGGCGATCACGAGAAGCGGTCCCGCCATCAGCGGCTCCGCCGCAACAGGATGTCGCCGATGCCGCCCTGCGGACGGGTGCGGGTGAAGGCCAGCAGCATGCCCAGCGCGATGCCGGAGGCGATCACGGAGGAGCCACCATAGCTCACGAAGGGCAGCGTCATGCCTTTGGCCGGCAGCAGTCGGACCGCCACGCCCATGTTGATCATCGCCTGCACGCCGAACATGGCGGCAAGCCCGGTGCCCGCCAGCCGGATGAACGGATCACGTTCGCGCATCAGCCGCAGCAGCGAGCGCACCACCACCGTGGCGTAAAGCGTGATGATGACCATGACCAGCACCATGCCGTATTCCTCGGCGGCGACGGCGATGATGAAATCGGTATGGGCATCGGGCAGCGACCATTTCACCTGCCCCTCGCCCACGCCGACGCCAAAGAACCCGCCCTCGCGGATGGCGTTGGTGGCATAGCCAAGCTGGGTGGTCGGATCGACATCCGGCGTCAGGAAGCCGTCGATGCGGCGGGCGAAATGTTCGGAATTGTTATAGGCAAAGCTGCCGCCCAGCACCACGAGCCCGGCCATCCCCAGCAGCAGCAGCATCGGCGCGCCCGCCACGAACCACATCACCCCCCAGCCGAAGAGCACAAGGCTCGCCTGTCCAAAATCGGGCTGCAGCGCCAGCACGATGACGATGGCCAGCGTCAGCCCGAAGGACCATGTCTTGCCCGGAGGGCCACCG
>Ga0066860_10000695_pt1 | contig 14978 bp, 16 predicted proteins | sample ETN07SmetaG_FD_65601 | JGI IMG/M metagenome (GOLD analysis project Ga0066860, IMG submission 65601) | Marine microbial and viral communities from oxygen minimum zone, Eastern Pacific Ocean - ETNP2014F14-07SV275 | ecosystem: Environmental > Aquatic > Marine > Oceanic ... | reverse complement strand
AAATACTAGACAAGCTAATAGATTAGCTAATCAAGTTTTATCTATTAAAGATGGAACTTTGAATAATGATTAAATTAATTTTTAAAAATTTTTTAGAGGAAAGATTATAATAAAAAAAACATTTTTTATTATTCTATATTCATTATTAGTCTGTTATCCTAATTATGCTAAATTAGAAACAACGGATAATAAATTAATTATTCAATCTACAACTTCAACCAGGGATTCTGGTTTTTATGGCCATATTTTGCCTTATTTCAATAAAAAATATAATTCTAAGGTCTATGTAATAGCAGGAGGTACAGGAATTGCCATAAAAAATGCCATTAAATGTAATGCTGATATTTTAATAATTCATGCATTTGAACAAGAACAAAAATTTATTAGTAACGGATATGGAACTAAAAGAGATGATTTGATGTACAATTACTTTGTTATAGTGGGGCCAAAAAATGACCCAGCAAATATTTCAAAACTCACCTCCATTATAGATGTTTTTAAAAAAATTAAATCTTTAAACCTAAAATTCATTTCACGAGGAGATGATAGTGGAACAAATATTGCAGAGAATAAGCTGTGGGAAAAGGCTAATATTTTTTCTATGGACAATAATTGGTATTTGAAAACTGGCCAAGGTATGGGTGCAACGCTAAATATAACAATCGGAAAGAATGCATACACACTTGTTGATCGCTCTACATGGATAAGCTATTCCAATAAACAAAATCATATAATATTATTTGAAAAGGACCCATTATTATTTAATCAATATGGCATTATAAAGATAAATCACAAGTATTGCTCCAATATTAACAAAGTTCTAGCTGATAAATTCTACGAATGGATGATATCTAAGGAAGCAAAAAAAATAATTAAAAATTATAAAATAGATAATCAACAAATGTTCTATATAAATGAATAAAAAAAGAACCATTTGTGTAGTTTCATCGAGTAGAGCTGATTATAATCATCTCCATAAATTGATGTCTAACATTAAGCAATCAAAAAAGCTTAAATTACAGGTAATTGTTACTGGCATGCACTTGCTATCCAAATATGGATTAACATATAAAGAGATAACTAATGATGGATTTGTTATTGATGGTAAAATAAAAAACTATCAAAAAAATACAAAAGATAATGGCATACTAGATTCTATTTCTTATCAGATAAAAAATTGCTCTAAAGTGCTGGTTAAGTTAAAGCCCGATATAGTAGTTATATTAGGTGACAGATATGATATTTTACCAGTTGCTATTGCATGCCACATCATTGGCATTCCTTTGGCTCATTTACATGGCGGTGAAGTTACACATGGCGTCATAGATGATTCAATAAGACATATGATAACAAAGATGTCTGACTTACATTTTGTTGCTAACATAAGTTTTAAAAAGAGAGTAATGCAGCTAGGAGAGAATCCAAAGAATATATTTAATATTGGGTCTTTAGGTATAGACGCAATGAAACAATTGAAATTTAAATCAAAGAATCAAATATATGATTTATATAAGATTCCTAAAAAGAAAAAATATTTTATTATTGCGATACACCCAGAAACAATAAAGAAGAAGAATGAAGAATTAATTAATAATTTGCTTGAAGCTATAAATGGATTTAACGAATATTTCTTTATTTTTACATATCCAAATTCTGATACTGGTAGCAATGATATACTTAATGCAATTAAATCATTTGTTAAAAAGAATGGGTCATCTGTTCTTATAAAATCAGCAGGCAGAGTTGATTATTTGAGTCTTGTTAAATACTCTTCTGCACTTATTGGTAATTCGTCATCTGGTTTAGTGGAAGCGCCAGCGCTGAATGTTCCTTCTATTAACATTGGAGATAGACAGTCTGGAAGACCAATTGCTAAATCAGTTATAATATGCAAAAACTCTAGAGAACAGGTTAAAAATTCAATCATAAAACTAGCTAAAATAAAGAAAGCCCATAATGTTTCATATAAGGGAAAAAATAAAGTTGGAATGATTTTAAAAATATTAGAAACAAAGGAATTGAATAATATTAAATTTAAGAAATTTTATGACATCAACCAGTAACAAGAAAGTATATATTATTGCAGAAATTGGAGTTAATCATAATGGCTCAATATCTAGAGCTAAAGAAATGATTAAAAAATGTAAACAAAGTGGGGCAGATGCCGTTAAATTTCAAACATATAAAGCGAAAAATATAGCAGATCCTTTTGTATCAAAAGCAAATTATCAAAAAAAAGATAATCAGTTTGAGTCACAGTATGAGATGTTAAAAAAATATGAATTAAAAGATAGCGACTTTATTGAGTTGAATGCTTATGCATTAAAAAGTAAAATAGATTTTATATCAACAGCTGCTGATAAAGCAGCATTAGAGTTTCTAAATTCAAAACTAAAACTCAAGATTATAAAAATTGGATCTTCAGATTTAACAAATATACAATTATTAATAAATGCTGGAAGAACAAAAAGAAATATTATTATTTCATGCGGTTTAGGGACAATAGAGAATATTAATATTGCGCTATCTGCTTTATGTTATGGTTATGCTAAAAAAGGTTTTTACTTTAACTATAAAAAAGATCAAAAGTTATATTTACAATATGAAAAATATATGGCTAAAAAAATATCTTTGTTGCACTGTACTACAGAGTATCCAGCGCCTTTAGAAGAATTAAATTTAAATGTCATTAATACTTTATCAAAAAAATACAAAGCATCTATAGGTTACTCCGATCATTCAAATAATCTTATTACTCCTATTATTGCAACATCAAAAAATATATCGATGATTGAAGTACATGTGACATTGAATAAAAATTTAAAAGGCCCCGACCATAAAAGTTCATTAAACTTTAAAGAATTTTCTCAATATATTAGCAATATTCGAAAAACAGAGTTAATAATTGGTTCTTTTAATAAAAAAATTACAATATCTGAAAAAAATAATCTTCCATCAATAAGGAAAAACCTCGTTTACCAAAATGATATGATTAAAGGGCAAAAAATATCAGAAAGTGACCTGACAACCAAGAGAACAAAATCCGGAATACCGGCTATTGAATTTTGTAATATAATTAATAAAATTATAGCGAAATCAGTTAAAAAAAATACAGTAGTTAAGGAAAAAGATTTTTACAAATGAATATAAATAATATAAAAACTAATATAGTGACGAATAATGACGATATATCATTAGCGATCGAATCTCTTCAAAAATCAACAATTAAATTAGTTCTTGTTGTAGAAAATAATCAGCTAGTAGGAACTATAACTGATGGGGACATAAGGAGAGCTCTTTTAAGAGGCAAAAATCTTCAAACAAAATGTAAAGATGTAATGAATATTAACCCTAAATGTGCGCTGGTGGATGATTATAATAATATTAATAAATTATTGATTTCACATAAGTATTTGCCATTAATAGACAACAATAAAAATATTGTCGATATAATTAGTAATGAAAATAAGCAACAAAGTTATTATCTAAAAAATCCTGTTATAATAATGGCAGGCGGTGAAGGGAAAAGACTTTTGCCTCTTACATTAAATACGCCTAAACCGCTTCTACCTGTAAATCAAAAACCTCTCATCCATGAAATTGTTAACAGACTTGATCATCATGGACTTAAAGATATATATATATCAGTATTTTATAAAGCTGATATGGTTAAAAAATATTTTAAAGGATTAAGTGATTCTAGCTTTAATATTAAATTTTTAGAAGAAGAAAAACCACTGGGTACTGCAGGCTGTCTATACCTATTAAAGAATAAGGATATCTTGGATCCAATTATAATAATTAATGGTGATGTTCTAACTGATATGAACTATCGCGAATTGATTGATTATCATAATAAATCAAATAAGCTGATAACTGTATGTGCCGCAATATATGATATTCAAATACCTTTCGGAACAATAGAACTAGAAGAAGATAAATTGGCAAATATTGTTGAAAAACCAATAAAAAAATATCTTATAAATGCAGGTATATATGTTATTAATCCTGAGATCTTAAAAGACATAAAAGATAATACAACTGTAAATATGACAGATATTATAGCAAGTAATATTGAAAATAATGATGTTGGTATTTTTCCATTACACGAACAATGGTTAGATATTGGCAATCAAAAAGATTATGAAAAAGCTCAAAAGTAGCCAGAATAATATTGCTGTAGATTATTTAATTATCGGCACAGGTAATATTGCAATAAGACATTTAGAAAACATAACCAATCTATCTAATAAAAAAATAATTGCCGTCTGTAAGCGATTTAAAAGTAAATTAAATAAAAAATTTGAAAAAAAAGAAATTAGGATTATTGGTAATCTTGATAATATTGTGCCAAAAAATAATAAAGCAATAGCAATTATATGCTCGGCAACATCTATGCATGTCAATGATGCTGAAGAAGTAGCAAAAAAAGGATTTAATATTTTACTGGAAAAACCATTAACTACTGCGAAAGTAAAAACAGATAGATTGATAAAAATATGCAAAGACAATAATTTAAAAACATTAGTTGGATATAATATGAGATTTACTAATCGCATCAAAAGTATTGTAAATATTTTAAAAAATAAAAAACACGGAAGTATTAAGGATATCGAAATATCAGTAGAAACAGACTTTAGAAAATGGAGAAAGGGTGTGGACTATAAAAAAACTGTATCTTTTGATAAAAGTCTTGGTGGGGGAGTTATTAATGAATTAAGCCATGAAATTGATTATTTAAATTTATTATTTGGCAAGCCAAAAAAAGTATCAGTCAAGAATATTGTCGCAACTAATGAAAAAAATAATATCGAAACTCATATTACTGCAATATTTGAATATGTTCAAAAACATCCTATTGTTAAAATGAAATTAGATATGTTATCTAAAAAAACAAAGAGGTATTGTAAAATAAATTTTAAAAATTCAGCGATAAAGATTAATAATATAAAAAATTCATTATTAACAATAAGAGATAAACAAAAAACATTAAAAACTTACAAAGATAAGGTAAATGACTCATATGTTAGAGAATTAAATAATTTAATTAAATCAGTTAAAAATAATATTGATTCAGAGTTGTCTGTAGAAAAATGTCTAAATACTCAGAATATAATAAATGCGATGCACAAATCACTTCAAACTAATAAGAAAGAGCTAATTTCATGATGAATACAGTTGCATTTATTTTTGCTAGAGGAGGTTCTAAAGGATTGCTAGAAAAAAATATTAGGTTATTTTTTGACAAACCATTGATTGCGCACACAATAACACAAGCTATAGAATCAAATCTATTTTCAGATATTGTTGTATCAACAGATAGTGAGGAAATTGCAAAGATTTCAAAAAACTATGGTGCAAATGTGCCTTTTATGAGACCAGCTAACTTGGCTAGCGATACATCTAAAGAGTGGGCAAGCTGGAAACATGCTATTGAAAAATATTCAAAAAATATTGACTGCTTTGTATCACTGCCCTGCACATCTCCACTAAGAAATTATGAAACAGTTGCCAAAATGATAAAGTATTATAAATCTAATAAATATGATGCCATTTTAGGAATAACCAAAAGTAATCATTCGCCAAGCTTTAATATGGTTACCAAAAATAATAAAAATATGATAAAAATCATGGATCAAAGTAAAGGTCAAATTAACAGAAGACAAGATGCAGAGAAATGCTATATGATTACCACTTATGCTTATGTAACATCTCCAAGTTACATAGATAGTGCTGAAAGTTTATTTTCTGGAACAGTTGGTGGTTTTGAAGTGGCTAAAGATGAAAGCATAGATATAGATGATAAATATGACCTCGATATAGCAGCATATTTATATAGTAAAAAACAATGAATATAAAAATTAAAAATTTAAATCTAGCTAAAAAAACATCAATAATAACTGGTGGCTGTGGGCATTTAGGTGCATCAATAGCGGAAAAGTTATCATCATGTGGATCAAATTTAATACTTATAGATTTACATGAAAAAAATCTCAATAAAATTAAAAAGAAATTAGAAAAAAAATATAAAATTAGAATACAGGTTTTTGCATTAGATTTAACTGATAAAAAACAAAGAGACGCATGTATAAAAGATATTAAGAAGAATTACAAAACAGTAGAGATTATGGTTAACTCAATTGGCATGGTTGGAACAGATAACATGAAGGGCTGGAATGCTAGTTTTGAAAATCAAAGCTATGAAGCTTGGCAAAAAGCCATAGAAACCAATCTGACATCAATATTTTTTCTTATACAAGGCTTGTATAGAACAATGAATAAGTCTAAAAATTCATCAATTATAAATATATCATCAATATATGGAGTTAATGCACCTGACTGGAAACTTTATGAAGATACAGACATCAATAATCCCGCAGCTTATTCAATTTCTAAAGCAGGCATGATATATATGTCTAAATGGCTTGCATCTACACTAGCGCCAAACATCAGGGTTAACTCTGTATCCCCAGGTGGAATTATACGACAACAAAAAAAGTTATTTATAAAAAAATATAAAGAAAAAACTTTATTAAATCGTATGGCAACAGAAGATGATATATCAGAGCCAGTACTTTTTTTAGCTAGTAATATGTCGTCATATATTACTGGGCAAAATATAATCATTGATGGAGGTTGGACTATTAAGTAATGAGTGACTCAAAAATAATTATAAAATCTCCAGGTTCTATTGATTTAACAGAGTTTAAAAAAGATAAAACAAATGTAACGAAGTATGGTTTACCAGCTGATATAAAATTCTGCAAAAAATGCGTAATTTCTAATCAACGTCCAAATACGACTGTTGAGTTTAAACATACAGAAAACTCTAAGAAAACAACAATTAACTTCAATGAGAGTGGAGTATGTGATGCATGCATAGTTACAGAGAAAAAAAATAAGAATATTGATTGGGAAAAAAGAGAAAGAGAATTATTTGAGCTATGTGATAAATATAGAAGTCATAATGGATCATATGATTGTCTTGTTCCTGGGTCTGGCGGCAAAGACAGTTTTTATGCTTCGCATGTACTTAAATATAAATATAATATGAACCCTCTAACAGTCACTTGGGCTCCAAATATATATACACAATGGGGCTGGGATAACTTTCAAGCATGGATTCATTCTGGCTTAGACAATTATCTTATGACACCAAATGGCAGGACTCATCGTTTATTGACAAGATTAGCTGTCGATAAAATATTTCATCCGTTTCAACCTTTTATATTAGGACAAAAGTGTTTTGCTCCAAAAATGGCAATAAAATTTAATATTCCTTTAATCTTTTATGGGGAGCAGGAAGCAGAATACGGGACTCCGGTAAATGAAGCCATGTCATCTAAAAGAGACTGGACTTTTTCTGCCATAAGCGAAAGAGACAATATGTTTTTTGGAGGCATTGAGTATGATTCATTAAAAAATGATTTTGATTTGACAGACAATGATTTATCTATATATATACCTGAGGCAATTGATAATATTGAGAAGACATCAATTGATTTTAGATATTTAGGTTATTATTTAAAATGGCACCCTCAATCTAATTACTATTATGCGGCCGAGCATAGTGATTTTAAAGCTGCGCCAGAAAGAACAGTAGGCACATATAGTAAATATAATAGTATTGATGATAAAATTGATGATTTTTTTTACTACACAATGGGTATAAAATTTGGCATTGGAAGAGCAACTACTGATGCCTCGCAAGAAATAAGATCTGGAGACATCAATAGAGAAGAAGGCGTTCTATTAGTTAATAAGTTTGACCATGAATTTCCAGAAAGATTTTCAGATGAAATATATAAATATTTAAGTATCAATAAAAAAGAATTTCCAATTGCTAGTCAAGCATTTGAAGAGCCAATATTTACTAAAGATTATTTTTTGAACTTATGTGATAAATTTCGCTCACCACATATATGGAAATATAATGATGGTCAGTGGGAACTTCGAAAACGTATTAAATAAGTACAGCATGGCAAGTAATATTCGATTAATAGCAAGACTAGATGTAAAGGGTCCAAACTTAATAAAAGGGATTCATTTGGAAGGTCTAAGAGTTATAGGAAATCCTAATGATTATGCAAAAAAATATTATGAATCTGGAATTGATGAAATCATATACATGGATACTGTTGCCAGTTTATATGGAAGAAATAATTTAAGTGATATTGTTAAAAAAACTGTAAAAAATGTCTATGTACCAATTACTGTTGGGGGTGGTTTGCGTTCTATTGATGATGTTAAATATATTTTAAGATGTGGGGCAGAAAAGGTAGCGATTAATACAGCAGCAACTAAAAACCCAAAACTCATAACTGAAGTATCAAGAAAATTTGGATCACAATGTATGGTTCTTTCAATAGAAGCGAAAAGAAACGGCGATAATTCGTGGGAAGTGTATACCGAGAATGGTAGACAGAAAACAGGAATGAATGTACTTGAGTGGGCAAAAAAAGGCGAAGAACTCGAAGCTGGCGAAATACTTTTAACATCTGTTGACAATGAAGGCACTAAAAAAGGTTTTGATTATGAATTAATAAAAAAAGTTTCTAAATCTGTCTCTATACCTGTTATTGCGAGTGGAGGAATGGGATGTCTAGATGATTTATCTAAAGTAGTAAATGATTCATCGGCTGATGCAGTAGCCATGGCAGATATTTTGCACTATGAGCGAACAAGTGTAGAAATCATAAGAGAACATTGTCATTCAAATAATATCAATGTGAGAGAATATGAAAAATAAAATAAGTTTAGTAGATTATGGTTTATGCAATTTATACAATGTGAGTAATGCTCTTGAGCATGTTGGAGCAAATGTTTCAATCATAGACAAACCTGAGCAAGTTATAAAAGCCTCACGTATTATCCTTCCTGGCGTAGGTGCATTTAAAAATGGCATGAGAGGCCTTAGCTTAAGAGGATTAGCAGATCCTATAAAAGAACATATAGAAAAAAAACGACCATTTTTAGGAATCTGCTTGGGAATGCAAATGATGTTAAGTAAAAGTTATGAGTTTGGAGAAATAAATGGTTTAGATTTGATAGCAGGAAATGTTGTCAAAATACCAAATACTAATTCAAAAAATGAGCATCACAAGATACCGCATATAGGCTGGAATAAAATTATGCTGTCAAATGCTGGCAAGAACAATGAATTGCTAAATAGTCAGGATCAAAAGTCATCTATGTATTTTGTTCATTCGTATAAAGCAGAATGTAATAATGATGAAAATATTTTAGCCACAACAAGTTACAATGATGTTACCATAGCAGCTGTTATTAACAAAGATAATGCTTATGGATGTCAATTTCACCCAGAAAAAAGTGGCAAATATGGGTTAGAGCTTTTAGAAAGATTTGTTAAATTATAGAGGTAAAAATGAGTAAAATTATAAAAGTAACTGATGACATACTTGATAAGCAACTAGGACTTTTACCAAAAGATGTAAAGTTTTGTAAAACTTGTGTTGTATCCAATCAAAGACCAAGAATTGAATGGGATCAAAAAACTAAGGGCCAATGTTCTGCATGCGATTATGGTTATGAAAAAGATAATATTATTGATTGGGATGAAAGAGAAAAACAATTACAAAAAGTTTGTGATAAACATAGATCAAAAGATGGTTCATATGATGTTATTATTCCAGGTTCGGGTGGAAAAGATAGTGGCATGGTTACTCATAAATTAAAATATAAATACGGTATGCATCCATTAACAGTTACTTGGGCACCATTTTTATATACTGATATTGGTTGGAAAAATTTTACGGCGCTAAAAGATAAAGGGTTTGATAATATACTTGTTCATCCAAACGGTCAGCTTCATAGGAAATTATCATTGCTAGCTTTTGATTTACATGGAGATGCTTGGGACCCTTTTGGATTGGGGCAACAATCTCTAGCATATCATATGTCTGTAAAATACAATGTACCTCTCATCCTTATGGGAGAAAATGGTGAAGTAGAGTATGGAGGTAGTCTTGCGACTAAGGATTTATATGAACCTCCTAGAGAAAATTGGTCAGATGAATTTTATAAAGGAAGCTCTCTTGATAACCTTCTTCAAGCTGGACTAAAGCGTAACATTTTTACTAAAGATGAAATAAGATCAAGTTCTTTCGACATGTATTCACCTCCGTCCGAAGAAGATTTAAAAAGAGTTGGAACTGAAATGCATTGGATGTCCTATTATCAAAGATGGACCCCTCAATGGAATTATTATTATGCAGTTGAAAATTGTGGTTTTGAAGCTAACGATGATAGATCAGAAGGAACATATCAAAAATATGGAAGTATCGATGATAAATTAGATGGTTTTCATTGGTGGATGGCATATATGAAGTTTGGTATATGTAGAACTACTTATGATGCAGCGCATGAAATAAGGGACGGTCATATAAATAGAGAAGAAGCTGTAGCTCTTGTCCATAAATATGATGGTGAATTTCCTGCAAAATATTGGAAAGACTTTTTAGATTATCTAGATATAACTGATAAAGAATTTTGGTATGTAGCTGATAAATATCGTAGTGAACGAATATGGACACCTTCAGGAGCTAAATTTTCAGGTTATTCTCCAGAAGCGCAATATAAATTATGGAAACTTAATTATTTGGTTGAGTAAATTAAAAAGGTGAGAAAATTATTTGGAATTTATGGTGTTGGTGGCTTTTCACGGGAAGTAATGCCGGCATTAATGAGCATGAAGGGCATGACTAGGGAAAACCTTTGCTTTGTCACAGATGAAGAATATTTGCCTGACAATAATATAATTAATAACTATAATGTTTTGTCATATGAAGGTTTTAAATCTACAGATGTAGATGAAAAGTATATTACCATAGCAATTTCTAATAATGAGGTGCGTAGAAAGATATATGAGAAATGTACAATCGATCATATTACACATCATACAATCATATCCAATGCCACATGTATAATGGATATGGTAACAATAGGTGAAGGCTCGATAATTAGTCCTTTTGTGACATTAACTTCAAATATAAATATTGGAAAATCTTTTCATGCAAATTTATATAGTTATGTTGCGCATGATTGTAATATTGGTGATTATGTTACATTTGCCCCAGGAGTTAAATGTAATGGCAATGTAACAATTGAGGATAATGTCTACATTGGTTCTGGCGCGATAATCAAACAAGGGACAGCAAATAAGCCAATAATAATTGGTAAGAACTCTATAATAGGCGCTGGCTCATTCGTAACAAAAAATGTTGAAAAAAATACTACTGTATTTGGTAATCCAGCGAAAATATTAAATAAAAATAATATTAAATAAAGTGAATGATTTGGAAAATAAACGCAATATTTCAATCAATAGCATGCATGTTGGCATGGAGGCTACATCGAAAAGAATCATCACGGAAACTGACATCAATGATTTTGCAAAAATATCTGGGGATTTTAACCCTATCCATATAGATAGTGAATATGCAAAAAAAACACGCTATAAGAAGAAGATTGCTCATGGATTAATGTCCGCATCATTTTTTTCTGCTCTATTTGGTACAAAATTACCAGGAAATGGATGTGTTTATACATATCAATCTCTTAGATTTAAAAGACCAATATATGTGGGCGATGAAGTTAATACTGTAATTAAAATTAAATCTATTGATAAAGTAAATAATAAAATAATGTTTACAACCCAGTGTATTATTAAATCAAAAGTTGCCATAGATGGCGAAGCTGAAATATACATTCCATGAATATAATTAATTTAGTAAAAAAAATAAAAGAGATTAATAGAGGTCAGATCTACAATATCTTTTCGACAGAAGCATTGTTACGCATAGTAGCATGGTACTTTACCCCAATTTTTTACTACACAAAGTGCTCAGCAAACATGGTATCCGTGATTGCTCTGATAATTGGCTTATCCAGCCCAGCCTTTATTATTTACTTTGGTAGAGAATTTATATTATATGGAATCTTAATATTTATATTTTCTATTATTGTAGATCATTGTGATGGAAATATTGCGAGATTGCTTGATAAGCCAACTTTCTTTGGGAGATTTATGGACGGGTTGTTTGATATAATTATATTAGTATCAGTCCAAGCTGCATTAATTTATGTATTAATAACAGATGTTCATATAAATATGATCTTTGCTGATATAAATATTCGCACTATCACTCTTATTGTCGCGCTCTTAAGTTTAGCTTCAACACCTATTCAACATTTAATATATGACAGGTACTCAGCATATGCTAGATGGATATCACAGGAGCATAACCTTGAGATATCTCCTACATTAAGAAAAGAGGTTTCGTTTGCATTCGTTGACACCTTAAATGATTTACAAATTATATTTTTAATATTACTAGCTTTTTTTGATATCTTTATATTTATATATTTTCTTGTTAATTTAATTTCATCGATAATACTAATTATATTTCATTTAAGATTTGCATATAAAAATATGAATGTATATGCAGGAAACCATAGAAGCAAACACATAACTAAGAATAAATGAAAAAATACAAGACTATTTATATAGCTGGCATTAACAGGAGTGGTGGCTCATTGTTAGCTAGATTATTTGATAATCACTCAAACATATTAAGTTATCCAACAGAACTAGGTTTCCCTAGTGACAATAATTTTTATGAAATAATTGATTCTTATGCTGGCATCCCTCAATCAGTACCAAGCTTTAATAGAAATGAAACAGTAGATTTATATAAACTTCTTGATATTCCGATTAAAAAACCAACATATTCAACCAAATGGGGAAAAGAGAAGAGTGACCCTCTAGGAGTAAGAGAAAATTATTTAGAAAAGAATTTTTATGGAACTATTAAAACAAATTTTGATTATGATAAATTCACCACTTGTTTTGATGAGTTAAGCGGTAAAGCTAACAATATAAAAGAGATATATGATGCTAGGCATCATGCATATTTTTCTGCATGGGAGAATGGGAAGTATTTAAAAGATCAGACTCATGTGGTAATGCAGGACAGTGGGGGGATATACTTAACTAATATCGATGATTTTTACAATCAATTTGAAGATTCTTCAATTATGTATCCAATAAGAGACGTGACTGGATATGTAGCAACAGAGAAAGTGAGATATGCTAGAAGATATTTTGGGTCACGAAGATTTGCATGGCCTCAGCTCCCAAACTATTTTGTAAAAAACTATGATTACTATGATATAGACGCTCAAGTCAAAGGTTGGCTATGTGCTATAACAAGAGTGAGATTACTTCAAGAAAAATATGGTGATGATGGTAAATTTATAATTTATAATCACAGCGCATTGACATCAGACCCAAAAAAAACAATGGAGACGCTTATCAATAAAGCCGGACTAAATTATGAGGACACTTTAATAGAACCAACTATTGCAGGAACAAGCTGGTTAGGGAATTCTCACTATGGGCCAACTAAAGGCATATCAAATACTATAAATAAAAATTATAAGAAAGTGCTAAGAAAAGATGAGTTTAACAGGATAAATGCATTATCGGAAACAATCAGCAGTCATATTGACGATATAAATACACCGGTAAATTTATTAGATATACCAGATAAGCATTTTTATGGATATGAAATGCAAAAAAGATATTTCAAAGATAAAGAAAAGCTAACATTGTATTATGCTTTAACTAACTCAACAAAAAGAAGATATAATATATCTAAAGCTCCTACATATTCTTTTTTTGCAATTATTTTTTCTATCTTAGTAAGGGTAGTTCATATGCCTAGAATTTTAAAACTTAGATGCTTTAAAGGCAAAGGAAAACAAAATTATACATAACAGGAAAAATATATGACAAAACTATTTATCACTTTGGGTCCATCTACACTTAATAAAAAATTTTTAAAATCATTAAAATCAAATTATGTAAAACTTTTGAGAATTAACTTGTCACATACTGATATTAAGGATTTACCTAAGATAGTCAGATATATTAAAAAATACAGCAAAATACCAATCTGTTTTGATACCGAAGGCGCACAAATTCGTACATCAAAAATTAAAAATAAAACAAAATTACTGAAAAAAAATAATTATCTATATATCAATAAAAATAATAAAATAAATGAAAATATTTCACTGACTCCGAACGGTATTTATGAAAAATTAAAAATTAACGATATTTTATATATTGATTTTAATAGCGCAAAGATAAAAATTATAAGTGAAAATGAAAATAATTTTAAATGTAAAATTATGGAAGGTGGCTTAATAGGTTCTAATAAAAGCATTTCTGTCAATAGGAATATAAATTTATCTGCCTTTACAGAAAAAGATTTGCAATCATTTATTATTGCTAAAAGTTTAAATATTCAAAATATTTCTTTATCGTTTACTTCATGTGCTAATGATGTTAAAAATCTTAGAAGTTTCTTTGATTATAAAATTACAATTACATCTAAAATAGAATCTAAAAAAGGCTTGAAAAATTTAGATAGTATTTTATCTGAAGCAGATAAAATACTCGTTGATAGGGGAGACTTGTCTAAAGAAATTCCTTTGCAACTTATACCAAAAAAACAGAAAGAAATAATCAGTGCCGCAAATCAAAAAAAAGTACCAGTTTTTGTCGCAACAAACTTATTAGAGTCAATGGTGACGCAGCCAGAACCAACAAGAGCTGAAGTTAATGATATCTACAATACACTTATAGATGGTGCTGATGGCCTTGTTTTAGCAGCTGAAACAGCTATAGGAAAATACCCTATAGAATGCATAAGGATGATACTAAAAGTAGCTAAAACAATATAATAAATTGATTATCAAAAAAGTATAATATATAAAATTTATTTTATGAGTAATAATTATCTTTACATAATATCTAATATTTCTCAGAAGATTGTTAATAAAGATTATCTCTATTTAACATTTTCAAAGACAGTTTATAATAAGTACAGAGACAATTTTGATATATTATATTTTTTTGATATTAATCCAGATATAAATGAATTTGAATTTTC
>Ga0066860_10000689_pt1 | contig 15040 bp, 11 predicted proteins | sample ETN07SmetaG_FD_65601 | JGI IMG/M metagenome (GOLD analysis project Ga0066860, IMG submission 65601) | Marine microbial and viral communities from oxygen minimum zone, Eastern Pacific Ocean - ETNP2014F14-07SV275 | ecosystem: Environmental > Aquatic > Marine > Oceanic ... | reverse complement strand
GCGGCCGCGGCAACATTTACTTCAAGGTTTGCCAAAGTCCTTGCGGACCTATCACACCATAAAGATTAAACCATGACCGGAACAAAACATGCAGAAATCGTCGTTATTGGTGCGGGTCCCGGTGGGTATGCCGCAGCTTTCCGTGCATCTGATCTCGGAAAACAAGTTCTCTTAATTGATAAGGACCCAACCCTGGGTGGCGTTTGTTTAAATCGGGGATGTATTCCCTCCAAAGCATTGCTTCATATTTCAAAGGTTATGGATGAAACGAAAAGCTTAGCAAAAATGGGTGTTACCTATGGAGAACCAAAAATTGATTTAGAAGCTATTCGTGCCCATAAAGACAAAATTGTATCCCAGTTGAGCGGTGGAATTACTCAAATGGCAAAAGTAAGAAATGTTGAGACAATTCAAGGATCCGCCACATTCAAATCCAATTCAGAATTAAATATTGAAACGGAAAACGGCCATGTGTCTGTTTCCTTTGATAAATGTATTATTGCTACCGGATCCACCGCGGCCATGATTCCCGGTGTGCCCGCAGATCATCCATCTGTTCTCACCTCGCGAACCGCACTTGATCTCGTTGATATTCCGGAAAGACTTTTGGTTATTGGTGGTGGAATCATTGGCTTGGAATTAGGACAAGTTTATGCAGCGCTTGGTTCACAAGTCTCTGTGGTTGAATTTTTACCCAATTTGCTTCCCGGCACAGATCCGGACCTGGTTAAGCCACTCCAACGAAAATTGAAAAAGCAATTTGAATCAATTTTACTTTCATCCAAAGTGACTTCGGTGGAACCCAATGATGACGGAACTCTGACTGTCACTATTGAAAACGATAAAGGGACCACCACCAAAGTTTATAATAAAGTTCTGGTCGCTGTGGGACGGAAACCAAATTCAAATTTGTTAAACCTTGATTCAACCGATATTGAAATGGACGAACGAGGTTTTATTAATGTGGATGTGTATCGGCGCACCTCGGTGAAAAACATTTTTGCCATTGGTGATATTGCAGGGAATCCCATGTTAGCCCACAAAGCTACCCATGAAGGGAAGGTTGCCGCGGAAGTCGCTTCTGGTCACTCTGCAGCATTTGATGTGCGGGCGATTCCGTCCGTAGTATTTACAGATCCGGAAGTGGCCTGGGCAGGACTTACAGAAATAGAGGCAAAAGAAAATGGGATTTCCTATGAAAAAGGCGAATTTCCCTGGGCTGCCAGCGGGAAGGCCATCGCCATGGGCGCTAATCAGGGCAAAACAAAAATATTATTCGATCCCGAATCCAAACAGGTTCTTGGTGTGGGTATAGTTGGCCCCGGTGCAGGCGATATGATATCAGAAGGAATGCTGGCTATCGAAATGGGGGCAGATGCAGATGACATTGGCCTTACGGTGCATCCTCATCCAACACTTGGTGAAACCTTTGCCGCCGCCGCCGAAGCGTTCTCCGGTACAATAACCGATTTATATATCCCAAAGAACAAAGGGCATTAATATGAAAATGTTTCTCACAATCTTAACCTTAATATTCGCTTTTTCAATTGCGCAAGATTCACCCACAGGGCAAACACCTATAGTGACGGCTGGAACCCCAAAACCTGTAGAACCGCCTAAAAAGAAAACCATGGCGGAAGCGCTGAAGGACAAAAAAGAAATTCCCGGGCTGTTCACTTTATATCAGGATACAACCAATGGAAAACTGTCCATGCTAATAAAAAAAGAACAGATCGGACAAGAATTTATCCATTTTGTTCATGGTCTGAACGGACATTTAAATGCAGGTGTATTCCGTGGAAGTTATCGTGGGGCACACGTTATGAAATTAAACAAATATTTTAATCGAATTGAATTTGAAGTCCAGAATAATGCTTTCTGGTTTGATCCGGAAAATCCTTTGATACGGTCCGCAGATGCAAATATCAGTACGGCGATCCTGGCATCATCTTTTGTTGTTGCCGAGAAAGAAGGTAATGTGCTTATTGAAATTGATAATGTGTTTCTCTCTGAGGCACTTCACCAGATCACCCGAGGATTTATCCCCGGTAGTAAAAATAAGAATCCGTTTAAACTTGGCAAACTGGCAAAAGAACGAACAAAATATGACGGCATCCATAATTACCCTGAAAATACAGATTTGATTGTACAGTATGTTTATACAAACCCATTTCCAACCAACTGGGGCTCGGATCGCGGCTTGACCGATGCCCGTTCTGTGAATGTCAGGATCCAGCACAGTTTTATCCAAATGCCAATCAATAATTACCAGCCACGATTCGAGGATGTGCGTGTTGGCTATTTTACGACCCAAGTTACAGACATGACCACGCCGGATGATGTGACACCTTATAGGGACCTGGTTCATCGTTGGTCTCTGGAAAAGAAGGACCAGCTTCAGGAAATGTCTGAGCCGGTAAACCCTATTGTTTGGTGGATTGAAAATACAACACCACATGAGTTTCGCGATGCGATTAAAGAGGGGGTACTGGCTTGGAATAAGGCTTTTGAAAAAGCGGGTTTTAAAAATGCAATCCAAGTTCAAGTTCAACCGGACGATGCAAGTTGGGACGCAGGAGATATACGATACAATGTATTGAGATGGACATCATCGCCAAGGCCTCCTTTCGGTGGCTATGGCCCGAGTTTTGTGAACCCAAGAACGGGTCAAATTCTTGGAGCAGATATTATGCTTGAGTATGTTTATTTTACAAATCGAGTGAAGTATGAAAAACTTCATAAAACTCTGAATGTTGAGCTAAATATTGATCCTAAAAATACGTGTATGGTTGGTTCTTATTTACATCAGGGGAATTTATTTGGTATGACCGCCTTGAGTAGTTTAGATGATTTTTCTCAACTTGAGCAACATCGTTTGATTTATGAAAGTTTGGTCAAGTTAACGCTCCACGAGGTTGGGCATACCCTCGGATTGAATCACAACTTCTATGCGAGCAACCTACACAGCCTTCAAAATATACATGATAGAAACGTTACGGAACCAGTTGGCCTAACTTCATCTGTTATGGATTATGTTTCAGCCAATGTAAATAAAGATTCAAAACACCATGGCCAATTTTATTCTACAACACCGGGTCCTTATGATATTTGGGCAATCCAATTTGGGTATACACCCTCTTTGGAAAGTCAGTTGGAAGAAAAATTGCGGACAGAGTTTTTGTTAAACCAATCCACAAAAAATGAGCTTGGTTTTGGAAATGACGCAGATGATATGAGATCTCCCGGGAAAGGCATAGACCCCCGTATAATGATTGGTGATATGAGCGATGACCCTGTAGGATATGCTAAAGACAGGATGGACCATGTACGATTGCTATTCAGAGGCCTAAGAGAAAGATATGAGAAAAATGGGAAATCTTATCACGCATTTTTTGATGCATATAATATTCTCATTCGGGAATATTCTTCTTCTGCTGGTGTAGTTTCTCGGTATGTGGGCGGTGTATTGATAGATAGATCCTTCGTGGGTCAAAAAGATAAGGGTACCCCATTTTCTCCTGTATCGGAAACTAAACAAAAGTGGGCAATGACCTTATTGAATAAATATGTTTTTGCGCCGAATGCGTTTGAGATTCCAGAAGGTACCTTTGATTATCTACAATTAGAGCGTCGAGGATTTAGCGGAACGTATGATCCTAAAATTCATGATCAGTTTCTTTCAATACAAAAAGGTATTCTTGATCACCTTTTGCATATTAAAGTCACAAAAAGAATATCCGATACGGAAATGTACGGCAATAGTTATAGCCTTTTGGCTATGATGTCCGACTTGACAAAAGCATGTTTTTCAGCTGATAATGATTCAAATGTAAATTCAACTCGGCGTAATTTACAAATAGAGTATACAGAACGACTGATTCTAATTGTCCAAAACAAGGGCAAGGCAAAATATGATCATCTTATTATATCTTATGCATTTGATAATTTGAAAAAGATCGAAAAATATTCATCCAAAATACAGGGATTAGATGATGCAACAAAAGCCCACCGAAGATATTTAACCTATCGAATAAAGAAATCATTAGATTTATTATAACCATAATATGAAGGGACATCATTTTGAAGAATTCACTATTTTTATTACTTAGCACAATAATTATGAGCCAAACCATTATAAACAGTACTCCCCTAGATAAACACCCATTAGATAAATCTGAAGTTCGAAAATTAATTTTGGATAATGGCGTAAGAGTTTATCTTCTGTCGGATCCAAGTTTTAATGTTTCTGCTGCATCAATGGTCGTGGAAACTGGATCATTAGAAAACCCAGATGACCGGCAGGGATTAGCACATTTTTTAGAGCACATGTTATTTCTCGGCACAGAAAAATATCCGGATGTGGATGAGTATTCTACTTATTTACGAACTTTCGGAGGATATTCAAATGCTTATACCGCTAGCGATCATACCAATTATCAACTTCAGGTATTGCCGGACGGATTTGAAGGTGCATTAGACCGCTTCGCTCAATTTTTTATCAGTCCGCTTTTTACGCCTGAATACACCGCAAGAGAAGTGAATGCTGTCAATTCTGAACATCAGAAAAATATCATGAGTGATAATTGGCGCCATCACCAAATTTTAAATCAATTTGTAAAAGAAGGGCACCCTGCTCGAAAATTTTCAACGGGTAACCTTGAAACTTTAGGTGATATAACGAGTGAAGAATTAGTCAATTTTTATAATAGTAATTATAGCTCAAATCGAATGGGCCTGGCCCTTTTGAGTTCCCAACCCTTAGATGAATTGGAATCTTGGGCCCGAAAGTATTTTTCAGATATTAAAAATCACAATTTAGAAAGAACCAATCACGATCCTAAACCCCTCGAAGAAAAATCAACATTTAGATTAATAAAAATTGATCCGGTAAAAGATTTACGTGACTTGGAATTAGACTTCCCACTCCCAAGCACTCGAGGGATGTATACAAGTAAGCCGGGTCGTCAATTAGGATTTATACTTGGATATGAAGGGGCAGGGAGCCTCCTTTCTTATTTAAAAGACATGGGGTGGGCTCAATCCTTATCTGCTGGTGCTCATTCAGAAACTAAAGAATACGGTAAAGCACAAATTAGGATCGGACTTACACCAAAAGGGCAGACGGAATACAAAGAAATAATAAAAGCGGTTTTTGATTATATTGCTCTGATGAAAGAATCGGGTCACCAACCCCACGTATTTCATGAACTAAAATCAATGGCATCGTTGGAAGAGATTTATGCTAGTAAAGGCGAAGGTATGTGGCGGGCAACCCAATTAGCAAATGAAATCATGATGTATCCTATCGAAGATGCCGGTAGGGTTAATTATATTTATTCAGATGATTCACCCGCAACATTTGAATCTTTGTTGTCCTTTTTATCTCCAGAAAATATGATTGCGGTTTTGGTTGCAAAAGGCGTAGAAACCGATCGAATAGAACACTATTACCAGGCGCCCTACTCTTATTCTGAAGATAATGAATTTTATCAGGCGCTTCTTGCACCGAATAAGCGGTCAGAATTCGCAATTGCCACTGAAAATCCATTTATACCAAAGACCGCATCGGTTCCCAATCGGAAAATGAAAGAAGGAATTTTACCTAGGCGGATATCAAATGGGGCCGGCACAAATCTTTATTTTGGAAAAGATTATGAATTTTTACGCCCCAAGGGCGTGATTGACATAAAAATCCTTTTTCCAAATGATGCTATGATGTTAAAGCACCGTATTCATTTAAAACTCTATACAGCATGCGTGAATGAATCGTTGAACGAATTGGGGTATCCCGCTAAACAAGCGGGGTTGAATTATTCATTCCGCGATGGATACGAAGGTGTTTTCCTTAACGTAAGTGGCTATTCAGAATCTTCCATGAAGCTTTACGAAATGATTCTGAATCATATGGTTGATTTTTCCATTACAGAAGACCAGTTTAATTCAGTGAAAGATAAGATAGTCCGTAACTACCAGAATTTTGGCCTCTCGGATGCTCATCAACAAACCCGAGACAAAGGTGCTGAGTTTTTTAATCATGTTAAATATAGTTGGGCTGAAAGCCTTCCTATTGCCAAAACTGCAACTCTGGCAGATATTGAAGAATTTGGTAGATCTATTTATAAGAAAACGTTTATTGAGGGGTTGGTTTATGGGGACTTTAAAGAACGGGATGCTCGTCGAGCACTTCGATTATATAAGGAAAAAACCAAAACAAAGGGCCTAAAGCGAAATCAAGCATTTGATATAAATTACCTCACTCAACTTGATGCCGAAGTCATTCAATATGTTGGAAAACTAGATGTGAATAATTCCTGTTTTTATCGGGAATATGTTTTGGGAGATGACTCTCCAGAAATGAGAGCAGCATCAATGGTTATAAGGCAGGCGCTCCAGCAACCATTTTTTACAGAAATGAGGACAAAACAGCAATTGGGATACATAGTTTGGTCCTATACCACGAATCGCGAAAAGACCCATTACTTGAGTTTTGTAATTCAATCCGGGGCATTCACTGCAGATGATGTGAATCAACGGGCAGATGATTTTATTTCAACTACACCAGAAATCTTGGCATCAATGGATAGAGAAATGTTTAATCAATTAAAAAATTCTGCCATTGAACAATTAGAAAAAAGCCCAATGAGTATTCGTGAAAGATCTCGAAAGCTAAAAACAATAATATTTGAACATAAAGCCGACTTTACTAGAGACGAAGAAACAATTATTGCATTAAAAAAACTCGAACAAAGTTCAGCCGTAAAGTTACTAGAAAACGCAATCAACGATGATACAAGACGAATGATAAATATCTTAATGTTTGCCAATCATCACGAAAATCTAACAAATCTTAAAAGCACGTTTAATGATATGAGTGTCTGGAAAAAGTCCAGATCCTATAAATAGAGGACAATGCCTAAGGAAGTCATTCTTATTGCGGCGGTGACGGTTGATGGATTCATTGCCCGCCACAATCGTGAAGTGACAACCTGGTCCAAAGACCTGTGCTTATTTAAAGAGCAAACATTGGGACATCCCGTGGTCATGGGATCGAATACCTACGACACACTGGCCGCGGAACTTGAAGGGCGACGGATGATCGTAATTCATCGCAATGATAATCCACAAGCGATTCTCAACAACATCGATGAAGACCGGTGTTTTATCATTGGTGGCGGAAAAACCTATGCCCGATTTTCTCCCTATTTAACGCACCTATATATAACGCCCCACCCCTTTGTTTTTGGCAAAGGTATTCCTTTATTTGATGGTGAAACACCTGCACTAAATCTGGTATTTCAGAAAATGGTTACAGTGGATGAAATGGACGGTATATTTCAATATCAATACAAGGTGATGAAATCTTGAAAAATTATCTGATGATTGTTCTTTTCATTTCTTTGGGTTTTTCCCTGGATGTGTACAGCGGTGGAAAATTGTCCCCCAATCAAGCTGCCATGGATGTGACCCATTACGATCTTCGATTAAAAGTTGATCCTTATAAAAAGACCCTAGAAGGAAAAGTAATAATCACCTTTATTTTAATCGGAAAACCAGACAAAATTGAGATTGATTTATTGGATCAATTTCATGTTTCCGGTACAGCCATTGATGGGATGAATCTTGCCTTTACACATAAAAACCATAAAATCTTGATTGAAAACCCGGGACTGAGTATTTTTAAATCCCATCGCTTGATTATTAAATATAGCGGCAAACCGCCCGTGGCAAAAAAACCGCCCTGGGATGGTGGTTTCACTTGGGAAAAAAGCGAAGACGGACATCCGTGGATTGCTGTATCTTGCCAGACAAACGGTGCTTATATCTGGTATCCGTGTAAGGAACATCCAAGCGATAAACCGGATGGGGTTGATATGTATATTACCATTCCGGATCCCCTAACTGTTGCCGCTAATGGAGTCCTTCAATCTGTCCGCCCAACGGGAAATAAGTGGACAACGTGGCATTGGCGTACCGAATATCCTATCAGTACTTATAATGTGAATTTTACAGCCGGCTATTTTGAAGCCGTTGAAAAGACCGGATACATTTTGGGTAAACCGCTAAAAATGGTTTATTATGTTTTACCGGAAAAACGGAATGGCGCAGAAGACTTACTCAATGATGCAGAAGAATATTTGAATTTTTATGCCAGAAATTTTGGGCAATATCCATGGATGAAGGAAAAATTTGGTTTGGTACATACGCCGTATTTGGGCATGGAACACCAAACCATCAACGCCTATGGAAACAAGTATAAAAAAACAAAATTAGGGTACGACTTTCTTATGTTTCATGAAATGGGACATGAATGGTGGGGGAATTATTTAAGCGTTGCAGATTGGGCTGATTTCTGGATTCATGAAGGTTTTGATACCTATGCAGAAGCCTTATTTGTGGAAGAAAAATTTGGGAAAATAGCTGCCAGTACCTTTGTGAATAATCGGTATAAAAAGAATATTAAAAACGAACAAGCAGTGGTTCCAGGGCGCAATACATCTACCGGATATAAAACAGATAACGATATTTATTATAAAGGCGCTCATATTCTCCATACTTTGCGATATTTAATTGGGAATGAAATTTTAAGGGAAAGCTTAAAAGAATATATGCAAATGCCCAAGGAGTTCCCCCACAATCAAACATCCACCAAAGAATTTATTTCGCTAATTCAAAAAAACTCCGGCGAAGATATTCAATGGTTTTTTGATCAATATCTCTACAATCATATTTTGCCCACTTTGATGGTTGAAGAAGAAATTATCAACAATAAAAAGTTTGTAGAATTTTGGTGGAAAGAAGAAGGATTTAAAATGCCTATTGAAATTAGATTTCAATCTTTTGATGGAGAAAGAAATCGTAAACTGATATTGAATAATTCTCCAAATCGAATTGCTATTCCTGTAAAATCGGACTTAAATATTGACCCAAATAATTGGGTGCTGTATCAATTAAAAAAAGAATCTAAATAAAATGAAAAATCGAATTTTATCTTATTCATTGGGCGCCGTCTTATTGAGTCTTATTCTAATTTGGAATTGGCTTCACCATCCGCTTCCACCTTATGAGGGAGACTATTCATTACCTGGATTAAATAAATCCGTAGATGTATTTACAGATGATTTTGGTGTGCCCCATGTATTTGCTGATAATGAAGAAGACTTATTTTTTACGGCTGGGTATCTTGCAGCACGGGAACGGCTTTTTCAACTGTCTATCGTAGCTCTAGCGGTTCGGGGTGAATTAGCGTCCGCTTTGGGAGATGATTATATTGATAGCGATATTTATTTGCGGACATGGAGAATTCATCATGTTGCAAAACAAATGGTCTCTTCCATGGAGCCAAGGAATAAAAAAATCTTTGACACTTTTTGTAAAGGAATCAATTTACGCATTGATGAAGTGAAAAATGATCCGCCCATTGAATTCAAAATATTGGGAATTGACCCACCGTACTGGGACCCCAGCATTGTCGCTGGTTATGCCAGAATGATGGCCCACGAAATGCAGGGTTCATGGAAACCTGAAATTGTTTATGGCGCAGTTGCTTCTTATTTTGGTGAAGAAAAACTAGCGGATCTTATTCCGGGTTATCCAAAAGATAAACCAAGCATTTCGGAAAATTCCTTTAAATATTTAAAACCTGTTTTTGATAAAATTATGGAACAGGAGTTTGCTCTCCGTGATATGTTTGGTGAACACAATGCAGATATTGGATCTAATAATTGGGTGGTGTCTGGAAAATTGACAGCTACCGGGAAGCCACTGTTAGCCAATGATCCTCACCTAGCCTATACGCAACCACCTCGTTGGTTTGAAATTCATTTAAAAGGGGGTCGATTCAATATATCGGGTGTATGTATTGCCGGAATTCCCATGCCCGTTATTGGGCAAAATGAACGGGTCGCTTGGGGATTTACCAACAGCATGGTGGATGATGTTGATTTTTTTGTAGAAACAATTCATCCGGATAATCCAAATCAATATCGATCCGGAAACCGATGGTTGTCCATGGATTTGTTTGAAGAAACTATTCCACTTAAGGATGGAAAAGATACAAGCATTACCATTCGAATGACTCACCACGGTCCCATTATTAGCGACATCCATGGACTCTTGAAAGGTAAAGATGTTGCCATGTCTATGGCTTGGACCGGACACTGGAATACCACGGAAATGGATGCGTGGGTGATGATTAACAATATGAGAAATTGGAATGATTTTAGTAAGGGAATCAAAAAATTTGGGGTTCCAGGACAAAATATAGTTTATGCGGATGTTGACGGAAATATTGGTTGGCGTCCCGCGGTTTATATTCCCATCAGAAAAGAAGGTTTTAGTATGGTCCCGCGACCCGGCCATGACCCTGATTATGATTGGAAGGGAAAAGTGCCTTTCGAAGAAATGCCTTTTTTATATAATCCAAAAAAAGGATACATTGCCACGGCCAATAACCAAACCATTGGGAATGAATTCCCTTATTATATTAGTGGACTCTGGGCAGATCCTAGCCGAATTGAACAAATTGAACGCCGCTTGGATGATATGAAGGACATGACAGTTGAAGACATGAAATCTATTCAACTGGATCAAACATCTCCGTTCTCACAGGAAATATTACCCCATATCTGGTTGACAGAAACAGGGGAAGAAACGGGTAATGTAAAACGAGCTTATGAATTTTTGAAAGAGTGGGATGGCGTTGAAGGTGTGGATTCTGAAGCGACGTTGGTGTTTCACGCAACGCTTCGTCATCTCGTTTTAAATATGTATGGCGATGAGCTCGCCTTGCTGGGCGAAAATTATTTAGAAGCCTACACCGGCTTAAAATATTTGGTTCATCGCAAAATTCGTGAAGTTTTTAAAACAGGAGAGTCCTCTTGGATTGACAATATTACCACGCCAGATCATGTTGAAACTTTAACTGAACTTATTGTACAATCCGTAACGGATGCAGTGAGTGAATTGGAATCGAGTTATGGCGTGAATGTGTCCAACTGGAAATGGGGAGATGCACATACGCTGACGCACCCTCATATGTTATCAAAAGTAAAAATTCTTGATAATTTATTTAATTTAAATGTTGGGCCGTTCCGTTCTGGTGGATCTGACAAGACTCCAAATGCAGGTGGATATTCATTCAATAAACCCTATCATCAGACCGCCGGTGCTTCCATGCGTCGAATTGTTGATTTCAACAATATGAATGAAACACAGTTTATTTTACCAACCGGACAATCGGGCATGCCAAGTAGTTCCCATTATCGGGATCAAGCGGAGATGTATCACAGCGGGAAATATCGCACAACGTGGTTTAATGAAGATTTTATCCGTTCCCCTGAAAACGACCATTTATTTCGGCACCTTATTTTTAATCCATAATACATGCTTGAATTACTTTTCTTCATTACCATCACCTTGCTTTTGGTAAGACATCGATATTTTTGGACAGCACGGAAACGACCCAAGCCGCCAAAAGTTATGGCCCACCGTGGAATGAAAATCAAATCGCCGGAAAATACACTTTCTTCGTATAAGGAAGCGATTAGCGTTGGGTTTAAAGCGATTGAATTGGATATTTTACAAACTCAAGACGGCACCCTTGTTTGTTCTCATAATTTTGATTTAGAACGGGAAACCAATGGTCATGGCTGTATTCATCATCAAAATATCGCCAAAGTAAAAGAGATCCAAACCGGTATATATTCTCATAAAGCTAATCCACAATCCATCCCAACATTTTTTGATGTTTTGGCAACGGTTCCCGAAGATATCTTTTTAAATATTGAAATTAAAACGCATAGGCTTTTTGATCTTTCCGCTGCATTTACATTGGGAAAATCCATCCGAGAAAATGGAATAAAACATCCATTTATGGTGTCTTCTTTTAATCCGTTTGTGGTAGCATACTACAGACTTTTTCATCCCAATGTTTCAATTGGATTTATTTTACAAGACACGGAATGGTCTTGGGTAACCCATTGGGTTCATCCGGATTATTTTCATCCAAGAGGAGACCTGGTGGATGGTGAAATGATTGAAATGAGCAAACGCCATCAATTACCGTTAAATTTATGGACTATTAATACGGCCCCGGCGATGGCTTGGTGTAATCGCAACAAGATTGCCAGTATGATAACAGATAACCCAAAAGTAGTTCATGCTTAAAGTAGAAAAAGTTTCTTCCCATGTGGTTCGTCCACTAAGGCATAAAGTGCTTCGCCCAAATTTACCATTAGAAGCATCCATAATGCCCACAGACGACCAGCATGATTCTGCCCATTTTATGGTAAAAAAAAGTGGAAATATTTTATGCGTTGCATCCATATATTATGAATCTTTTGAAGCAATGCCAGTAAAAAGGGCCATGCGACTTCGGGGCATGGCAACGGAGGCGGCTGAAATAGGAAAAGGCTATGGCACCATGGTTTTAAATGGCGTAATTCAGTATTTAAAAATGGAAACAGATACAGAAATATTATGGTGTAATGCGCGGGTGACGGCTTTTGGCTTTTATGAAAAAATGGGTTTCACTATCGTTGGGAAAGAATTTGCTATCCCAAATTTGGGACCCCACAAAACTGGATATTTTAAATTATGAAATCAATCACTGTACAAGAATTAAAAAAATCTATGGAGGATTCTGAAAAGTACACCTTATTAGATGTACGGGAAGATCGTGAACTTATTACGGCATCTATCGATGGTGCCATCCATATTCCCATGATGGCGATTCCCTATGAATTAGACAAAATTAATAAAGATGAGCCGGTTTATATTTTATGTCATTCGGGCGTTCGGTCTGCACAAGCCTGTCTTTATTTAGAGCAAAAAGGATTTGATGCGGTAAATATAAGGGGTGGCATTCACGCTTGGTCAACTGAGATTGATCCATCAGTGCCCATATATTAATTGGATTTCAAAATAAAAATATTTTTTAAGTTCCGTTCTATAATTTTTGGGAAAAATCAATTCAAAGGTATTATCATGAAAAAAGTAGTAATACTCCTTTTTTTTAGCACGTTTCTTTTAGCGGATAGCAACGTGAGCGGAAAAGTGTTTTTTAATCATACAACAGATTTAGACGAAAATGGGATGAATGCGTTCAAGATGAAACGGGCATATTTATCCTACGCCAATAGTGTTAGTGATGACCTGTTTTATAATGTGACTTATGATATGGGCAATAACGATGGAGGCAGTGCCTATACAGCTTTTTTAAAAGTAGCCATGCTCAGATGGAAAACCAATCTTGGGGATGTTACTTTAGGAATGCAGGGCATGAATATGTTCAAAACCATGGAAAATACTTGGGGACATCGGTTTATTGCTAAAATGCCCATGGACACCTACGGATTTTCATCTTCAGCAGATTTAGGTGTGGGCTTATCACGGTCTTTCGGTGCCGTGTCCACAAGTGCCCTAATTACCAATGGTGGTGGTTACAAAATGACAGAAACAGATTCACATAAAAAATTGTCATTCCACGCTGTATATGGTGAAACCAAATTAAATAATAATGCCGGATTTAATGTGGGAGCTAGTTTTTCTTATGAATCTTATGATCAAGAAATAATTGGAGATTTTGATTACGATCCCAACACCATGATTTCCATAGAAAGCTCAGGGGTTTTGGGTCTATTTGGTGGCTATTCTGGTAATGGAATTCGTGCCGGATTAGAATATGACAAGAAAGGGATCAAAGGTCAAAATTCACAAATTATTTCCGCCTATGCGACGGTTAAGGTTTTAGATAAAATATCGATATTAGGGCGATTTGATCAATTTGATGCGAATACAGATTTTGATGGTGGATTAGAACAGTCTATTATTGCAGGTGTCCACTATAATGCTGAAAATGGCTTAACCATCGCACCCACTTTAAGAATTACAAGACCAGAAGAAGGGGATACTGAAAATTCAATCGTAGTGAATTTTCAATTCAAATTCTAACTTAATTTAGTTGAATTTAAGAACGCGAAATTTCGCGTATTGAAAAAGTTAAATAATTATGTTAGTTGGTTATTCCATATTTCTTGGGAGAGTCCCAAAAAGAATTGTTCCACAAACGCAAGCCAACAATCCTTTATTCCATCCCATTTGAGTGGGGAGCAGTCCGCCTTCTTGAAGCCAGGATAACACGGCAAACATAATCCCAAAGGATGATAAATATAACCAAATAATTTTTTTCATTACTGTTTATATCCTACAGCTTCGAAGGGATTAACAAGAACGGTTGTTATGTTTTTTAGGTGAGCACCAATCCGTTTTAAATACCGAGCATATAGGGCCAATGCTACAGTCTTTGATTCATTGCCCAAGGTAATTTTTCCAGATATACATCCATTGACAATATCATCAGAAACTCCCGTAAGCGTCTCTTTGTAAGAATCCATCATAGATCGCGCTACTTCCACATCTTGAGTGTGAATAGCTTCTAGTGTTTTACTGAATCGAGATATAACCTCTTGTTCCACATGATGGAGAGCTTCAGAATAATCTTCCGACCTTATCGTGTTGGGGTGGTTTAATGCCAGATCTAGAATATTCTTTGTATAGTCCCCAACTCGTTCAACATCAACAACCATATTCAGAAGAACAAGGCCGTTTGGGAGATCATCGATATCCTGACTGATTGCATAATGGGTGACAACCTTTCGTCTCACATCTTTTTGGAAAGTATTTATCTCAACATCTCGTTTTTTCAGGGCTTTTATGGTGTCCTTATTCTCACCCTCTCGCAAATATTTAATCGCCTGAGTAAATATTTCATTTGATAATACCATCATTTTATATGACTCATCCCAAGCTTGGGATAGGAGGTCATCTGAATTCCAAAGTGTGACAATATCTTTAAAGACTGACATAATGTATCTCTCTTTTTTTGTATGTGAGCGGTTTATCCGCCTAATAAAATTATGGTTAATGGAATGGCAACAAACACAATCAATAAATATCCAATGGGAATAAATTTATTTTTCACGGAATATTCAGCAATCATTTCGGCTAGTTTGAGTGGGATAGCCCTCAATGGCGGTAATCC